>SXGT01743549.1_pt1 | contig 49778 bp, 53 predicted proteins | sample 3176221 | NCBI WGS metagenome assembly SXGT01 (sample SAMN11356862, study PRJNA531348) | freshwater metagenome | isolation source: freshwater sample F1-120 | place: China: Fuxian Lake, Yuxi | collected 2017-12-25
AATCCTCCCTCCCGCATTTTTTTATTTAGAGGATTCGAAGTGCTCGCTAACTGATGTTATCGGCAACTCCAAATTTTACAATTTGAAGTAATCCTCCCTCCCGCATTTTTTTATTTAGAGGATTCGAACATTTGGAAATGTTCCATTAATAAAAAGAGAAAAATAACTATAAATTAACATTCATCTATCTTGTTCAATATTTCTTGCGTATTATTTGCTACGTGTCTTAATGCTTCATCGTGTGTGGCTCTTTTGTTTTGTTCCAAATATTTTATTGCTTGCGTTGCGCCTGCTATTATCGCTATTTTAATTTTATGATTGTCTTTTGTCATTTTCAAAACTCTCCTCTAATATATGTGAAGACATACCGCTGTTTTGAACTGCTAAAAATTTCTATTTTTGCCATACGACGATAAAAGGACTTTTGTATTTAAGGTTTAGTGTGATAAAAGTTATAAATGGTGAATTTAGAGGGTTGATTAATGAAACGAGATTACGAACTCGATGTTGATGAACGCCTTAATTTTTTTAATAATTTAGCTGGCCCTACCAAAGGTTTTGTTGTGCTTGACACTTGTATACTTGGAGAGTTCGGTTTTCTTAATTTGCTTAAACCAGAAAATCTACATGGGCAAGAGCTGAAAAAAACTTTGTCTGCTGAATGTGATCTCCTTGAAAGACTCCATAATTTATTCAAAGAGAAAAATTTTGTTTTTCCTCCAGAAGTTCGTGGAGAATACAAATTTATGACTAATCTCCTTGAAGATTATGGAAAATATAATGGAGAAAACGGATTGTATATTCCGCTGATTCGTGCGCGACACCAATTATTCAATGATTTGCCCCATATTCTAGAAATTTTGCCGAATTCAATTTTACAGTATGGATCTACTATTGATGACGCGATTATGGATATTTCGCACGAAATTTATGAATCTAATCCTTATCTCAAGCTCGCAAGAACATCTAAATTTTGTTTGCCTGCTAACGCATTTAACGACGAACGCATAATTGCTAAAAGTTTTGCGCTTAGTTATTTATCTCCGACAAGAATAGTATCTGGTGATAGAGATTTTATTGAAATTTACAAAGGACTTGTGCTTAATGCAGATAGATTTATGCAACGAGGAGTTCCTTCGCTCCCAGATAATCCTCTTGAACTTGTGTTTGTCAATAAATCTGGAAACACTGAACTTTTTAATTTTGATAGAGTCAGGCGTCATCAGACGCACAGAGATAGTTAAGCCTCAGGAGGGAATTGAACCCCCGACCTCAAGTTCTTTCGATTGCTTACACAATCGTAAGCGCTTAAAAACTAAATTTTCAAGCTTACGAAACTTGCGCTCTACCGACTGAGCTACTGAGGCACAAATAATAAAAAGGAAGATGTTTTTTAAAGGCTATGTTTAGGGTGTCTTTGATTTTGAGCGTGTTTGCGATTTTTTTGGTTTTTGTTGGAGCTTATGTTTACGATATTGTTTCTGGAACTGAATTTCGTGAGGCGACTGGGCTCGTTGTAAGTGCGAAATCATTCCCAGTTTATTTAGAAACCCATCCTTTGTTTGACAAACTGCCTGAAAAAGCAAATTTCAAAATTAATTTTGGAGATAAAACTTATGCTATTTCTAAGAAAGGCGTAAATGAAAATTCGACCATAGAAAATTCCGATTTCTCTGTGAGTCTGCCAGATAAATATACTTCGCGAATTGGAGAGATTGGATTGTGTGCCGCTTTGAAAGAAGCAGTCACTAATGGAGAACTTGAGTTTTCCGCAGAAGCTTCAAAGTTCGAACTTTTTTTAAGATATGCGAAGCTTGTAAAATACCGAAATTGCTTGGCGTAGAGATATTTATTAAGTAATTTAATTTTTAGTTGATATGAAAAATAAGATTGTTGAGTTGTTGAAAAAAGCGGGATTAAATAATGAAGATTTGGATAACTATATCCAAACTCCAAAAGATTCGACTCATGGAGATTATTCATTTGCCAGTTTTGCTATCGCGAAAGAATGTGGATTGAATCCCGTAGAAATGGCACGAACTATTGCATCTAAAATTAAGATTGAAAAGGATTTTGAAAAAATTGAGGCAGTGGGACCGTATGTTAATTTTTTCGTTGATACTCGTATTGTTGCTAAAGATGTTTTGAAAAACGTCGAAAAAGATGGTCGAAAATATGGATCTAATAACCTTGGAAATGCGAGGAAGTTTATGATTGAATTTTCGCAACCCAACACACATAAAGCATTTCATATCGGACATATAAGAGGAACGACTTTGGGCGAGAGTATTGCACGATTGCGTGAGTTTTGCGGTTATCGCGTAATAAGAACAAATTATTCTGGAGATACTGGGATGCACATAGCTAAATGGCTTTGGTGCTATAACAAATTTCACAAAGGAGAAAAAATAATGGATGAAGAATCTTGGTTTGCTAAAATTTATGTTGAGGCTGTTCAAAAACTTGAAGGTAATGAGACAGGAGAAACTGAAGTTCTTGTGATGAATAAAAAAATAGACGAACGTAAAGATAAAAATTTGATTAAGTTATGGATGAGTACTCGAAAAAAGTCTATTGATTCTTGGAAACCGATTTATGCTGAATTGGATGTTAAATTTAACAAACATTTTTTTGAAAGTCAAGTTGAAAAGGCTGGTAAGAAAATTGCGCAGGAACTTGTAAAAAACGGAATTGCGCGAATTGACGACGGTGCGACAATTGTTGACTTGAAAAATGAAGACCTTGGAATATGGGTTTTACTAAGACGAGATGGAACTGTTCTTTACTCTGCTAAAGATTTAGCGCTCGCTAAAGAAAAATTCTCAAAATATAAAGCACATGATTCGCTAGTAATTACAAGCGTTGAACAGAATTTACATTTCCAACAATTGCAAAAAACTCTGGAGATGATGAAATTTAAAAATTGGCAGAATTATCTACATTTAGGTTATGAGTCTGTAAGATTACCTGAAGGAAAGATGTCTTCACGAACCGGCAAAAATATTTTATATGCTGATTTCAGAAATGAACTTGTTGATGTGGCACGATTTGAAATTGAAAAACGTGTTAAACTTTCTGAAAAAGAAATTAAGAAAAGAGCCAAAGTTATTGCAATTGCAGCGATGAAATATGCAATGCTGAAACAGGATACTAATAAAGTGATTATTTTTAATAAGGATGAGGCAATTAGATTTGAAGGTGATACTGGACCTTATTTGATTTATAGCTATGCGCGGGCGCGAAGTGTTTTGCGAAAAGCTCGTGAAGCGATTAAAGAAAAAGAGTTTGTTATTTCTTATAGTGAAAAACATCTGCTGAATGAAATTGCAAGATTTCCTGAAATTGTTAAGTCCGCGAATGAACAATTTAACGTTGCAGGGATTGTGCACTATACCTATACCTTAGCGCAGACATTTAATGAGTTTTATCATTCGTGCCAAGTTATTGGTTCAGAGTGTGAAGGATTTAGATTGCGATTGGTTAAGGCATTTTGCCAAGTTATGCAAAATGCTTTGTATTTGCTTGGAATTCAGACACTGGAAGAAATGTAATCATAAATCTGAGAATTTTAACTTTGAGATACAAACAACTTATCGTCGTTGACAATATGACATAATCTTTAAATAGATTAATTTTTGTGAAATATCATGGTTGGAATAATTCAATTGTTATTGATTAATATGGGCGTTTCAGCTACGCTACTTTTAGTTTTGCTTTTGATTTTGTTCAAAAGACCAATTATCTCTGTTTCTGAAGAAAGAGTTTATTTAAGTAAAGATATGTGTAAAATTAAAAATAATGTTAATGATTCTGAAGAGATTATTTGATTTGTGATAATTAATCGATTAATTTATTTTATTGAAGTTTTTATTTTTTAAATATAAGCTAACAATAATCAATATTGTGATGGATAGACAAGAAATTTAATTCACAATGGGACAAAAAATAGGGAGAGATATTATTTTCTTCCTTTAAACCAGAAAAATGCAGCAATTAAACCTGCGCAAATCAAACATATTCCTAAAAATGAAGTCCCTTGAGGAGTTAAATTGGAAATTACATTTCCAGTTATGTTTGTAGGTAAAATAATAATCCTTTCTAAAATGCCTAAAACTGCTAATGTGCATTCTAACCATTTACGATGGTGGCGTGGAAGTTCTTGTCCTGTAATTTTTTCGCATTCGCAGAATTTGTGAATGTAGATTATAATTGGTTCTGAAGATTTTCCCTCTCTTATATGGGAAGGATTATTAGATTCAAGTTCTGCAAGTGTTTCAAATTCATCTATATCTTTCTCAAAATAAGAGCGATCTTGTGTCTCAACCGCTTATTTGCTATAGCTTTATCGTTCATTGATGTTCAAATTTTTTCTTAGTTATACAATTATTAATCTTCGCAACTCCTAAATAGAAAATCTTAAAAACCTTAAAAGAACCAAATTGCTGTAGGCAAGTTGGCGCGTTAGCCCTGCGCTGTTACACCTGCGGGCTTCAAGTGAACTTAAAGGAGTGCGTGACGTTGGATACACACGTCTTTTGTCGGACGTTGAGGTGCTGTCCTGTTCGATCGTACTCCTGTGAATCGGGTCAGACCTTGATCGGAGCAGCCCTAATCAGAAGTTTCGGTGCTTACGGGAGCGCAGTGCTGAGAATGGCAGAAGATTAAACGTGCGCAGAAGACCGAGCTAACTCCCCGCCTACGCTTTGAAATTAGTCCAATATTTATCGAACTATGGATTCTTGAAGGGTATAGAATTTTGCGAAAATTTTTTAAACAAGTTTAAAAAGTTCCCTAACTCTTTACTAAGATGGTGATGCATAGAAGAGGTCAAGTGTTCTTGATGGCAGCGGTAATTGTTGCAGGGTTGCTTTTTGCATTGACGCGCACGGCGAACAAAGGATTTGTGCGCGACGAGCCGGAGGCGTTTTACGACTTGACTGAAGAAATTGGATTTGAGACAAAAAGAGTGTTGGATTATGGAGTAATAAACTCACAATCCTCCGAAACAACAGGCACGAACACAAAAAATCTCATTAACAAATATGCAGAATATGTTGCGCAGGAAGATATTGTTTTTGTTTATGGAGATTTAAATAATGTTGCCGCAATTTATTATGACACTGTAACTACTGTTAATGCTATTCAACTTTCTTCTGGATCATTTATACCATTACCTATTGTTACACAAACCCCTGTTGATGTGCAACATGATGTAGCTACTGGAACTGCGACTGTGCGAATTAGAGGGAACGATTATAAATTCAAACTCAAGGCAGGACAAAACTTTTATTTTGTCGTGATTAAAGAGGGGGAAAATGAACAATTCGTCGCACTTGAATAATAAAGGAGTAAGCCTGATGATTGGTTATGTAATTTTGATAGCTGGAGCAATCGGTTTGAGCACAGCAGTATTTTTTTATTTAAAATTGTATTTGCCGTCGGAACAACCTAAATGCTATGAAGATATTGATTTGGTGTTTGAGAACGTTACATGTAGCATAGTTTCAGGTGGTGCGCGAATATTTGTTAATTTTGCAAATAGAGGGTTGTTTAATGTTCAAGCAGCATATATAAAATTCGGGGAAGCTGAGAGAACGGTTAGGGCTATTTTAAATGATCCACCTGAACAGAATTTTTTGTCGTCAGACTGCAATAATCTTACTACTCAATTGAATCCAGGAGCATATTTCTGCAAAACTTTTGATTATAACGTTCAAGTCGTCGCAGACAAAGTTTACGAATTGAGTGTTGAACCATTGATATGGATTAACAATGCTCCTGTTTTATGTCCGGAGTCTATTGTCGCAAAGAGAATTGCGTGTACGTGATAAATTAAATTTGTTGATGAATATTTATTGTTTTAAACATCAAAACTTATAAAAATGGAAGAAACGAGTGTTTAATATGAAAAAGAGAGGTGTTTCGCCAGTTATTGCGACGGTTTTACTTATTGTAATTGTCGTGGTTCTTGCAGCTATTATTTTTCTTTGGGCGCGAGGATTTTTATCGGAAAGTGCTGTAAAGGGAGATAGAGCTGTGAGCATTTCATGTGCAGATGCACAGTTTAAAGCAAATGTTGTATTGCATGCGTCTGAATGTTCAAATTTTGTAAGTGGGGATGCAGCCATAGATATAGACAATATTGGGAACGTGCCTATTTATGGAGTTCAGGTTTTTGCATATGACCAAGATACTGGAAGTATTCAACCATTAATTGTGGCCAACCAATCTTTTGCCGTTGGGACTATAACTCAAGGCAAGTCTGCGTCTTTATGTCTTGGATTGAATGTCCAATCGCAAGATGCTTTTAGAATTGTGCCAAAAATTTTGGCAGAAAAGGGGGGACAGAGAGTCGCATATACTTGTCCTGAACAGGATGGCATTGCGATAGCGTATGTCGGAATTTAGTCAAGAAAGATATAAAAACTATTTTTTACTTATTAGTCCATGTTTAAGAGAGGTGTTTCGCCAGTTATTGCGACGGTTTTGTTGTTGGTGATAACAGTAGTTCTTGCATCTATTATTTTTGCATTTGTTATTCCATTTGTGAATAAAAGTTTAGGGAACAGTCAGACGTGCCTGAATGTTCTCGATGGAATTGAATTTCCTGAAAGTAGATTTAACTGCTGGAATTCTTCGGCGTTGATTGCTGGAACTAATGAAACTGGTTTTTCTGTGAAGATAAAGAAAGAGGGAGTTTATGGATTTAGAATTGCGCTGATTGATGAGAATGAACAATCAGATGTTAAAGAGATTAAACCTGACGCGCTCAATGATAATGTGCTTAAAATGGTTGCTGGAACATATGGTCAAATGCTGGAGATTCCGTCTGTTGGTGGGCAGAGAACTTATGTAACTAATAAAAAATATGTCAAGGCAGAAATATCTCCGGTAACTGAAGATGGTAATGTTTGCTCTGTTGCCGACGTTGTTGAATTTTCGCGTTGTCTTGGCACCGTAATTTTTTAATATGGATTTTAATTTATCGAGAAGAGGACAGGTTTGGGTTGAAACAGTTGTATATACTTTGATAGGACTCGCTTTGATAGGGCTCGTACTTGCGATACTATCACCAAAAATAAAAGAATTCCGTGACAGAAGCGTTGTTGAACAAAGTATTGATTCGCTGAATGTGATTGACTCTAAAATAAATGAGCTCTTAGATGCTCCTGGAAATAAAAGAAAAATAGAACTTACTATTGAAAAAGGAAAGCTGGCAATTAATGCGTCGCGCGATACGATTTATTTCATAATTGACGAGAGTAATGTGAAATATTCCGAGCCAGAAATTTCGTTGCAGATTGGGAGAGTTAAATTGACTACTCTCCAAATGGCTGAAAAATATTTGATAAATCTTGAGCTTAATTATAATTATAATTTGACATTTGATGGAATTGATAATGCTGAACTAATTGAGTTTACTCCTGCGAGTTTGCCCTATAAAATTTTTGTTGAGAACAAGGGATTCCAGAATTACCAGAGTGGCGGTGGACAGGCACAATATTTGTGGATTGATATTAGCGAAGGCTAAGATAGATTTAAATGTTATTGCGTTTATTTTAATTTGAGGTATGATGACAACTGTAGCGATAAATCCGAATCCGCCAATTCCAGCGTTGCCACGATTTGCTGACAAGACGCAGATTGATGTGAGATATTCATTGATTCAGCCTTTTGCAAATGCACATATTCATTGGGATTCTGAGCTTGGTGAGTTAATTTACGACATTGAAGAGCCTATATTAAACGAAGAAGAAAAAAATGCAATACATAAGCTGGAAGATGCTATGATTGAACTGATAAATGTTAATGTTGTGACTGAAAAAACTCCTGAAAAGCTGATGGAATATATTGACAAGACTGCAAAGTTTTTAATCAGTGAACTAAATTTGAAAATACGCGACGAAAGCTATGCAAAGATATTTTACTATCTATATAGAGATTTTATAGGACTGAATGAAATTGAACCTTTGCTTAGAGATTATTTTATTGAAGATATTGAATGTAACGGTGCAAACACGCCGATTTACATTGTACATAGAGCTTACCGAAATGTGCGCACCACTTTGAAATTCAAAGAGATGGATAGTCTTGCGAGTTTTGTTGAGAAACTCGCGCAACGTGCTGGAAAATATGTTTCGTATTCTGAGCCTTTACTTGATGGAACTCTTCCTGATGGAAGCAGAGTGAATGCGACTTACACGCAAGACGTGACTTCACGCGGACCTACTTTTACTATTAGAAAGTTCACTAAGGTGCCTTGGACTCCCATACAGTTGATTGCATTAAACACTTTAAGCCCAGAAATGCTAGCTTATTTTTGGATGCTCGTTCAATATAAATCCAATATTTTTATTGCTGGTGGCACTGCATCTGGAAAGACTACTCTGCTTAATGCTATTGCTTTTTTTATCCCTCCAGAAGCACGCGTCGTAAGTATTGAGGACACTCGCGAATTGAATTTGCCGAGGGAAAATTGGGTGCCTGCTGTTGCGCGTGTAGCTATTGGCTCGGGAAATATAGGCGAGATTGATTTGTTTGACTTACTTAAAAATTCTTTCAGACAAAATCCAAATTATGTGATTGTTGGAGAAGTTAGAGGAAAAGAGACATTCGTGCTTTTCCAAGGAATGGCTTCTGGACACCCGTCAATAAGCACGATGCATGCTGATTCCGTTGATACTCTTATCAAACGTCTTGAAACTCCTCCTATCGAACTGTCACCGACGCTGTTAAATGCGCTTGATTGTGTCGCAATAATGACTCATGCTGTTGTGAATAACCGTGAAACGCGTCGTCTTCGTGAATGTGTAGAAATAATTAAGGCGCGCGAAGACGGAACTGCTTTGGTGAACACTCCATTTATTTGGAATCCCGTGAATGATGTTTTTTATTTCAAAAAGGAAAGCAAAGTTTTTGAAAAAATATCTTTAAGATATGGGATTACAACGCAAAACCTTCAAGAAGAATTTTTGCGGAGAACTAAACTTCTTTATATGTTATATCAGAAAAAAGTTTTTGGGTTTGATGATGTTCGCAGAATAGTTAATGATTATTATCGTAATCCTGTGGAAGTCCTTCAGCGATACGGATTGGAATAGATATTTATTTGGATTAGTGGAAGACATTAAGGATTAGGTTGTGAGAATTGAATAGATTTGGAAGTTTATTGGTCTAATTGTTGATAGTTGGTTCCGACATAATAGTTATAAAGCTTTTAAGCATTTTAATGTCGATGAAAAAAGAAGATGTTGTGATGCTCGCGCAAATGTTATATGCTATGCGCGAACTAAACGATAAACTTGAGGAACATTTTCAAAAAAAAGATTTTGAGGGTCTTGCGCGTACAAAACGCGAATTGATGCGCCTGCAAAAAAAAGTTGCGGAGATAGTATGATTGAACAGATAAAGAAAAATCTTGACTTCGAAATTACTATGGTTAGAGAGCTTAACCGTTTTTATGAGAAGTATGAAGATGCTACACCCGAAGAGAAAAAAATTTATGAGCAAATGATGGACTCACTTGCGAGACGAATACGTATAATCAATGAAAGTATGCCTCAACTTTTTGATAGCGTCAGTCTGATAAAAAAACTTGGCTCACCTGAAGTATCTTCCGTTACGAAAGTATCAATTCAAAATGAATTGGGGATTTTGGTTTCTGATCGAGGTAAAGAAGAATTTATGCGTGAACTAAATATCAATGAAAAGTTGCTTAAGAAAGTCAAATCACGCCAGATTAAAGTTGAACAAAAATCAAACGTTGCCCATGTGCCTAATGCTTACGGTAAAATTGCGAACAAATTTTTTTTGGAAACATCGCAGAGACTTGTTAATCGGGGTGCACTTAAATCTTTGAGGCTGGACGTACGCAAGAGCAATATAAACCTACTTTCAACTACTTATATTTCTATGATGTTTTTTTCAATAGTTATTGCAGGAATTATAGGAATTTTGACTATGACCTTTTTTATTTTCTTTGAAATAAACTTGCTCGAAGTTAGTTTGAAAATTTACTCTGGTAGCTATTTAACGAGATTGCTGAAATTGTTATGGCTTCCTTTTGTGTTGCCTCTGATTGCAGGACTATTATTTTATAGTTATCCTGGAGCTGAAAAAAAAACACTGGGAAATCGTATCGATCAGGAGCTTCCTTTTGCGGTGATACATATGGGTTCTATTTCTGGGAGTGGAATTGATCCTGTGCAGATATTTAAGATAGTGTCTATGGGAAATGAATATCCATTTGCCGGCCAGGAATTTAAGAAAATTTTGAATCAGATAAATCTTTACGGCTATGATTTGAGTACAGCTTTGAGAAACGTATCTCTTTCTACGCCGAGTGTTCACCTGGCTGAACTATTAAATGGGATTAGTGTGACTATAAATTCTGGAGGAGACATAAGCAAATTTTTTGAGAAACGCGCGGAAAGTTTGCTTTTGGATTACAGACTTGAACGTGAGAAAGGTATTAAGTCAGCTGAAACTTTTATGGATTTGTATATAAGCGTAGTGATTGCGACGCCGATGATTCTACTCATGTTGATGGTAATTATAGCGGTCTCGAAAGTCCAGACTGGATTTAATCCTGGACAGCTTAATACTGCAATAATTGGAATAGTTGTTATTGTGAATATTTTGTTTCTTACTTTCCTTCATATGAAGCAATCGGCGTATTAAGATGGCACTAAAAAAATCACAATGGCTTGGAATCGTATTCGCTGTTTTAATTATTATTTTAGATTTTGTTTTTTACAGCGGAGATAGAATATTTTTCTTTCTTATAGGTATTGCAATTGCTGTCGTGACTTTGCCCTGGGTCATTGGTACTGTTGTTGAAACTACTGAAGAAAAAGAAAAGAATGAACAATTTCTTGAGTTTGCAAGAGCCCTTGCTGAAAATGTTAAAGGTGGAACTCCAATCGGACAAAGCATTATGAACATGCGCACAAAGAACTTCGCTTCACTGACTGAACATGTCATAAAATTGGCTAATCAAATATACTTGGGAATTCCGATAAGTAAAGCACTTGACAATTTTGGAAATGATGTTGGTAGCATGACTATAAAACGAGCAATTACTTTAATAAAAGAAGCTGAGGCGGCCGGTGGGAGAATAGACGCAATACTTGATTCCGTTGCATCGTCGATTTATCAAATTGAAAAATTGAAAAAAGAACGAAAGGCGGCGATTTCGAGCTTAGTTGTTCAAGGATATATTATATTTTTTATTTTTATAGGAATTATGTTAGTTATGCAATTCAAGATTATTCCTTTGAGTCAGGATGCACAGGGCATCGGAAGTTTTGAAGGCTCAAGTAATTCGTTTGAGGGAGTAAATGTCGAAGGAGGGGCTTCAGTAAGCTCTGAACAACTTGCCCGACCGTTTCTTTATATGTTAATTATTCAAGGAGTTTTCAGTGGACTTGCTATAGGAAAACTTTCTGAAGATTCTGTGAAGGCTGGAATCAAACACTCATTTATTATGTCTATTGCTGCATTTTTGATAGCAACCGGTGCGAAACTATTACTTTAATTTTTTAATAATATAAAATAACTCATTGCTTGTACGATGAAGCCCATATTCAAATTTTAAATCTCTTAAGAGATTTTCAAACCATCGGCGATATGGGCGATTCATTTCTTTTCCAGATAAAGTTTTTGTAGCGAAACTTACTATAAAATATTCTGAATCTATTTTACTGATTAATTTTCTAGATACTTCTTTTTTGTTTTTTCCCAAAATATCTAAAAGTTTGAGCATCAGGCAAATATCTGCTTTGGGAAAGACATTTATCTGAGTTATGTCTTCGTGATATACTTCACCATTAAAGTTATTTTCAGCAAAGTGCGATTTTATCATATCCAAATATTCTGATTTTATATCGTAGGCGTAATATTTTACTCCTTTTTTTGCTATTGCTATTGGATTCAAACCGCATCCTAAATCAAGAATACTTTGTGCGTTCAGTTCTTCTATTTTTGATTTAATGTAGTTATATTCATTTAAGCGCTCACTTGTTGATCTATGATAATGTAATATATCTTTGGAGTTTTTTGTTTTTTCAACATATTGGCCGGCCGATGTTCTTAATTCTGATCTAATTATTTTAACTAACAACTTGCGAGATTTTTTATTTTTTGGAATAGACAAATTATGTTTATCCATATAATTTTGCAATATTCGTTTTATAAAAGAGTCAGGTAAGTCTTTGAATTCGGGTTTTTGCTTTATTTCGGATATCATATTTTCCATGTAAAGTTTACGAGGGCAATATATATAAATTGCTTTGTGTTTTTTTAGGGTATGGATGGAAAAAAAGGATTTGGACATGTTGAGGCAATAATCTCATTTGTTATTTTTATCGCGTTTCTTGTTTTTGCTTTTAGCTTTTTCAGTCCGTTTCAAAGTGGTAGAACTTTGACGTCTAGTTTGGATTATGCCTGGCGCGAGGTTGCTGAAGCTACAAAAATAGATTTAGAAATTTATTCTGTTTATATTACGAATCCGAGTGCTCCTTCACTTGTGACTATTATGATTCCATCTTCACCTTCGGGGATAAATGCTTCTGTCGAAGATGGTAATGGTGTCTCCCTTGTTTCTTATACCGATTCTATAGGTGTGCATTTTCAGAAACCCGTAAATAATTTTGTGAGAATCAAGTTCGCTGAGGATTTTGTGAAGGGCATTTCAATAAATGGTACACCTTTGGTAAATTCCGAATATGTAGTCTCTTCGTCTGAGATACAAAAAACATTTTCTGAAAAGAAACTTCTTGATATAAATGGGAGTTATTACTCTAATTACTCTGTTTTGAAGACGCAGTTTAACTTACCAAATAGAGTTAATTTTGGTTTCGCGGTTAAGTTTTCCGAAGGATTGGAGATTGTAGCTTCGAAGCAGATACCTGAAAATATTGAGGTCTTGTCAAAAAATGATAGAGTGGCCGTAATAAGAATTTCGAATGGGACTGTTGAATATGCTGATGTGAGGGTTTTCGTATGGTAAGCAAAAAAGGTTTTATTCGAATTGTTGAATTAATGGTCGCGATAACTTTGATAATTGGAGTAATCCTTATTGTTTACAAAAATCGAACTCCTGAACAAAAAACACCTGACTTTACCGAGATTGCGCGAGATATTTTGAGAGAGGTGAGTGCAAAAGAGGAATTGAGAAATGAGATTATGGTTGTGCAGAACAATTCTGTCCAGATGGCTAACACTCTCGCCTTTATCAATAACAGTCTGCCAGACTATATTTTCTTTGAGTTACGCGCGTGTTTAACAAGTAGCGCGTGCGGACAGTCAGTTTACCGAGGTAATGTCTATTCTGCCGAAAGAATTATTGGTGCAGACACATCTAATTTTAACCCCGTTAAATTGAGATTATTTTTGTGGACTGCGGAACCTCAGTAAATCGCTTTAACTAGGGTTTGTCTTATTTTTCCCATTTTCTAAATCTTTTTCATATCGCCTAATCTTGAAAGTTATATTTTGGAGATAATCTTTTAGTTAAATCTTGTTCTGTTAATTCGGAATCAAGATTAGGGATTACTTCTTTAACTAAAGAATCAACTTGAAAAATTTTTACTCTACGCGTTGCAGTTGAAATGAAGATATAATTATCTTCAGAATCTCTTAAAATATAAAGTGAGTCTCTAATTTTTAATTTTAGGGTCATTTGAAATTATTTTGCCATATTTAATTTTCTCTTTCCCATTTAACTCAAACAAAACTTCTCGGTCTTTATTTAGAGGTGCAATCATCTTATAATGGTTTAATCTCTTCCTCAATAAAGAACCAACCCTCAAGTACCAGCAACCGAGAATAATAACTAAATGTTTAGTTGTTTTTTCTTTATATGCTAAAATCTTAGAAAGGTGATGCTTTTCCCTAATTTTGATTATTCTATTAAGCTCTTCTTCTTTGATTGTAAGTTTTTCTTGATTTTTAATTTTTCTCTGTAAGACATTATTAAACTCAAAATTATGAAAATCAATTCCAATTAATTTGATTTTTTATTAAAAAAAATTAACTAACTGATTAATCTCCTATAAAGAAGGCATATTAGAAATATGTTTTTTTCAAAATAATTTTGAATTTATAATCCTCGTTTAAATCTAAATTTTCTAAGTCCTTCATAAAGTGGTAGTTCTTCAAACAAGAGTCTTGTTTATTCTATCTTAAGATTGACTCTTCTAAAGTTTTTTCAAGGATTACCACGAAGGTATATTAAAAATAGATAGTTAGATAGTTCTCTGTTTCTCAAAATGATCTAGTTAAATACATGAAATTATCCGATTTATGAAAACATAGTTTTGCAATGTAATTATTATAGTTATATAACGGATTTACGAATGATTTAACGTAGCTGAGATATTATGACATAAAACGGTACAAAGATATATCCAAATTTCACAACAAACCATAAGAAATATAAGGGATTAATTGATAGGTTATAACATGGCAAAGAAATTTGAAATGATTGAACACACAGGAGATTTGAAATTCAAAGCATATGGTGAGAGCTCTGAAGATTTATTTAACCATTGTGCTTTAGCTCTGTCTAATATTTTCTCAAGAGGTAAAAAAATACCCCATTCCGTGAGGAAGGAGTTTGTCGTTTCTGGAGAGGATTATGAAGCTCTTCTTTATAATTTTCTTGAAGAATTAATTTATCTGTTTGATGCGAAACAATTTGTTGTTTCAAAAACGGAAGTATCTATCTCTACAAAAGATGAATATCTCCTTAATGTTGTTGCTTATGGTGATAGCACTTTAAAACATAAAGATTTGGATTCCGTCAAGGCTCCGACTTACGCTGAAATGTATTTCAAAAAAATAGATGAAGAACATTGGGAAGCACAGGTTGTTGTTGACGTTTAATCTGGGAAATCTATATAAGCTATATTTGTAGTTATTGGATATGGAAAATGAGCTTGTGCATAAAATTTATGAAAAAGGTATGCACGTCCCTGCTTTTGTGTTTGCATCACCGTCGCTTTTTGAAACGATGCTGAAAGACAAGACGCTTGAACAGCTAAAAAATGTTGCGAAACTGCCTGGGTTGGTCGGAGCGGTTTATGCAATGCCTGATGCACACCAAGGATATGGTTTTCCTATTGGGGGAGTGGCCGCGTTTGATTTGGAAAGGGGGGTTGTTTCCCCTGGCGGAGTGGGATATGACATAAACTGTGGTGTGCGATTGTTAGTTTCAGATATTTCTTTAAAAGATTTTATGAAAAAACGAAAAACAATTATGGATGAGCTCGGAAAGAAAATTCCTTCTGGCGTCGGCACCAAAAGTTTTCTTTCCATAGGAGACAAAGAAATTAACAATGTATTGCGCGATGGAGTCAAATGGGCCATTACAAAGGGATTCGCGACTAAGGACGATTTGAAACATATTGAAGATTCTGGATGTATTTCTTTGGCTGATGCTTCAAAGGTTTCACAAAAAGCTAAGGGACGCGGATTGAATCAGATTGGAAGTTTGGGCGCAGGAAATCATTTTTTGGAAGTGCAAGTTGTTGATGAGATAATTGATTCTAAAATTTCTAAGATTTATGGAATAAAAAAAGATTCTATTTGTGTCTTGATTCATTCTGGAAGCCGTGGGCTTGGACATCAAGTTGCTTCAGATTACATCAAGAAAATGGAAGAAACATATGGATTTGACAAGTTGCCTGATCGTGAACTTGCGTGTGCGCCAATTAAATCTGACCTCGGTAAAGATTATCTGGCTGCGATGGCGTGCGCAGCTAATTTTGGTTTTGTTAACAGACAACTACTCACTTATCGTGTACGCGAAACTTTCTCAAAATATTTTCCAAGTTGTGAGTTGAATCTAGTTTATGATGTTGCGCATAATATCGCCAAAATTGAGGAGCACATTATTGACGGGAAAAAACAGAAAGTTTGCGTGCATCGCAAGGGCGCTACGAGGTCATTTGGCGCTGGAAGAAAAGAAATTCCCGTAGATTATAGAAAAGTTGGACAACCGATTTTTATTCCGGGAAGTATGGGAACTTATTCTTATGTTTTGTGCGGAACTGCTGGTGCGGAGAAACTAAGTTTCGGTAGCACAGCTCATGGAGCTGGGCGGTTGTTGTCGCGCAGTTATGCTGTAAAAAATATCTCTCCTGAAAAATTGAAGAAAGAACTTGCTGAACATGATGTTCTGCTTGAGACTGGAAGTTTGAAAGGAGCTGTTGAAGAGGCACCTGAAGCTTACAAAGATGTTAATGAAGTTGTCCGCGTTTCACATGAACTTAAAATTGGAAAAATTGTCGCACGACTCAAACCTTTAGGTGTTGTAAAGGGTTAGGAAAATATTTTGAGAGAGATTAATTATTCAATTATAATTTAAAAAAGTTAAGTTTTATAAATCTAAGATGCGATAAAAAAATATGAAAAGAGTTGTGATTTTATCGCTTGTGTTTTTATTTATGTTAGTCCATTTTTCTTCCGCACAGAGTTGTGCTTCCGCCGATGACACTATTTTAAGATTGAGTTCTTCAACAAATGCACACGGGCAAAAATATGACCAAACACCTGTATATCCTATAGGGATTTGTTTCAGTAATATTTTTGGACAACCTGCGCCGACTAATCCTTCGCGAACTTGTTCTGGGAGTGGAAATGGAAACAGAATTGTAAGGCTATCCTCTCCAATTAATGCTCATGCTGAAATTCCTGACGCTACTTCACCAAATTATGCGACGGAAATTTGTTATCAAGGATTAACTTGCCAAAGTATTGCTGGAAATGTTGCTTGTCCTACTGGAAAAAAAGAAGTGTTACGACTGTCCAGCGCAACCAATGCACATTTGGGAACTGCAAATGAAACGACTTATACTACATCTAATTCTTACAAAATTTGTTGTTCGATTACTGGAACAACTCCGACTGGACAACCTGCCACTTGGAAAAAACTTGATGGCTCGCAACTTACGACTCCTCCACCAATTTGCTTGAATCAATATGTTATAGCTCATACTCAAACTGGAGGAGCGGTAAATGGAGAAGTTACTTCTTGGGAATTGTGGGAAGATGATTGTCTTGTTGGAAATCCACCTTGTGCGTTGGATGACTGTCTATCTGGTTCCAGTTCTGGCTGTGTTAATAATACTCTTATTACTTCAACTGTTCAGAATGGTAGTTCATTTTTACCACCTATTCAAATTACTTCTGATGCATTTAGTGCTGGAGGAGAAAGTGATATTGAGCTCTATTTCAAAGTTACGATGGCGAGTCAACCAAATAGCCCAATATATTCTTATGTGATAGAGGCTGTTGATTCTTCGCAATGCAGTTATCCGTTACCAGTTGCAAATATAAATGCGCCGGCACATCAGGGAATTTATTTCGCAAACACTCAAATTGATTTTGTGCAAGGATGCTCAAATCCTGTTGAGCCTATGAATTATCAATGGACAATAATTCAAAGCGGACAAGTTTTGAACTTGGGCCAGAGTGCAACCTTTGCAAATTTCCAACATACTTTTGCTAACACGGGACAGGCAATTATAAAATTGACGTGTACTGGGCAGATTTCTAGCTTGAGTGCTACTGTGGAGACTCAGATTTTAGTTGTCGCTAGCCCATTCATGTTTACATATATTGACATTCCTGGATTTAATGAGGTCATCTATAACCAACCACCTACACAAACAACGCAGCCCTATTTTCCGACACAGACGCAATTTAGTGCAGCCAATAGTTTTGCTGTTGATACGAACATTCAAGGAAGCAATTGTAATGTGAATTGCTTGGCAGGAAATTGTCCATCGCAAACACAAAACTCTCCTGCTGAATGTATTGGGACTAATGGTCAGTCAGGTGGGCCTTTGACTGTTAGCGGAACACCTGCATCTCACTCGAACATAAATTTTAATTGGAGATTTTGGGACAGTAATTGGAATGAGCATTGGACACAGTTTGAAGGGACAGGGGTCCATTCTGGAAGCGTTGCTTATGATGATTTATCAAATGCAATAAATGACAAGCATATGAGTCTGACTGCAGGTGTATCTGGTGCTTCGGCTACGTTTGAGAGAGATTTCACTTTGGGAAGATGCTTGAATAATGGAGGCAACTATTTGGATTCGAGTGGAAATTTATTGTCTACGACAGTTAGTCCTGTACCAGGAGCTTGTAAAGGATTCGACCCTATTAGTCCATTGGATGATTGTTGTCCGATAGGAATGGTTTGCCGAAGTAGTTCTGGAAATGAGTTTTGTGTTGTTCCGCAAACCCCTATTGATACATGTAACGATATGAATCAGCAACAGTGTAATAATTGGACGAATGTTAATCTACAAGCGCCGACTAATCAAATGCCTGACCCCCCTATCTGTACTTATCTTGAATGCTTGTGGAATTCAAATGCGAATAATGGACAAGGAAAGTGTGAAGTACATGATATTAATTATACGATTAGTTCGCAAGGATGCTCTGTACCCGTATGTGTGAATAGTGACTGTACTTGGAGCACTACTCAAACGAATTGCCAGAACGGACAAAAAACTATTGGTTACACTGGAACTCCTGTTCCAAATCCAGAAATACCTTTGTGCGCAGGACAAACAAATACGTGTACACGTCCCTCAGTAACGGTGCCATGTGGAGTGCATAAATTTGAACTTGGATTTTTTGGCTACATTCAGTTCATAGTTACTGCGATAGTCATAGCCCTGATTTATATTTCGAAGGTAATTAGACTAAGAAAATAATGAATTGAAAAATAGATTTGTATTTATTGTCGAGTGCCGTAAGCAAATATATTTATTGCTAAGTTTATATATCCCCTAACCTATTAACTTTCCTATAAACTGATGATGGGCAAATCAAAAGATACTGGTGCAATAATTTTAGTCGGGATTATTTTCTTAGCGGTTAGCGCTATTGCGAGCACGAACTATATTTATGAGAATCTCGTGACAGATTATTCTGCTGGGAACACCATTAAAGGAAATTTTTCCCTAAGTTTTTCGCAGGAACCAGTAAATAACGTTCTCACGAGTAATTTTCAGGGAAATATAAGTCTCGTTGATTTTTTGAAGGCGCAGGATTTGATTTCTGAAGGCGCAGAATATAATTGCAGTACTCAAAATTGTGTAGATCAATATACTTCGCTTGGTATTACGACTGGTTTTTCCATCGGCACGGGAGAAAGTAAATTTGCAGGATTTAAAATTACAGGATCAGCAATAGCTATAACTAATGCTAGATTCTCTGTAATGAGTAATGTTGTCGCAAGCTGTGCTCCACAAATAAGCATTGACCCTTTGGTAGACGGAGATGATATTTTAGTCAATAGTGTTGCCGGAACGCAAAGCTGTGGAGTGAAACATGTTGGATGTTATGATCAAATAAATACTGTAGAAGCTCCTATTGTTGTCAATAAAGAATACTGTGAAAAAATAACTATGCCGGCAGCACCAGCATTTATTGTCGGAGGAGAAATACGAAATGGAACTGTACTTGCAGATTTAACCATGATATTGTATGATACTAACGAAATTGAAGCCGGACGATGTAAACTACCAAGGAATACACAAACACTTCAAGAATTGAGTTGCCGAATAAACTATACTGCATCTGAAACGAGAGATTATTATGTGTGCATTAAGACTTCAAATAACGCAGGGTATAAAATTGGATGGGAAACTACTGCACCTACATGTGGAACTGCGGAAGGATTCGGAGATTTCAATAGTGACTTTGACTTGTTCGCTAAAACCGTTCAATATGCTGGCTCGCCTTATTTTGCAATAAATAATTCAGTGTATCCATCTCAGTATAATCTACAAATATCAGAGGTTTTTGATGATTATTTAGTTGAAGTTTACGGTAGAAACTGTCAGAATCAGCCTTGCTTTTTGCCGATAAAATTTTTTGGAGATTCACAGGCAATAACTTTGAGCGATATTTATTTGGAATATGAAAGTGTTGGTGTGCCTGCGAGCGTTTCGGAGATACATCAGCTTAACCGCATACCTGCTAAAGTAACAGGAGATAATTTAAGTCTCAACATTGCGAAAGCGAATTTTGTTATTCCTATAACGAGCACTGAAAATAAATTTAAATTATTTTTAGATGGAAATGAACTGCTCCAAAAAAATATTACTATAAGACCAAGTTTTGCGCTTGATGTGACTCCGAAAGTTATTGCGTTCGGACAGAATGTGCAGTTTACTGCATTTGGAAGTGAAAATATTACACACACCATTTGGAATTTTGGTGATGGAACTCCAGCTCAAAATGTGAATGGTAGTACAACCATGCACCAATATGTCCAAATAAATAATTCTGTTTTTGAACTGACTTTGACAGCTATAAATAATCAAGGAGGGCAAGCAATTAAGCGGTTCAATATTCACGTCGGTAATCTGCGTGAGATGGCTAACAATACAATTCAGGATTATAAGCGAAGAATGGATAATGTTACTCTGCAAATCAACAATTATGACTCTTGGCTTATCCAAAAATTACAGAAACTGTTGGATTTGCAAAATTTAAATTCTAAACTTAACCAAATTGAAAATAATTATCGGACTGCTGTGACTAATGAAAATTTTCAAAAAGTTATGTTGGATTTGATTGAACTCAATGTTCCTAAAAAAGTTTATACGATTAAAAGCGGAGATGCGTTACCCCTTGCGATTGATTACGCTAGTGTAAATATAAACTATCTTGAAAAGATTGAAAATAAAAATGTTCAGGACAAAGCAAAATTGACTGAGAACGCGATTGGTTGGACTGATGGATATTTTTCGCCAGAGATTTCATTCAAACACATTGGTGCAGAATATGATTTTGAAAATAAAGTTTTAGCGAGTGTGTTTACTATTGAAACGAAACCTCTTAAGAATATAAACGAGAAGACATATATTATTTTCGGACATGATGTAGTGAGGGCTGGAGCATACAAAACAAATTATAATGTGAAATCAATTAGTGGCACAGGTATAAATTATCTAGAGCTAGACACGTCGTCAAATAAGATTTTTGATTTTATGCTTGAAGGCAACATTGAAGTTGAGAATCTTGGTGCTTATATTGCGCCAGGATTTAATGCTTTAAATATTATGCCTGTTAGAGAAGAATGTGTCTTGAATAATATTTGCGAAAATGGTGAAGATGCTGAAAGCTGTCCAGAAGACTGTTCCAAACGAGCAATTATATTTATAATTATTGGATGGATAGTTCTATTTATTTCCTCAATTGTGGCTTATATTATTATGCAGGAATGGTATAAACGCAATTATCAGAAGAAATTGTTCTCTGACGAAAACGCATTATATAATCTCCTAAATTTCATTTACAATGCGCGTAAAGCAAGATTAAATGATGAACAGATAAAAAGCAAATTATTACAACAAAACTGGTCTAATGAACAATTAAGATTTGCATTTGGAAAAATTGATGGGAAAAGAATAGGTATGTTGGAAATACCTATTTTCACTCACATTCAGCACAATAAAACCCTTGAAAATCTTGCTACTCGGCAGAACACACCGGTTGACGCAAGATTTATTAAAAGAACAAATTTTAGATAGGTATGTTTAAAATATTTTCAAGATTTTTTGGGGGAATTTTCCGTCGGAAAAACAATGTAAAAATAGGATTTTATGGACCGCCTAATGCTGGTAAAACGAGCTTGGCGAATTTGCTTTGTAAAGACTGGACAGGCGAAGAAATAGGGAGTGTGAGCGAAGTTCCACACGAAACGCGAGAAGTTCAGTTCAAAGAGAAAGTTGAGATTGAACACAAAGGTAAAAAACTACTTTTGAAAGTTGTTGATACGCCTGGAATTGCGACAAAAATTGATTATGAAGACTTTTTGAAGTATGGAGTTGCGAAACAAGATGCAAAAAAACGAGCTAAGGAAGCAACTCAAGGGATAATTGATGCGATTAAATGGCTTGATGATATGGATGCAGTTATTGTCGTGCTTGATGCTTCCGAAAATCCTTATTCACAGGTTAATATCACTATAATTGGCAATTTACTCGCACGAAAAATTCCGGTTTTGATTGTCGCAAATAAAATTGACTTGCGTAAGGCTGATGTCAAAAAAATAGAAGCGGCTTTTCCAGAGTATAATGTAGTGGGCATTTCTGCGAAAAAATCTACGAATATGGATGATTTTTATGATGCTTTATTCAAGCTTACTAAAAGGATTTAAAAAATGGAGAGGGTATAAATTGCTGTGAAAAAATCAAATAAGTTCAAAGGTTTTAGTTTGCACATAATTCCTTTTTCGGAGATTAGAGAAATGACTATTACTGAACGCGTTAAGAAATTGTTAGATATGGTTCTTAAGAATAAGTTAGTTATTTTGCAAGGGCGTCTTCGTCCAGAAGAAGAAATACGTCTTATTGAAGACACGATGGCTTTAGTTGATCATGTCAAAACATTCAAAGGAATTGAACTTGCTGTCGTTGAGCCAGATGGCGGTGACGCAGGATTCTTTCTGCGTATGCGTCGAGGTATTGCTCGCGGACTTATCGGTGAGACGAATTCTCTGACAGTTATAGGTCCGGCTTCTATCGTGAAAGAGATAAAAAAAGACCCAAGCAAACTTGAAGTTTTTCTTGGATAATTTACAGCTAAATATTTATTAACTTTGCATTTTCAAGTGAGATATGCCTAATCAATGTATTCATTGCTCTGAAGTTTATGAAGATGGTGCACGGGAGACTCTGCAAGGATGTTCCAAATGTGGAAGCAAATTTTTCTTTTATATGACTTCGGAGAAAATGATTAAAATACAGCAAGCACGAGGTGTGCCTCTGGGAGATTTGACTTCGGAAGATAAGACCCAAATTGAACGAGATGTCAGAGATATTGCTGGAATTGCAGAAACAGAAGCGCCGATAATTCTTGATTTTGAAACTGTTAAAATAACTAGCCCTGGGAAATATATCCTTGATGTGCCTAATTTGTTCAGCAAGAAAAGACCTTTGGTTTATAAACTTGAAGAAGGTAAATATGTTATTGATATTGCGTCGACGATAAAGAAACAAAATGGAAATTTTTAATGGTGTATTGAATTTATTTAAATTGAATATTTCTTTGCGAACTAATAATTTATTATAACTACAAAAGATTTAGATATATATTGAGGAATATTGTCGTGCTAAAAGCTTTAAAATACGCACGACTTAAAAAGTATATGAAAAAGAATGTTCAAAGTATCCTCAAACAAGAAATTCAATTGCTTCTTCCGGACAAAGTTGCGTTGAAAAAAGTTAATGAACTTACCAAATATTTTTTGGACACACTTGAAAAAGAACTTATCAAATATAAAATAGATGCTGACGTTTTTGTCGGAGGAAGTTTTGCCAAAGGAACATTCATAAAATCAGACAAATACGATGTTGATGTTTTTGTTAGATTTGACTGGAAATATGAACAACTTTCTGAGATTCTTGAACCTGTATTGAGAAATGTGGTTAAGCTTGGCGGATTGAAATTTGAAAAAATTCATGGAAGCAGAGATTATTTTAAAGTTATGAGTGATGACTCTAATGGATATTTTGAGGTTATTCCAGTGACTAGGATAAAAAAACCTCGAGAGGAACGGAACGTTACAGATTTAAGTTATTTTCATGTACCTTATGTTAAAAAACATATTCGAGGGCTTGGCGACGAGGTGAGATTAGCGAAACAATTTTTCAAGGCACAGAGAGTTTATGGTGCTGAAACGTATGTAAGTGGTTTTTCTGGATATACTGTCGAGTTGCTGATAATTTACTATAAGAGTTTCCTGAAAATGTTACGTGCGCTTGTTAAAATGAAAAGCGGAGAACGAATAGTTATCGATTTAGCAAAACATTACAAAAATAAGAAAGATGTATTTGTGGAACTGAATGGAGCTAAACTACATTCACCGATAATTTTGATTGACCCAACATATAAAGAAAGAAACGCTCTGGCGGCTTTGTCTCATGATACGTTTGTAAAAACGCAAAAATCGGCACTTTTATTTTTACGAAATCCTTCGCTTAATTTTTTTATTAAAAAACATTTAAACGTTGAATCTTTAAGAAAACGTGCATCTCATGAGAAATTGAATTTTGTGCACTTAAAGTTTGAGACTGATAAACAACCTGGTGACATCGCGGGTACAAAAATGAAGAAATTTTCTGAAATGCTCGCTGAAGAAATAAATATTTATTTTGATATTAAAGAAAGTTATTTTTCATATTCCGGAGAGCATGACTCAGAGAGTTATATCTTGGCTAAATCGCGACAGGAAATCGTGCGCATTGGACCTCCGTTGATTATGAAAAAACATGTCTCCCATTTTAAAAATGAACATTTGAATACATTTGTAAAGGGTAAATTTATTCACGCACGTATTTCGGTTAAATTTGATTTGCACTCCTATTTGGATGCGTGGCAGAAAGCTAATGAAAAGAAAATGAATGAGATGCACATTACGGAAATGAAAATCAATAATTAATCTCATAAATCACATTTTTAAGTTCTGAAAAAATTATGGCTCTGATTTTGCCATTTAATAGACTGCCCAATAATAAATTAGATACGACTTTTTCTCCATTTTCATTTATGCTATAAAACATCTCAATTATTTTCGAATCTGTGTTGAGTTAGAGTTTTATAAACGCTTCAATACTTCCAAAATAGATATAATTAACAATATATTTTGGAGAATCATCTTTTCCTCGTTTCGAAATTATTATATCTGCTGATATATCCAGATATTCACTTTATAATTTGTGGAACTTAACTCTTAATAATTTTATCGAGCATTACAGTTAAGGAGTTTGCGAAATATGGAGAGTTAATCCAAATTCCGAGTTCGTCATCTGCGTTTTCTGGATGAATCATGAAAAGCATTTCTTTTTTGTCTGTAATGTAATACTTTCCGTTTTGATCAGATTCTTTTATTTTTAAATCATTTCTTGAAGCGAATCTGCGAATTCTGTGCGCGTCACCAGTCAACGAAATTTTTAATTTAATCTTTTCAGAGTCTATATTTTTGAGCAATGAGGAAATGACGCGAGACTTGTCTTCAAAATCATCAATTGACGTGTGAATAAGAATTTCTTTTTCTGCCGAAGCGAGCATTTCCTTTAGCTTCCCTAGAATGTTTGCTCTGCCTTTTATGTGACCAGATAAATCTTCAAGTTTTATGGAAGTTACTCCATTTTTGTGTAGCTGAACTATTTCCTGATAATCTTGCGTGTCTTTTAAGTTTGCTAAAGTGTTTACTTTTTCCTGTGCTTTATTTAAGACATTTGTTTGTATTCTTTCAAGAACTGCTTTTGGCTCAACGGCTATGTACTGAACAGGTTTGCCCATTTTGATTATTGCGAATCCTCTTTTAGAGAGAGATTCAAGGACATCGTAAGTTCTTGAGCGCGGGACGCCTGAAAGTTCGGCTGTTTCTCCGGCTGTTACAATTCCTTTTGAAAGCAAAGCCAACCAAACTTTAGTCTCATAAATGTTCAAGTCAAAGTGCTCTTTTACTTTTCGTATTACTTCGGGTTTTAGTATCATGTAGGAGCGAAAAAAGTATCATATTTAAATGTTTTGTTTTTGTTGTAATTAAATAGTAGTTATATAACAGAAAAGTTTATATAATTAGATTTGTGCGAGAGATTATGACTGTAATTACGACTATGCGTTTTAATCAGAGTTCTGGTGGAATGGTTGCTGACAGCCAAGGATCTAATACTATTAGAAAATATGATCTTTTTGTTAAATCTGCTTTGCTTGGAGGGAAATTCATTCTTGGAGGAACTGGGTCATCAGATGTGCTTAACAAAGCAAGTAAGAGACTTTCTGAAAATGGATATGATTCTAAATTAAGCACTTATGATAATGCTTGTAAACTGTCGAACATTTTACTTGAGGCTTATAGGGAAAATATAAATGAGCAAATGCGCGCACATTTTGGGTTTGATGTTGGAGAATATATCTCGGGAAAACTGGAGAACGGCACACCAATAGGACTACATGTGCTTCAATCTGCTGAAAGATTGTATGGTGGAGATGATCGTGTTGGACAAAGAAACAGAGCTAATGAATTTGTAGTGATAGGTAAAGATGAAAGCGATTCTAAAATTTTTTCTGTGTCTGTGGTTGGAAAACCTACCGAGTCATCTTTACCATTTGCCACAGCCGGCTCTGGATATGATGAAGCCGACAAAGTTCTTCATGATTTTATAAAATCTGTTCCAAGAGATGATCGAAATAATATCGATTTTGTAAATGGAATGGCTGCTTTAATCAGGGCTACAAATAGAGCTAGTGAATTGAATCCGGGAGTTGGAGGAATCCCTACAATCTCTTATTTTAACGGAGAAAAATCTAGAGTTTTGCCAGAACAAGATTCATTGCTGGCGACAGAAATCGTAAAAGTTGCTGATGGGAAACTTATTTCCGAATCTGAATCTTTACAATCTTTAGAAAAATTACTTGTGGAGGGATCAGATTTTAAATCTATTGAAGAAAAAATATTCTGGAATAAGAACAATTTTCGAGAGATTATGGAATTTCTACGAGGATATAGAATAAATTAAAATATTAGATAGTCTATTCCTAAGGCAATTAAACATCCTATTGATATGAACGGCATTGCTGGATAGAACTTTCCTTTTTCTGAACGATAGAACAAATATGCGAGAGCTATTGTCGCGCCAAGGCTGATTATGACTGCCTGCCAAATACCGAGAGTACGAAGAACTACACCTGCCAAAAAAATAGGGAATACCACGTCGCCACCGCCCAATATGGCTAAACTAACTTTGATATTCTTTATTTTTTTCTGCTTCGTAGCCATAGTTTTTGCCTTTTGCAGTTTGATACGATCCTCTTTTTTTATGTATGGAACGAAAAATCCAGAGAATAATTTTAATTTTTGAATTTGAAATTTCGCCATTTTCTGCATAAAGCCCGCGTGCCAAACTGCATACATATCATAACCCGAAATTATGACTAATAATATAACAACTGTCCAAATATTCAAGATTGGAATAAAAACCGATGCGATGCCTGGATAAATCAGCAATTCTGTGGCATTGTGGACTATCATATTTCGGCGGTAAATTTTTACGATGCCCAAAGGTATTGCGAGAATTACAGCTATGAATGAGGCGTTGGAAGTCTTAATAAAAAAAGCATTTAGTGCGATTGCGATTCCTAAAATAACTACTACTGTAAACCATAATCTCAAAAAAGTTTCTGCTCTTAATTTCATAAGTAAAAGCATCAAAACGACCGCAATGGCTAAAGATATAATTATAGAAATTACTGACTCTTGAGGTTTGATGTCTGCTGGAGGGTCTAAGCCGTAAGGTAAATTGTAAATTGTTTTATTATTTATTTCGCCAGTTGTTTCATTGACAACCTGAGTTATTTCAGGAAGATATGCGTTTGTGACGTATAATCCAATCATCTGCGCTATAAAAAACATCGATAACAAGATTAGAGTTATTTTTACTGTGTGTTTCATTCTGCCTCTGTAGATATATATGAAAAATAAGATATTTAAATGTGGTGTGGGCACACATAATAGATTATAAATTTTAGATTAGCTAACTAATTTATTTCAATCTTATTGTTTCCAAGTTTCGTGGGACGACAGTTTCTATATTAAATTGACGATATATGCTTGAAGCGAAATCAAGTGACCGTGACTGCTCGCCGTGCGAGACGATTACTTTCTTGGGTTTAGGATTCATTCTTGCGATGAATTGCATCAGCTCGCCACGACCTGAGTGCGCGGACAAACCAGACATTGTCTCGACTTGCAATTTTACGTCGATTGTTCCCCCACCAAATGAGTCGTCTAATTTTATAGTGGGGTTGCCTTCTGAAACCTGACGACCTATAGACCCAGGACCTTGATAACAACCGAAGATAATTGTGTTCTTGGGATTGTCGGCGATATTTTTGAAATATTCTATTGAAGCTCCCCCTTGAAGCATTCCAGAAGTTGCGATAATTATGCAAGGACCTCCTTCCAATACTTCCTTGCGCTCTGCTGGTGAACCGACCCGCTTGAAATATGCTGAAGTGAAGGGATTATCGTCTTGGAAGATTTTGTTCCTTATGTTTGTTCCGAGAAATTCTGGATAAGCTGTATGAATTGCAGTAATATCCCAGAGCATTCCATCTAAATAAACTGGAATTTCTGGTAATTTGCCTGTGCGGATTGCGTCCTCAACACGCAGAAGAGTTTCCTGTGCATGTCCGAGTCCCAATTCTGGAAGAAGAACTTTTCCTCCACGAGAAATTGTTTCATTTACGAGTTTCATGAATCGTTCTTCCACTTCTGAAATCGGTGGCTGAATCTGATCTTTTGAACCGTATGTTGATTCCACCATAACTGACTCAACGCGAGGATAATAATTTACTGCTGGGTCCAACAATCTCGTTCTGCGATAATTTGAGTCGCCAGTGTAAACGAAATTATGTAAGCCGTTGCCGATATTAACGTGAGTGATTGCTGAACCGAGAACGTGACCAGCGTTGTAGAACGTAATTCTTATGTCTGGAGTTATATCTGAAACTTCGCCGAAATTTAGACAAATTGAATGTCTCACCATTTCTTTGACATCATCAGGCCTGTAAAGTGGTGCTTCTGCCTGCTTATATGCAACGCCGACAAAATCTAATGCTAAAAGTGCCGCGATGTCTCTCGTCGGAGCAGTCATATAAACTGGGCCACGATAACCCATTTTGTAAAGATAGGGAATGACTCCACTATGATCCATATGTGCGTGTGACAGGACTATTGCGTCGATTTGTTCGAGGCCCCCAATTTCTGAAACATCTAAATATGGAAATCTATCTGGGCCATTGAGAATGCTTGGATTGATTCCGCAGTCAAACAAAACTTTTGATTTTGGAGTTTGTAAAAGCAGACATGAACGGCCGACTTGACGACCGCTACCCAGATAAGTCAAACGAACCCACATATCCATTTTTTCAGGATTCCAGTTATCGTAGATTTTTTTGCCTATATCGTTCAGAAATTTTTTGCGATAATTGTTGTTTGCATATAAAACGTCGCGGATTTTTTCGGTAATCTTTGAATGAATTGCGGGACTTCTCTGTGTTTGTGGTGTCCACATTGTTGAATTGCGAATATCTTTCAAAATTGAGCCCTGTTTTCCGATAACTAAACCTGGTTTTTTGGCTTCAATAATAACTGTGCTTCGTTGAATATCAAAAATTATATTTTCTAATTCTGCGTCTGATGAAATGAGGGCTTTTATCGTTTTTTCAGTTTCTTCTTTCGGAGCTAAGATTGAAGGATCCGCTCTTAATTCTATTCGTTTTTTTATTTTACCTACTGTCTCGCGTATTTTCTCGTCGGAGTTTTTGAAGAATTCCTTGTCCGCAGTGTATAAAACTATGTTTGCGCCTTCAAAGATTGCCTCGCTAATAACTCCTTTTGGTAGTTCTTCTTTAATTGCTTTCAAAATTTCACTCATGTTGATTATTTAAGAAATTACTTAGCAATCTCGAATGTAGTTATTGCTTCCTTGTCAACAACTTGTTTGAGATCGCCTTTCTTGATTGTGTAAATATCTATACCCGCGCCAACAGACGGGTCTCTGCCCATAGATGCTTTTATACATTTTGTCGCCAATGCTGCACCCTCTTCGATAGACATTCCTTTTTTATATTCTGAATCTAAAATTGGATGAGCTTGCATTATTCCACCACCGCTTGCAGTGTATGTGTCTGCCTGCTGAATGTAGCCATCCGGTGCGATGTCATACAAATATATTCCGTTGTCATCGTAACCACCTAAGAGAAAATGAGCTATACTTGGAATCATTGAAGGTGTTCTTATGTTCCCATAGACCAAATTAGCTAAATAACTAGCTGCTTCTGGAACAGTTACTTTTTCTTTCGTGCGCAATTCTTTCAAACGAAATTCCGCTTTTATGATATCTAAAATTCTTCTTGTGTCCGACGCAGTGCCTGCGGTTGTTGCGACCATTCTGTCAGTGACTTCAACAATTTTTTTTGCTTTGCCAGCTAAATAAGCGACGCCATTTCCAGAGGCGTATGACTGACGTCTGTCTGCGGCAATTATGATTCCATCTTTACAGACAATTCCAATTGTCAATGTTCCAGTCTTCAGGACATGCTTAGAAATTTCTTCATCCATTTTAATAAAAAGAACCTCTTAAGGTTTTTGAGTTGGAGAGTATTTAAATTTTTTGATTGTGAAAGATTTATGTATAATTATTTCTTGTTAAAAAAGTTATAGGATTTGTATATTGCTCATATAGGGCTATCGAAAAAATTCTTAGCCTGATAGGCTAAAATCCTCCTAAATTCATTTAATCCCCTAAAAACTCAACAATTCTCCATAATTGAAAATAAAAGTAGTTAGTGTTCCGAATAATAAAAAAATATAGAAATAGAAGATAAATCTATTTTATTTTAATTTATTAATTCTGTAGTTTAATTAAATTTTTAGATAATTATTCAAATCAGTTCACTATTTCACGATTATTGACTTGCCGTTTTCTTTTTTTATCTTTACTATGTGATCTACAAATCCTTCAATTTTTGACTCATGGCTTACTATGAGAAGCTGTTTTACGTGGAGTTCATGCAAAATATCACGGACTTTATCAAGTTGCTGCTCTGAAAATCCATCTGTGGGTTCATCAAGAATTACGACATCTTGAGTTTTTATTTTGCTAAGAATAGAATTTATCAGTTGATTGAGTGCAAGACGATATGCGAGTGCTACGGCTGTGCGCTCTCCGCCTGAAAGATATTCATAATCCAACTCAAATTCGCTGTGCACGATTATCGGCGAAAATGACTCGTCTAAATAGACTTCAAATGCATCGGTTGTGAGCACTGAAAACCATTTATTAAATATCTTCGTGAACTCTTTTCTTAAAGCCACGAGCACGTTTTTTTCTGTGAAATTTATCAAATTTGCGAAATTGTTTGATAACCACGACTCGCATTCTAGCAAATATACGAGTTTCTGCTTTGCCTGTTCTGCTTTTGATATTTCTTGTTGAAGTTTAAAAATCTCTTTTTGGCACAACTCCTTTTCTTTTTTTTGCTCCGCAAATTCTATCTCTCTACTTCGTTCGATTTCCAGAGATTTTTTTAAATCATCTTTTTTTAATTTTAGCAAGTTTTCAAATTTTGAATATTCAAGGGCTGATTCTTTTAATGAGCCCATATGATCTTCTAAAAATAAAATGTCTTTCTCGGTCACGCCTTTTATTTTTAGCAACTCCTGCATTTTCTCCTTTCTATTTTGAATAGTTTCCTGCCGAATTTTTTGAATTTGTAGGGCCGCTTTTTCGCTTTCCAAATTGCGCAAATTATTTTTTTGTTTTGTCTGTTCAGTATTTATGCGCGAAATTTCTGACTCTAAAGAAGAGCACTCCGAATTGATGCTGTTTATTTCGCTCTCTTTTGCGTTCAGAATATTGTGCTTATGTGTTCCTGGAACATTCTGAAGACAAGTAGGACAGAGATCTATTTCAAAAACACGTTTGATATTTTCTTGAGCAAGAGATTTTAGTGATTCTAATGATTTCTTTTTTGAGATAACCTCTATAAGTGTTTTATTTAGTATGTCTAATGTGTTTGATAACTTAATTATATCTAATTCTATTTCTGAGATATTTTTTTCTTTATAAAATATATTTTCTGATGAGATTAGGGAATTTATTTCGATTATCTCGTTTTTTATATTTGCTAACTGCTCTTTCTTATTTGCTAAAACTATATTTGATTTTTCTATTTCTTTTCTGAATTTTTCACGATCTTCCAACATTTTATTGAGATTCTCAATTTCTTGCTCATGTATTTGGCGCGAATCTTTTACAGATATTATTTCGGTTTCTTTAATAGAAATTTTGTCGCTAATTATCTTAATGAATTTGATACTGTTTTCTACATCACTTTTCTTGGAATCGAGAGCAACTACTTCCATTTGCAAAATGCGTGAGTCTTCTCTTATTTTAGCTGTGACTCTTTGAAGATTTTCTTTTATTCGTTTATATTTGTCGAGTCCAAAAATGTGACGAATAACATCCAGTCTTGATTCGGGGTCTTCTAAAATAATTTGCTTCATTTGTTCTTGGGGAGTGTAAATTGTATATCTATAAAGAAGATTATTTTTTCTCAAAAATTCCTGAGGATAATTTAATACTTCCAGAATTTTTGTTTTTACCTCGCTAATTGATGACTCAAAACGCGAGCCATTTATCGTGATTGCAGCAAAATCTTGATTGATTGATTTTGAGCCTCTTCGCAAACCGCGTTCTATTATAACGTTATCACCTGAAATTTCAAATTCAAGAGAAACCTCCCCGTATTCTTCACCATTGGTTAAAATTGAAGAGCCACGTTGACCGGGCTGTAATCCAAAGAGTGCGTATTCTATGGCTATAAGAACCGTCGTTTTTCCTGAGCCTATATCTCCCGCGAGCAAAACAGCGCCTTCTGGAAATTCAATTTCTGCGTCGGAATAGCTACGTATATTTTTTATTTTTATTTTTTTGAAAATCATGAGAATAAAGTTTTCTGAACCTCCCCAAAAAGTCTGTCTTCGAATGCGCGCGAGATTTCATCTTCTTTTTTATCAATACTAAGGGCATTTATGAGGAGAGTTATGTATTCATTAAGCTTGTGCGGATATTTTTGACTGAAATCTGTGATTATTTCGTTTTCAAAATTTTCACCTCTCGGAGAAACATCTATTTCAATTATTGGAAAAAATAATTTTGTCGTATTTTTTAAGAAAGCATAAACTCCTTGAGACCTTGCGAAAGATTCTATTTTATTGAAATCTATATCAGTTATTTTTCCATGCTCAAGAACGCCTTTTAACTTTAGGATAAGAATTTTATCTTTTAGCGCATGAGATTTTAGTTCTTCAATTATTTTTTCTGTACCAGTTAATGAATCGGATATTTCTAAATCTTGAACTAAAACATCTTTTAGTTTTATATTATATCGCTTGAACCCATTTTGCGTGTCCACGATATAGAATGCACCGTACTTTAAATCCTCGAGTTCGCTTGAGTTGTTTGGATATATTGGCCCGCCGTAGACACGATTTTCTTTTTCATAAAACAAATGCAAATGTCCGAGAGCAATATAATCTGCTTTAGGCAATTTTGTTTGATCAACTGCTGGAATGTCTAGCGTTCCAATCGCGTCTTTCATCGTTGTGTGTAACATTAAAATTTTGAATAGTCCTGGGGCATCCTGCAATTTTATTTTTTCTAAATCATAAACTTCAAGTCCTGTCTTTTTTCCAGGATAGCCGTAAATTGCGACGTTCTTGAATATTGTTGGTTCGAGAATTATGAGTCCGTTACGTTCTTCAAATTTGTGCACATTTTTTGTGAATCCGGCTTTTTCTAAAACGTCTAGAAAACTTTTTCCTGAAACTGAATAGTCATGACTTCCAGCAATCAAATATACTGGAATGTTTGCTTCTTTGAGTTTGCGAAACTCGCCGAATGTGTCTTTTATTGTTTCTATAGGGGGATATGGAGAATCAAATAAATCTCCCGCTATAAGCACTAAATCAACTTTCTCTTTTTTGCAAACATCGAGGGCATATTTGAAACTATCAAAATTTAATGTCTGTAGCTCTGGATGACGCCACGAACCTAAGTGGCAATCCGCTAAGTGTGCGAATCTCATAGGGTATTCGCTGTAGCTGTGGTTTTTAGAGATTGTTGTGCTGAATTTCCCAGACTTCTAGAGTTTCGAAGAAAATATTCTTTGATGCAACTAAACTATAATACAGTTTGTTTTTTGATAAAGAACTAATAATTTTATTTCTTGGAGTTAGTGAAGATAATAATAAAAGAATTTTGCCATTCGGTTCAAGATGTTTCACTGCTTGTTTTAAGAATTTCAATATGAATTCGTCGCCATTTTTTCCACCAGTTGTTATTTTTTTTGAGTCTTTGTCTTCCAATTTATTTTCCGGCAAATAAGGAGGATTGCAAATTATCACATCGAACTTGTGTGAATGTTTTATTTTTTCAAATAGATTTGATTTTATTGCGGAGATGTTTTTTTGTTTTAGAAGTTTTATTACTTGAGGATTTATGTCTGTTGCTAAAACTGATTTTGCACCAGCCTTCTTGGCTGTTTCTACCAATATACCTGAACCCGCACCTATTTCAAGAATGGACTTATTTTTTGAATATATTGGAATTACTGATGCTAGCAAATAAGAATCTTCTGAAGGCTTGTAAATTAAATTCATCCAAACAACGATATGATTTCATCTTTAAAGATTATTGCGCTTATGAGTCCTCCAACAAGAAGTAAAAGTGCTGATATTAAAACAATCAATTTGACTGGTCCTGGACCTGAATATTGTTGAGACATTATTGGTAAAGGGTTGGTGGATTGTGGTTGTTGCGCAACTGCTTGGTATGGAGCCATCTGTGAGGAAATCTGTGGGTAGGTTGACAAAGGTGTTGAATTCGTTGGATGAATACTTCTCGGTGGTGGTGGAGCATTCAACGAGGATAATGTTCCACCTGTAACGAAAGAAAGAGCTTGTTGAACTTCCGCAGAGTTATAACCTGAATTGATTAATGAACGTGCGATTTGCTCAGGTCTTCCCCCACGATCCATTGCATTTTTCAACATGCCGACGATGTCTTCTCTCATATCATATACCTCATTGTAAATTTATGTGCTTGCTATTTGAAAGCAGATGCACATTATAATCTTTTTTGTAACCCATCTCCATTGCGAGATTTAAACCTGCTGTAGTTTTTGATAAATCTCCGTGTGAAGGTATTATGTGTTCAGGATTTGTCAGTTTGATTAGGTCTCTTAAGTCTTCTCTACCTCCGTGGCCTGAAACGTGAACGTTATCAAAAATGCGTGGCTTAAATTTCCTAAGACGCTTTTCCAATTCACCTCGGCTTACAAGATTTTCAGGAGTTGGAATTGTTTTTGACGAAAATATGACATGGTCATCTTCTTTTAATTTGAACGGAGTTGTGCCTTTAGAAATCCTGTCTAAAATTGAGCCTTCTTCTCCTTGATGACCCGTGCATACGAGCAAATAATTTTTACGATTTGAGTTTATCATTTTGAGATATTTTTCAACCTGAGATCTATGTGACGCCATAATTATTTTATCCTTGAATGGAATCTTTCCGATTTTTATTCCTGAAGATACGTACTTATTTAGGCTTCTACCGACGAAAATTGGCTTCCTGCCTAAGCGGAGACTGAAGTCGACTATTGATTTTAGGCGCGCGATGTGTGAAGAAAAAGTTGTAACAATTAATGCAGAGTTGTAATTTTCTGTCGTGAACAACACATCTTCCAATAATCCTCGGGCGATTTTTTCCGAAGGTGTTTTTCTATCGTCCGGTGCGTAAAGACAGTCTACTACGAGAGCCTTTATTCCCTGTTTAGATAATTCTTTAAGACGCTTAAAATTTGGAGGGTCTCCAACAACTGGACTGTTGTCTAATTTATAATCGTTTGAATATAATACGACTCCCTCGGGTGTGTGAACTGCAATGACTGTGCACTGCAAAGTTGAGTGAGTCATATTTATGAATTCAACTTTGTAATTTGAGCTATTACCTTTGATTGTCGTGTGTGCATTCGGTTGAATTTGAACTAAGGGATTAGGTATTCCTTTTTCATTGTCTGCCATTAATGTTTTTAGGACTTCTATCGTGTAGGGTGTGCCATAAACTCCACATTTGTATCTTGGTGCAATATATTGGACTGCTCCGACGTGGTCAAGATGCGCGTGTGAAACCATTAAGGCTTTTACTTTCTCTCTTAATCTATGCTCTTCTAAATAGTGGTCGTTAGGCAAGGCACCTATTGCGCGCATTCCTGATTCTGTAGGTATTTTTTCGCGTTCTCTGACTCCAACAACTGCCGGCAGGTAAAGTCCAGCATCACATAAAAGCACATCGTCCTTGAACTCAACTGCAGTCATATTTCTGCCAACTTCATCATATCCTCCAACACCATGAATTTTTAACATATCTATAAAAATGATAAAGTAGTTTATAATCGTTGTTATTTAAAAGAACTTGATAGTTTGGTGGCCAACGCAATTATTATTAGAAAATTAAATGGATAGGTAAATTAAACCATTTATTGTAGTATTTAGGTATTCAAGGATTTAATTTATAAATATGGGATTGTATAATATTTTATGAGACATCATCTTAATGTTATTTATGGCGCAGTTATTTTGTTGCTGATTTTACAACTTATTTCTTTTATTACGATAAGCTCGCAGAGTGCGAAACTGATTGCACGACAGGAAAGTTTTGAACAAGAAGTTGGAAATTCTTTGGGGGAGGCGCGACAGGAAAATCAATATAGAGTTGGAGAAATTGTGAGAACGCTCTCGCAACAAAAAATAGATTTTGATGGGCAGATTGAGCTGTTAAAAACAAAGCAGAACGATTTTTCGCTCGTCATTGAGGACGCTGTGAAAAAAGTTGTAACTGTTGCAACTGATATTTCTGCTGGTACTGGTTTTATTGTGGGCAATAACGGATATATTCTGACAAACCAGCATGTCATCGCTGAAAGTAACCTTATTCAAGTGCAAAATTATAATAAAGAAGTTTATACTGCTGAGCTCATTGGTAGCGATGCTACTATTGATATTGCTGTTTTAAGAATTTCAAAAAACTTTGATGGATTTGAGCTCGCTGACTCCAAATTAGTTGTTGTAGGCCAGAAGGTAATCGCAATCGGAAATCCGCTCGGACTTGATTTTACTGTTACGGAAGGAATTGTTTCTGCTTTGAACCGAGATGGGCCGAACATGGCAGGGGCTTATGTGCAAACGGATGTCACGTTGAACCCAGGAAATTCTGGCGGACCTCTTGTCAATAGCGACGGTAAAGTAATTGGAATGGCTAATTTTAAAGTCGGAGGCGCTGAAGCTTTGGGATTTGCTTTAGAAAGTGAAATAATTCGCGAGAAGGTAAATAGAATTGCAGGGACGAAAATTGTTGATTGAATTAAACCATTAGTCCATATTTATTTTGTTTTGAACTTGTTGTGAGCTTTAACAAAGATATAAAAAATGTGAAGTCGTTTGAGTATTATGCTAAAACTAAAACCAACTATGCGCGCCAATCGGAGATACTTGTTGATTCATGGAACTAAAATTGATGTTGAAAGTACAATTCTTGAATATATTGGAGTTTTGGGCTGGGCGAAGGCGGCACCCGTTTTTGTTTCTTCTTCAGAAGGAAAAACGATTCTTGCGGTAAATCGCGAAGCTGTAACTGATGTTCGTGCGGCTTTGACTCTTGCCCCTGGAAAGCTTGACGTCTTGCGCGTGTCTGGAACTCTTAAAGGTTTAAACAAATAATATCCCACAAAACTTAAATACTGTCCATGCAGCAAACCTTATATCAGAGGATTTACTAATTAAAATATGGGAGCTTGTGAAATTAAGAATTTTCGAACGATGATTTTAGAGAGTTTAGGAGAGTTTGACTAATATGGAGATGCCAACAGAAATGCAACATCAGGCGATGGGATATGACCGCGCTGCGACTATGTTTTCACCAGATGGACATTTGCTTCAGGTTGAGTATGCCGAGAAAACTGTAAAGCTTGGGAGCAACAGTGTGGGAATGGTTTGTAAAGATGGAGTAATTATTCTTGCAGATAAAAGAATTAGAGATAAATTGATTGCGCCAGAATCTGCGACTAAGATTTTTGAAGTTGACGACCACGTTATGGCGACTGCAGCAGGAATAGCTTCTGATGCGAGAATGCTTGTTGACAAATCGCGTTTACTCGCACAACAGAATAGAGTTTCTTATGGTGGACCTATTGAGCCGATTGCAGTTATCCAAATGATTGCTGATAATATGCAGATGTTTACTCAATATGGAGGAGCAAGACCTTATGGCGTCGCGATAATGCTTGGCGGAGTTTCAAAAGGAAAAGCACATCTCTATACTTCAGATATTACTGGAAACTTTTTTGCTTATAGGGCGAATGCTATTGGCGAAAACGATGAACAGATTAAGGAAGAACTACGTAAAGATTTTAAGGATGATATGACTATGGATGAAGGAATCAAGTTCGTGATGAAAATTTTCAAAGAAATTCTTGGTAAAAACTTTGAGATTTCGCGATTTGATGTTGGAATGGTTTCTAACAAAGATGGTCAAATTGTCCGTCTTCACGGCGAAGAATTGAAAAAATTTGTTAAATAAATAGTTCTGAATTTAGTTGTTTTTTATCATATAAAGTTTTAAATAATTCATTTTCTGAAAGATATTATGGCGACGGTAGAAGCACGAATTAAAATAAAGGGAAAACATTTTGAGATTTCTGTTGATTTAGATGAAGCGCTGAAAGTACGTGCAGGCAATGGTAATGTTGCTGTTGCGTTGAATTCACCTGCGATTTATACCGATGCGACACGTGGACTCGCTGCATCAAAAGCGGAACTTGAAAATGCCTTCAATACTACCGACGTGCATACTATCGCTGAGCAAATAATGAAGAAAGGCGAAATACAAAAAAATCAAGAATTTCGTGACGCTGAACGCGAAAAGCGTGTTAAACAAGTAGTGGATTTAATTTTGAGAAATGCTGTTGACCAGCACGGAAGGCCTTATACTGATGATAGAATACGACGTGCGATTCAAGAAGTGCATTTTAATTTTGACAACCGTCCTGCTGAAATGCAAATGCCTGAACTCATTGCCAAACTTGCGACAGTGATACCTATAAAAGTTGAAACTAAAAAAATAAAATTGAAAATCCCTGCACGATTTAGCGGACAAGTTTATGGAATTTTGAAAGATTACAAAGAAAGTGAAGAGTGGCTTCCAAACGGAGATTTACAAGTTGTGATGAATATTCCTTCTGGTTTGCAAATTGATTTTTATGACAAACTGAACGCAATAACTCACGGAGCGGTTGTCAGCGAAGAAATGAAGAAATAAGGATATATGAATTTAACGTCGTCTAATTAAATGATTGAAGATATCTATTGTCCATTCTAATTTTAACCCTTGAAAATAATTGCAATAATATAGGAAATTTACAGAAGATGCTCACCAAAATTAAAATTTTAGAATAATTGAGCGATTTTGGTTGGGGACTTGCAAAGTCCGAATCTGTAAATATCGGTTATGTCTCCCGAATTTACGAGAGCGCAGTGTAACAAAAATTCGTAGAACTTTTGAGTTAAAATCACTTTTCAGGAAGGAAATTTAATCTGACGTACGCGTTTTAGAAAAAGAACAAGAAGAAATATCTCCTACATTATAGACATAATCAAAATTTTTATCAAATGAGTCATATTTATGATATTTTACTTGTTTTAATCCTTGATTATAAAATTCTCCTCTTCTACCTTTTAGCAAAATACTATACATCTTATCTTTTAGCTTTTGGTGAATTAAAAATCCTGCCGGAGAGATAGTAATTTTTCCCATGATTATTTTACTCTTGGATGCATGGATGCTTCCGAGTATTGCAAATGTTCTTTTACCGTTAGTTAATTTGAGAATATTATCTGCTATTCCGATTTCCATTTCCTCTTGGTTTTTTATTAAATTTGGAACAATAAAAAACAATTTAACATTCTTAGGTAGTTCTTTAATTAAGTCTATGTACTCTTCACTAATCAGCCCACTCGTATCTTCTTTTTTTGCTAAAATAAGGAGTTCATCTAATTTTGTATTTTGAAATTCTTCAGGCAACTCCAAACATAAATTAAAGTCTTCATTTTTAGCTAAATCTTTTAAAAATTTTGATAATATCCAAGGTATTTCTTTTGTTCCGTGAAGTTCTCCAAATAATATTATCTTCTTATCCTTTATTTTAGGTATTATTTTTTGTATCATGTTATTCTATCAAATTATCTGCTACTTCTTTAGTTAGATTATATCCAGATTGTTCTTCAAGCCATAGCCATTGGCCGTTGGGATTTAATTCTAAGAAAAAATAGTTTCTATCCTTAGAATAAATAAAATCAAATGCTCCAAAATGTAATCCGTAATGTGTGAGCATATTAGAACAAAAATCTTTTACATTATCGGGAATTTCAACAAAATTATAGCTCACATTTTCTAAATCATATCTTCTATAATCGATTTTTGATATTTCCGAGTCTTGCGAGTGTATAGCAATTCCTGTCGTCGTTTTATCAGTAGAGATTATTCTAACTTCAAAATCCTTATCAATATACTCTTGAAATAAAGAAGGGTGACTAGATACCAATGAGGCATTCTGCATTTGTTCTTTTGTTACTTTATTTGTATATACTACTTTATTTCCTTCAGAAGTTCTAATGACTGCTCCTTTTTGTAGTTTAAAACAAATATTGCCACTATGTTTTTCATAAAAATCTCTTAACCTGGATGGATTAGTAGTCACGATTGTATCTGGGACATGCATTCCCATCTCTAATGCAAATTTAATTTGATTTAGTTTGTTATTTGCATAAAAATGATTTTGCGGGCGATCTACTACTTTTCCTTTATGAGCCATAAGCAGTCCATCCCAAGTTTTTTCGCATTCATCAATTACTAAATCCTGTAAATCTTTAGGCATACCTTTATTTCTATCTGATAACATAATTCTTCTATTCCAGATATTCCAAGAAGGATCTAATTCAATAATTCTTTTATCATCACTAATAGTATATATTAAATCTTCAGATGAAAAATTTATTTTATAATCTCTTAATAAATTCTCGGTAATAATAGTAAAATTATGCACTCCTTTTTGATTTAAATAATTTCGTACAGAAGAAGCATGAGGATCATCTAAGTGAGTAAGGATAAGGACTTTCTTTTCCATTTTATTAAAAATCTAAAAAATTTCTACCAATCATCTACTGTTGGAACACCACGCCACGTACAAACAGTAGGAGTGATTCCCATCTGCAAGTCTAATGGTTTCTCAAGATACATCTCAGCAAAAGTAGAGTAGATTTTATCTCCTTGAACAATTTCGTCTTGATGCGCCCTCATTTCAGAATACGCATTTCCATTTAAGATAATTGTGGAACAACTTATTTCAGCAATTCTTTCGAGCATTTCGGCCACATTTTTTTGATAATTCCAAACTATTTAAAGTTTATTGGTTTTAATATGTTCGTCTGTTTTAGCGTATGCTCTATTGGGTGGAAAAGTAATTAGTTATTTAGACACAACACTTTAACATAACAGATTATGATTAAAAAATCACTAAATTTATACAAAAAGTCCGGAGAGGGTTTAGGTTTAAATCTCCAATGAATCAACAGGAAAATTTAAATACCCCAAATTTATAGAATTATGAAATTGGCAAATACATTCGAGACGATTACGATTATTCTCGATTGATTTGAAAGATTACATGAATAATATTAACGAAGCACACGAAGAATTTGAAGATTTTGGTTCTGAACCTGACAGCCGGACGGTTGTAGTTCCTGGAGAAATTATTGCTTCTGGAGAAGATTTGTTACCCGGAGAAAGCGTTCGCAGAGAGGGAAACGATTTGATTGCGTCGCGATATGGCGTTGCTGAAAAAATAGGACGAGTTGTTAAAATAATTTCACTTTCCGGAGCATTCATTCCTCGAAGAAATAACGTGGTTATTGGTAGAGTTAGTGATATTGTTCATAGTGGATGGATTATTGATATTGATTATGCTCAAAACGGATTTCTTCCTTTGATGGAATCGCCACGATTTGTAAACAAACACGAGATGGATCAGTTTCTCGCGATAGGCGATATGGTCTCTGCAAAAATCTGGAGTGTAAATCCTAAGGGAATTGACCTTGCTATGAAAGGCAAGGGCTTGGGAAAACTTGAGGGGGGATTTGTTTTCAGAATAAATCCTTCGAGAGTTCCACGAGTAATTGGGCGCGAGGGAAGCATGATTAATATGATAAAAGAAAATACTGGATGTAATATAACTATAGGGCAAAATGGATGGATTTGGATACATGGCGAAAACATTGACTCTGAAATCAAGGCTCGAAAATCGATTGAATTTATTGCCGATAAAGTTTTAGTTTCGGGATTAACTGAACAAGTTGAAAACTGGTTCAAGGAGAATAAATAAATGGTATATAAAAGAAACGACGGACGAAAATCAGATGAAATGCGGGCAGTTACTGCTAAGGTAGGAATAATTCCAAATGCTGATGGGAGTGCACTATTTTCATTCGGGAAAACTGTAGCTATTGCAGCAGTTTATGGCCCAAGACTTCTTCACCCACAACATATGCAAAACCCTCAAAGAGCGGTTTTGAGAGTGAATTATGACTTGTTGAGCTTTTCAGTTTCAGAGAGAAAAAAACCTGGGCCATCGAGACGCTCCCAGGAAATTTCGAAAGTTACCGAATGGGCTTTGTCTCCAGCATTAGATTTGAACGAGTTCCCAAATACAGTTGTGGATGTGCAAGTTTATGTTTTGCAGGCTGATGCGAGCACGCGAGTTGCAGGAATCAATGCTGCTTCAATGGCTCTCGCCCAAGCAGGAATACCGATGAAAAACTTGATTTGTGCAGTTTCTATTGGAAAGATGGATAAAGAATTAGTTGTTGATGTTGACAAAGAAGAAGAAGATTTTGAGGATGGTGAAGGTGCGACTGACTTTCCGATTGCTAAAGTTGCAAACTCTGACCAATATACTTTACTACAGCTTGATGGAAATATTCAACCTAATGTTGTTCCAAAAGCTTTGAGATTAGCTGATGATGCTTGTGCTACGATTTATGAAATTCAGAAGAAAGCTTTGAAGGAGGCGACTGAAATATGAGTTCAATGAATACCTCTTCGCTGACGCAGGAAATGCTTGTTAAAATGTTTGCTGTCGGAAAGCGCTTTGACGGACGTAAATTGCTGGAACATCGTGATTTTACTGTAGAGTACAACGTGTCAAACAAGGCTGAAGGTAGCGCACGAGTTCGTATGGGTAAGACTGAAGTAGTCGTGGGTATAAAACTTGAAGTAGGTACGCCCTATCCTGATTCTCTAGATAAAGGAAATATTATGGTTTCAGGAGATTTACTTCCGTTAGCATCGCCAAGATTTGAATCTGGACCACCTAAATTCAATGCGATTGAACTTCCAAGATTGGTTGATAGAATGGTAAGAGAATCTCATATGATTGATTTGCACAAGCTTGTCATAACTGAAGGCGAGAAAGTTTGGACAGTCATAATTGATATTTATCCAATAAATGACGATGGTAATTTAATTGATGTTGCAGGAATTGGAGCTGTCGCTGCTTTGATGCAAACACGTATTCCGGAACTTGGTGAAAATGGTCGAATCGACTATGATAAAAAAGCTACCAAGAAATTGCCTCTTGTCGATGGAATTTTGCCTTTGCCCTTCACGTTCTTCAAACTTGGCGACAGTTTGATAATTGATCCAACCCGCGAAGAAGAAGAAGCGTGTGAGGGTAAAATTGTTTTTGGTATTTCGCACTATAAAGGTAAGGACCATATGTTACACTCATGCCAGAAAGGACTTGAAGTTCCGCTAAACCGTGAAGACCTTGAACAAATGATGAGTCACCTTCCAAAGTTGTATGACGATACACTTAAAAAGCTCCAAAAGTTTCTGAAATAAAATGGCTGAATTAAATCATGAGTTCACGAAATATGAGGTTGCACGCATAATTGGGGCGAGGGCGTTGCAAGTTTCAATGGACGCTCCATTGCTTTTGAAGATTTCTGATGAAGACTTGAAGACAATGCGATATGATGCTCTAAAAATTGCTGAACGAGAGTTCACTTCTGGAGTTTTGCCTATTTCGGTTAAGAGACCTATGCCTAAAAAAACAACCGAGAAGTTGAAAGCCGTAAAAGAAGATAATGTTGACGACGAGAAAATTGCCGAGAAAGAGAAAGAGATTGAGAAAGAAATTCAGGCGAACGCTGATGAAATGGGTCTTGTTAATGAAAATGATACTGATAACGCCATGGAAGATATGTCTTCTGGTAGCGAAAACGAATAATTAAAGATTTATTAATTGATTTTATGTTATTGTTATATGATAATTAAAGAGGTTTCTGCAAGAATTGTCAAAGATTCTCGTGGAACTGATACAATTGCTGTTTCTGTTAATGGTTGTGAAGAAGGATTATTTCAGTTTTTCTTTAAAGCTATCTAAAATTTTCTGCTGTCTTTCTATATAATTTCTCGAGTCCTTTAAGCATTCTCCAACTGGAAACCTTTCATCCCAGTTTTTATTTGCTTTCTTTTGGATTATTTCATCTAAATTAATACCTTGAGCATTTGCAATCTTAACTAAAAAAATAATCGCATCGGCAAGTTCTTTACCAAACTCCTCATCATTAACTTCTCTTGACAAATTGCTTGTTTTATAGCCATCTCTAAATAAAATATGTCTGCCAATTTCTCCCATTTCCTCAACTAAGTGAGTAAATGTTTGGGAGAGAAAAGAAATATCCCATCCTCTAGATTCGTCAGCATTCTTTATTTTCTCTTGGAGCTCGTTTATATCCATTTTATCTGTGTGAGATTCCGTAAACATCAAGCCTTCTTAATAAGGCTATTTCTTCTTCAGTAAAATCTTCCAATCTCTTTGTATCTCCTCCTATTTCAATATTAAATCTTGCGTTATTTTTAACTTTTTCGGATTGCACATCTCTTGTTAGAGCTAATGCTCTTACTCCCTGAATCCCAATATCAAAAATTCCATAATTTTCTATAATCTCTCTGTATTAAATAATCTTTTGTATATCTCTAAGATTATAGGCTAAATTTTAAGAGCATTTATTAATTTAGATTGATTCTTTTAATTATGATTATTTCGGATGTTAAAGCTCGAATTATAAAGGATTCTCGTGGCGACGATACAATTGCCGTTTCTGTTAATAACTCTGATTGGGCTTCATCTCCTAATGGTAAAAGTGTAGGAAAATATGAAACTCCGTCTTATTACAAGAATTTGAAATTTTGTGTAGCTTTTTTGAACAAATGGGATGAGGGTATTGTTGTTGAGAGATTTGAAGATTTATCTAATGTTGAAAAAACAATTTGTAAAAAATTGAAATTGAAAAATGCTCGTGAATTTGGAGCAAACTCGCTTTATGCTTTTGAATCTGCTATTTTGAAAGCTCTTGCTTCTGAAACCGGTAAAGAATTGTTTGAAGTTGTTGGTAAAAATCGCAGATTACCTTTTCCTGTTGGAAATGTTATTGGTGGAGGATTGCACAGCTCGTCATTAAAGGAAAGACCTAACTTTCAAGAATTTCTGGTTATTCCTTTTTCTAAAAAGGTTAGTGAAAATGTTAAAATAATGAATTTTATTTATTCTGAAGTTGGCAAGAAATTAAAGATAAAAAAAGTAAATGATGAGGGGGCTTGGCTTGTGTCTATTTCAGATGGAGAAGCTATCGAAGTTTTAAATGAAATTAGAAAAATTGCTGAAAAAAAATTTAGAGTCAAGGTAAGAATTGGAATAGATGTTGCTTCTTCTACTTTGTTTGATAAGAATCATTATCGCTACTTTAATCATTCACATAATTCTGACAGCCAAATATTTTATATGAATAATTTAATTTCTGGATTTAATTTGCATTATGTTGAAGACCCATTTGAACAAAACGATTTTGTAAGTTTTTCCAAATTAAATAAAAATTCTGGAAATAAATGTTTGATTGTTGGAGATGATTTAATTGCTACGCAATATAATCGTCTTGCTAAATCTATTCAAACTAATTCAATTAATGCTGTAATCGTTAAACCGAATCAGAATGGCTCTTTACTTGAATTGAAAAAAATATTTGAATTATGTCGTTTGCGAAAAATTAAAACAATTATTTCTCATCGTTCTGGGGAAACTATTGATTCTGGACTTGCTGATTATGCTGTTGGTTTTGGAGCTGATTATATTAAGTGTGGTGTGGCAACGAAGTGGAGAGAAGTGAAGTTGGAGAGATTGATAGAGATTGAGAAAGCTATCTGAAATAATATCTCAAAAAAGAATTTCCTCTTATGATATTTCCAGTTATTCCCGCTGGTGTGGTTTCTGAACTGCTACTTTCACTTGAAGGGCTAGATTCAGGACTTTGTTGTTCTTGAACATCTGAACTGCTAAATTCCTGCCTATCTGACTCGTCTTGGCTAAACTGTGTTCTAGGGAACTCTCTAGAATCGTCTCTGAATTCTCCATCAGGAAACTCTCTAGAATCGTCTCTGAATTCTCCATCAGGAAACTCTCTTTCTCTAAACCCTTGGTTTCGATCAAAATTTGGATTTTCTCGTCTAAATTTTTCACATTCTTCGGGAGTGTTGCAGGGTGGGCCTTGTCTGAATTTGTTTGAGCCTCTTTCACGATTGTCAAATCCTTCTCTGAACTCTCTGTCGTCTTCAAATTCTCGGTTATCTCTTTGTTTCTGACCTCTCTCACGCATTATTTTTTCACAAGAATCTCTGTCTGTTGCGCCTGCTTTTTCACATTGGTCTGGCCATCTTCCTTCTTCTCCTCTGTTGTCAAAATTCTCCTGTGCTTGCGAAGCCATTTTATCAAAACAGTTTAATCTTTTTTCAGAATCTTCAATTTTTCTACAATCAAAGTTTATTCCGGGACCCCTACCTCGATTTTCTCCACCAGATTTTCTCATGATTTCCTCACATTTTCTACCATCTCTAGAAGATTCTCCTGTGAGTCCTGCTTCAAGACATTCTTGTGGAGCAGATTCTTTGAACATAAATTTTCCACATTCTTTAAATTCACTTATTCCTGCGTCTATACATTCTGAGGGAGCGTTTTCTATGAACATAATTTTCTCACATTGCTCTCTTGCATTTCGCTCATTGGTTAAGTCTAACTCTCCATTTTCTAATGCTGAAACGCATTCTTCAGGAGCATTTAGAGAAAACATAACTTTCATACAACTCTGGCGATCTGTTGCTCCGGCGTCTCTACATTCATCTGGTAAATGATTATCGAATCTATCGTCTTCTATGTCTGAAAATTCTTGCTCAATATCTTCGAGAGCCTCACGCAAGTAGGGCTGGTCTTCTAAACTTTGGAATATCTCGTCCCCTAATTCTTCTGATACATCGCAAGATGGCTTATCTCCGTTCCTACATTGAACTTCGGCTTTAGTTATCAATTCACAATTATTTATGAAATCTTGATTATCTGTTGCTGCAGAACAATCGCAACTTTCCGGATTTTTGAAACAAGATTTTATTTCTCTTACAAAACGCTTTACTTCTGCTTGCTGTTCGGTTGTTAATTCTTTATAATATTCCTTGTGCCAATCTGAAGAGTCGTCTGATGGTTTGCAAAGTTGCTCAAACTGGAGTTGTGCCTCAACATCAGAGGAGGCTAATTCTATAAGTTTGTGACAAGCTTCTTTTATAACTTTTGACAACTCAAGCGCATTTAGAGTATCTTTGGCACTATCTTCTACCTCTAAAATTAAGTCATCGTTACCTCTTCCTCTAAGTGATGAAAGTTCGTGATTTATTGAGGCCATATACTTTCTTACTTTGTTTCTGTTTTCTGGTGATGCTTCTTGCTGTAAATTGTGCGCATAATCTCTGAAGTTTTCTAAGGCGACTTTTGCTTCTTCTTTATTTCCTTCATTCAAAAGTTGTTTTATCTCTGCAAATTTTTCAGCCATTACATCCGCATCATTTCCGAATCTGTCAAAAAATTCATCTACAAAATATCCAAATTGTCCAGGAGTGGTTCCAGCATCAACATCGAAGATTTCTTCAGAATATTCTTCTGATGCCTCGTCAAGAATGTCTTGTTGTTCTGATGTTGAAGATATCTCTGATTGTTCTGTTTCGTCGACTGTTTCTTCAACTGGAAATTGTAAGTCTTCCTGTGCATAAACGGATATAGAAATCAAAGAAATAAATATAATAAAAAATATTCTCAACCAACTCTTTTTCATTTTTATATCTGTATTAATATATTAATAAACTTGCCGATTGACATCATTATTCTTTAAGGAGACCTCAGTATTCAAAAGAAATTGAACAAATAATAATGTTTAAAAACCCTCAATCTTGTTGATAGCTAATAACTTAGTAGGTACGGACTGAAACAAATTCCGAAAAACCCCTGCGCTGTTTATATTTACTTACAATGGCAAAAACACACAAAGAAGAATCAATTGTTGAAAAGGTAGCTCATGCTACAGAACATGCTGTTGAAGAAATTGGCGAAGTAGTTGAGAAAGTCGCTGAAGAAATTGGCGAAGTAGTTGAGAAAGTCGCTGAAGAATTATCTGATGCTGATGAGAACGAAAATAAACCCAAGAAGAAAGCAGCTAAGAAAAAAGAAAATGCTCAGGAAAAAGTTATTGAAAAACGTGCTGACACTGCCGACGAAAAAAAAGCGAAACTGGCTGCTCGTTTGAAAGCTCTTGAAGGAAAATTCAAAGAAACTGAAGTTATTGATATCAAGGAAAAAGTTACTGGCGAGAAAACTGAACCAACTAACACTCTTGTGCCTATTGAAGATTATTTGAAAGCGTCGATGCATCTTGGGACTCGCGTCGTTACGCCTCAAATGAAGAAATATATTTACAAACGCCGAGCTGATGGACTCGCTGTTTTTAATACTGCGATGATTGATATGAAGATGCGTGAAGCTTGTTCTTTTTTGGCAGAATTTGCGCCTGAAGATATTATTCTTGTTTGCAAGAGAGAAGCTGGTTGGAAAGCCGTGAAGCTTTTTTCTGAAATATTTGGAATCAGAGTTTTCATGAAAAAATATCCTGCGGGAATTTTGACAAATACTAATTTAAAAGACTTTTTTGAGTGTAAGCTCGTTGTGATTTGCGATCCGTGGCTTGACAAGAATGCTTTAACTGATGCAAACAATGTAGGTGTGCCAGTTTTGGGGCTTTGTGACAGTAACAATTATCATTTTGGGATGGACCATTTTATTATTGGAAATAATAAGAGCTCAAAGAGTCTTGGAATGGTTATGTATTTGCTCACTAAATTTTATGCTGAACACCGCAAATTAAATGTTGCCGTTCCGGGCGTTGAACAATTTATTGATGATTGGGAAAATCTGATTCCTCCTAAGTGAGATTATTTTCGAGATGTTTAAACAAATAAATTGTATTTTTTACAAAGAGTGTTTGGGATTATTTGAGATAATTTAATTTCGTGAAAAATTTATATAAAAAATACTAATTTAGTTTAGAACGTAAAATTTGTTATTGGATACGCAATGTTTATATACTATATTTTGGAACATTTGTCGTTACGATGGAACACGTTGTGAGTGTCTTACTAATTACCGTCGGAGGTCATCGTCCGACATTGCGTAGTAGGATATGATGTATGCAATCGGTTATCAAAGTGTTAAAAACATTTTGACATAAGTGAGTAATTCTAACGCTTACTTTAATTTTGGAGCGAGTGCGAATGAACTTTTTGTAAAGAAAGGTTCTATATTTTATAATAATTAAATGCAATCTTGCCACGCGGAAATTAATAATTTCTGCTTCATTAAATTTCTAACGAAATTTAAGAGATGCATACGAGATCATTCTGATTTTTCAGCAGAAATTCTAACGAGTTTCTGTCTGATGAAAATTGCACGGGTTTGCATATGCAAACAATACGTGTAATAATTTTCATAAATCCAGTTGATCCCGCTGGCGGTTGCGGCTATCTGGTTTGACTTAGACATGCAAGTGTTTCCGCAAGGAACGCGAACTGCTCAGTAACACGTAGCTAACCTGTCCTATCGCCCGTGATAGCCTCGGGAAACTGAGGGTA
>SXGT01731390.1_pt1 | contig 49757 bp, 45 predicted proteins | sample 3176221 | NCBI WGS metagenome assembly SXGT01 (sample SAMN11356862, study PRJNA531348) | freshwater metagenome | isolation source: freshwater sample F1-120 | place: China: Fuxian Lake, Yuxi | collected 2017-12-25
CAGATTCACGCGCTGTTTTGGTAGTTGATCTCGGCAACGGCGATGTTCGGGTTCACGACATTAGTTTTGCTGGCGAGATCAGTGGGCTAGCGTTGCTCGAACAGGCAGGTTACGCACCCGTTACGAGGTCGTTTGGTGGACTTGGAGGCGCGGTCTGTGCGCTGACGATTGATGCCGAGGTTCGTGGTTGCCCTGCAGACTCGACATGCTTGTTGTGCGATAACCCAAGGTTTTGGAGTTACTCGCGGGATGTTTCCCGTGCCGGTGCATACACGGTGTCGCGTTATGGCCCGAGTTCAACAGTTGTCGGTGACGGCTACGTCGAGGCCTGGCGGTGGGGCAGTGGAGCAACCCCTGCCTACGTGAGTTTTGAGTCGCGGTTTCCGTCGTCGACCACAACGCCGACCGCGTCGAAACCAACAACGACCGTGGCGAATAACCCTACGGTTGGGTCGGCAAGTTCTGACCCAGCGACGACAACGACCGCAGCAAAGTCGCCTACATCTGTTACTGATGTCGACCCGGTTGTCTCATCCACCAGTAGCAACACGGCAACTACCTACTCTGCTAGCGGTGACGGTGCCGATGATCTAAAGGCCGCGTCACCTGCTGGACCACCTGTCGTCGACGAACAGGAAGGCAGTGGCACTGGGCTGATTGCGTTCGCGGCACTCGTCGCAGTGTTGCTTCTGGTAATTGTTGGGGTACGGCTCCGAAGCCCGAAGACAGACTGACGCTCGCGGTCGCTTCGTCTCGGATACGTTGCGCCTATGAGAAATCGTAGGTTCGAGTTTTGGAGTGCCGTCACCGCCATCGCGCTTGTTGCGGGTTGCTCAAGCGATGGCACTAATCCGACGTCGGAAGAATCCACCGACACGACCTTCGGGATTCGTGGCTCCATCACGCTCGCTACGGATGTAACCGACAACGCCGATCGCTGCGACCCTCTCGACGGCCGCCATTGCATGTTGCCGTTCCCTTCTGACACGTTCACGGTTGATGACCCAGAAACGGACACCACGAAGCGAATCAATTTCGCGCTCGAATCGATGCCGACGAACGTTGGCGGGACTCACATTGACCCGACCGAATGGAACCGTAACGACGGGTTTTCGCCAGGACAAGCGATCTCGCTGTTCGTGCCAGGCGTGGATCTAGATCTCACTGGCGCTCCTGCCGTAACCGACATTGAGTCTTCGCTCGGGCCCGATGCACCAATAGTTCTGCTCGACGCGACCACTGGCGAACGTTGGCCGTACTGGACGGAGCTCGACGCGTCTGTCGAGAGCGAAGACGATCGCGTGCTTTACATCAGACCAGCGACCAACTACCTCGAAGGCCATCGCATGGTTGTGGCATTGCGATCGTTGGTCGGTGCAGATGGTCCGATCACAGCGCCTGATGCATTCCGCGCATATCGAGATGGTCTTGACACAGGAGTACCTGCGATCGAGGCGCGCCGTGCTCGCTATGAGCAGGTTTTCGCAGATCTTGCTGGCATCGGTGTCGCCCGCTCCGATCTCTACATCGCGTGGGACTTCACCGTTGCTAGCGAACGCAACCTCGCAGAACGAGTCCTGCATATTCGCGATGACGCACTCGCCAGCCTCGGCGAAGCTTCGCCAGCGTTCACGGTGGATCAGGTCGAGGTCGACCCAGACGTCGAAATCGCGCGCCGCATAACCGGCACTGTCGAAGTTCCCAAATATCTCACAGGAGATGGACAGCCTGGCACGAGGTTCACGAACCTCGGCGGTATGCCACAAGCCGATGGCGTCTATCTAGCCAACTTCATTTGCGTGATTCCTCACGGGGCCCTCACCTCTCCGGCTCGAGTTTCTCTATACGGGCACGGCCTTCTTGGCGACGCAGGTGAGGTCAACGCTGGCAACGTTCGGGCTTTTGCCTCAGAACACAACATCGCCTTCTGCGCAACTGACTGGATCGGCATGAGCGAAGCAGATATCGGCAATGCTGCTGCCATCTTGCAGGACGTTTCTAAGTTGCCGACTCTCGCAGACCGTTCGCAACAAGGATTTCTGAACGCAATATTTCTCGGACGCGCAATGACTCACGCTGACGGTTTCATGAGCCATGAGGCATTTCGCAATGACGCGGACGAGTCAGTAATCGATGGCTCAGAGCTGTTCTACGACGGCAACAGTCAGGGTGGAATTATGGGTGGTGCGCTCGTAGCACTATCGCCAGACATCGAACGCGGCGTGCTTGGCGTGCCGGCGATGAATTACTCAACGCTGCTGCAACGCTCGGTCGACTGGGATACTTACCGCGCGATCTTCGATCCGTCGTATCCAAAAGTCATCGAGCGTGGCCTCACAATCTCACTGATCCAGATGCTTTGGGACCGTGGCGAGGCAAACGGGTTCGCTCACCATATGACAACCGACCCGTATGCGAACACGCCAGCACACCAGGTTCTGATGCACGTCGCATTCGGAGATCACCAGGTTTCTATGTACGCCGCAGATGTTGAAGCTCGCACGATCGGGGCCAAACTCAGGTGTCCAGGGGTTGCAGACGAGCGGCTTGGAGACATCACGCCGCAGTGGGGAATTGAGTGTCTTAAAGAGCCTGCGCCAATGGATTCCGTTTTGGTGATATGGGATAGTGGTGCCTCGTCGCCTCCGACTGTCAACCTCGCACCAACCGAGGGACGCGATCCTCATGAGGACCCGCGTGCAACAGCGATAGCGAGAGATCAAAAGAGTGCGTGGCTGTCTACTGGTGGGGGATTTGTCGAGGTGTGTGGGGCCGCCCCATGCGTTGCCGACCAGACCGACTGAATCGTCGCGGCGTAGTAGGGCGCTTTACGCGGTTTTTATGTGCGTGTGTGTGAAGATGAGAGCGCTATGCGCGTACTCGTAGTCGAGGATGAACCCGAAATTGCTGACGCAATCGTCAATGGATTCACAGCGGAGGGCTGGGCTACTGATTGGGCTGCCGATGGCGACGACGCGTTGTTCAAATGCAGCGCCGTTCATTATGACGTCGTGTTGCTAGATCGGGACCTACCGAAACGCCACGGCGACGATGTGTGTCGCGCACTAGTTGCAGAGAAATATCAGGCCCGCATCTTGATGTTGACCGCATCTGGCACCATCCCTGCGAGAGTCGAAGGCCTAGAGATCGGCGCAGACGATTATCTATCGAAACCGTTCGCTTTCGATGAACTAGTCGCGCGAGTTCGCGCGCTGGCCCGTCGACCTTCGCAGGCGCATCAGCCTGTACTTGAAGTCGCAGGAATCAGACTCGATCCAGCAAAGAAACTTGTGACTCGCGACGGAAACCTAGTGAAGTTGAATCGCAAGGAATTGGGTGTGCTCGAAGTCTTGTTGGTTAGCAACGGGGCCGTTGTCTCGACCGAGGAGTTACTCGATCGGGTGTGGGATGAGCACACCGATCCGTTCACCAACACGGTTCGCGTCACTGTCATGACGCTGCGACGCAAACTCGGTGAACCGCGCGTAATCGAAACTGTTGTTGGCACTGGTTATCGATTGGTTGAGACCGCAACATGAAAAGTGGCAACACAATTCGTATGCGCCTGACGCTGTTGTACGGAGCCATATTCCTTGTCTCCTCGGTGATCGTCTTAGCCGCGACCTTCAGGACGGTGGATCGAGCACTATCGGAGACGCCGCGCCAAGTGCGTGACGAACTCGGAGTCCCGTCGCGCCGCCCGAACGGGCCCGGACCCCAACGTGGCCCTCTTGCCACGATGGATCGGCGCGAACTAGCGCGCCAGGTTCAAGAGTCGGTGCGCGATCAGGCGTTAGATCGGCTGCTTGGTCGATCGCTATTCGTATTCGGTTCGGCAGCGGTTGTCGCTTTGCTCGCCGGATGGCTTGTGGCCAAGAAAGCGCTGCGGCCAGTACACGCGATCACCGAGACTGCGAGATCTTTGTCGGAGACGAACTTGAGTTCACGTATCGGACATGTTGGTCCGGACGATGAACTAAAAGAATTAGCAGACACATTCGATGCACTTATCGCCCGCCTGGAACTTGCTTTTGAGAATCAGAAGCGTTTCGTGGCATCGGTGTCCCACGAACTCCGTTCGCCACTCACGATCTTGCGCGCTCGTGCCGAGACGCTTACCGACGAAAATGAACTCAGAGACGTAGTAGTGGCACAGGTCGAGCGGTCTGATCGTCTAATCGAAGCGTTGCTCACGCTCACGAGAAGTGAGTCGGCTTTCATCGCGACCGACGAAGTCGACTTCGCTGCGCTCGTAGGCGACGTATTGTTGAAGATGAGTAACGTTGCGACCGAAGCAAATCTCGAATTCGACTTCGATATCGAAGACAGTTTTGTGAAGGGCGACGCTGTGCTGCTCGAGCGCCTAGTCGGCAACCTCGTCGGTAACGCGATCCAACACAACGTCGTAGCCACGCCTGATCATCCAGGGCGTATCAAAATCGTAGTCGGCGGGGGCAACACCGCGTTCTTGAAGATTGCTAACGATGGTCGCGAAATTGCACAAGACAAGGTCGCTATTTTGCTCGAACCCTTCGAGCGTGGGACACCAGATCGGGCGATTAGTGGCCACGGAATCGGCCTTTCGGTGGTGAGCGCGATAGCGAAAGCGCATGGCGCGATGCTTGATTTGCGGGCGCGCGAACATGGGGGCCTCGAAGTTTCTGTGACGTTTCCGCAGGTCAGAACCGATTCGACCAACTTATAGCTCGATAGTTGTTGCGTTTATCCTGGTTTTATCTGCGTTTTTGTATCGTGATTTTTGTAGCTAGCGAGGGTCGCTAACTAGCCCGTTATGGGCATCGACGAAGGAGCAGAAACGATGAAGGTATTCGGACAACGAACACGGCGAATAGCGATTGGCGCTGGCATCGCTGGCCTTTGCATCGCTGGAGGTGCAGCGCTAGGCGGTGGCCCAGGCACGGCTTTCGCCGACGATACGGAGGCCCGTCACCGCGAAGGCAGGCCAGAATTGACCGACGAACAGAAAGCATGTTTGGAGGAGAATGGGATCACCGGACGACCCGACGGGGTGCCAACTGCAGAGATGCGCGAGGCATTCAAGGAAGCAGCAGAAACTTGTGGCATCGAACTGCCCGGACCGATGCACCGCCGAGGACACCATCGTGGCGATAGGCCCGAGCTGACCGACGAGCAGAAGGCATGTATGGCCGAAGCCGGGATTAGCGAGCGGCCCGAGCGGCCACTAAGCGAAGATGAGCGCGCGGAATTCAAGTCGGCTGCTGATGCTTGCGGTATCGAGCTTCGTGCCAGCGGACCAGGCGCTCACTGCACACCGCCTCCTCTAGAAAAAGAGAGCCTTGCCTCGTAGCATTGGCGAATGGTTCAGGAGTTTGATGTAGTTGTGGTCGGCGCCGGTGTTATCGGCGCCGCCACTTCGTTTGAGCTCGCTCGCACGGGCCGCTCAGTTCTTTGCGTTGACAATTCGGGTGCTGTCGGTAGCGGATCGACTAGCGCGAGTTCGGCGATCATTCGTTTTCACTACTCGACATGGGACAGCGTGCTGACGAGTTGGGAGTCGGCCTGGTTGTGGTGGAGGTTCAGCGAGCACCTCGGCACAACGGCCTCAGCAGCGCTTGCGAAATTTGTACCTACCGGAGCGCTTACGTTCGATTTTCGCGGAACGAATCGCGATGTCACCGTCGCGCTGATGCGCCGTTGCGGAATCGCTGTAGAAGACCTCTCAGCGAACCAGATTCGCGAACGGTTCCCCGCACTTGATGTCGCTGACTTCGGCGTAGCTAAGCGAGTTGACGATGCTGCGTTCTTCGATGACCCTGTGGGCGAGGTCGGCGGATACTTCACACCAGACGCCGGATTTATCGACGATCCGATGCTTGCGGCCCAGAACTTCATGGACGCCGCAATGCGCGGTGGCGCCAAACTGCGACTGCACTCGAAGGTGGTCGAGATCAGACGTCGCGGAGACGCTGTCGTCGGCGTAACGCTTGAATCTGGCGAGTTGATTGACGCTCATGTCGTTGTCAACGTTGCTGGTCCTGCATCGGCTCGAATCAACGAGATGGCTGGTGTCAGCGGCGAGATGAAAATCAATCAAAGGCCGTTGAGACAAGAAGTCCATGTTGCCACGCCACCACAAAACTTCGGACTCGATGGCACGGGACCTCTTGTAACAGACATGGGTCTCGGCACTTATTTCCGACCTCATTTGGGTGGAACGATGATCGTTGGCGGGACGGAACCCAAGTGCGACGATCTCGAATGGGTCCGAGACCCTGATCAATTTTCGGATCAGCCAACGACGGTCGGCTTCGAACGATCGATGTTGCGCCTCGGCCGGCGGATGCCAAATCTCGCGATACCGAGTCGACCAAAAGGGCTCGCTGGTCTTTACGACGTTACGGACGATTGGGTCCCTATTTATGACTGCTCAAGCCTGAAGGGCTACTTCATGGCATGTGGCACTAGCGGCAATCAGTTTAAGAATGCGCCAATGTCAGGCATCTTCATGACTGCTCTAGTAGAGGCTTCTGAACAAGGAATCGACCATGACACAGACCCGGTACAAGTCGTTGGCGCACATACAGGAATGACGATCAATCTTGGCGCGTTTTCAAGACTGCGCGAACCGGAAACAACTACCGGGACGGTGATGGGTTAGCGAGAACGGAAGAAAGGGTTCCAGATCTCGTCGCGAAGCGCGAGGACATCGTCGATGGCTGGTTCACGATATTTTCCTGCGCGCAGAGCGTTAACAGTTGCTATCGAGTTGTTGTCGAAGATCGCCGCTGCATCGGCCGCGTGTGGATCGACCCAGACTGCAGCGATCAAGAGCAGTTCGTCGACTGCTGACTGGTCTATTAGTCCGAGCGCTACGGCGTCGATGACGCCTCGAGCAACACCAGCCTGCGCTGCTCCCCACGTGATCGTTCCGTGACCATCTGTTGTGACGGTGGCTTTGCTAACGAACAACGTGAGAGGTTTGATAGCGATTCCTGGTTGGGCTACGACCATGAACGGCGTGTGCCCTGGCGACGGTTGGGCTAGAGCAGTTGCCCATGCTGTCTCGACCGGTCCACCGAGCGCGCCCAGCACCGTGTTGATGTGGGCCGTGCTTGTGCCTGTACCAGCAAAACCTTCGCCAATCTGGGTGACGAACGCTTCGGTCACGCCACGCTCCGTGTGGTCGTGCGGCCGTAACGCATCAGCTTCAGCCCATCGGAACTTTGCGTGTCGGGTTTGGTGTCGTAACCGAGCAGGGCGACGATGCGCGGAGTCGTTCCGATCACAGGGGCGACACGATGAAGTGAATTGCGACCCATGAAGACCATGAGTGTGCCAGGAGTCATCGGATAGACACTAACTAGGTCGCCTGCCTCGCCCGACAGCACTCGCGCCACCGATTCATAGTTTTCCTCCTCGGCATGTCGGATGTCGCGGGCGCATTCGAACTCGCCACCGCAGTCACTGCTTTGGATCGCGAGCGACACCACGAAGTCGGTGCTGTCGTAGTGCCAGCCCTGGACGTGATCATCTTCCATGAGCGTCAGGTTGAGCGCCCCGAGCGGATCAGCCATTCGAAAAAGAGGCGTGCGTCCGAGGATCGCACTGATGAACTCGGTTAGCCCATCGAATTCGAACAATCGCCTAACGGGGTTGTGGCTTGGCACAAGGTCGTAGTCGAAAACCCAGGTTCGAGAGTGTTGGGCGTTACGTCGCGGATGTCCTTCGGGGTAGCTGGTGTCGACAGCGCCGAGATACGCGGTGCCCGTAGCGTCCTGCAGATTCGCTGAGTGTTTCTCGGCCGTCGCATACGAAGCGACTTCGGCAATCACTTTGTCGCGTAGAAATCCGGGAAGCGCGACCACACCGGCCGAAGCGAGCGACACTCGCGCGGACTCGATGATTTCGGTCGTGATAGCGCAATCGAGGTCTGCGATTGGATAACGAACCGTATCTACGACCGCATCGAGGTCATGGAAGTCGTCTGCGCTCATCGCGTGAGAGGTTAGGCCCGTGCCGGTTGCCTGATCAGAAGGTGTCTACATAGTGTCACGCAAGAATGTTGGACAGCGACCCTAAGGAAATCCGGTGGCATCAAAGCGCGTAGCGATCTTGGTTCCGATGCAGATTGAGTTCGATCCAATAATTACCAAGCTTGATTTGCAACTAGTTGACGACACCTACGTTGGCACTTACCGCGGCATCGAACTTGTGACGTTCCTAACGAACATAGGGATGTTGGAGGCACGCAAGGCGGCAGAGCGAGCAGTCGGGCTTGATGTCGACCTCGTGATGGTCGTGGGCATCTGCGGAGGACTCGATCCCGATCGTGAGATTGGAACCGTGATCAGGCCGCTCGTCGTAGCCGACAGAGATCGCGGCACGCAGTATCGGCCGGTCTGGGCCGAGGGCGTGAGTGCAAACGGCACACTGAGCAGTAGCAACGAGTTTGTAACCGATCCTGAAGCTACAGAAGCCTTGCGAAGGGCCGGGGTGATTGCTGTAGACATGGAAACCGCGGCTGTGGCCAACGTTTGCGAAGCCGCTGGGGTCCCGTGGTCGGTGCACAGGTCGATCAGCGACAGGGCAAGCGACGGACTAGTCGATAACGACATTTGGGCTTTCACGCAACCCGATGGTTCTGCCGACCCTGACGCTCTAGCAAAATACTTGCGGGCAGATCCACGCCGCGCTGTGGCACTTGCTCAAGTCGCAAGAGATACAGAGATCGCCGCGAACGCAGCGGCCGACGATGCAATCGCCCTCTTGCGCTCCTTGGCTTAGCGATCTTCAGCGGTACAACTTGAGGATCTCTGTTGCCTGCTGCGACCGGATCTTTGCTCGGTCCGGGTCGTCGATGACCTCAGCTTCTGCTCCAAGTACTACAAGTGTGTCGATGAGACGATGAGTGCTGTACACGGTGATGTCGGCGACGACGACCTCAGCCTCCCCTGAAACGACAGATACCTCTACCGGAGGCAATATCCGGTCGAGCGCTTGCTTTGGCAGACGAAGGCGAACGGTTTGTTTGTATTCATCGAGCGGGAACTCATCTGGTAGCGCGATAGAAGTGTCTGGCTCGCATGGCGTGTCGGTGACGGTTGCCGAGATCATGCGATCGATGCGGAATGTGCGCCGTTCTCTAGTGCCTGCGGTGTAGCCGATTAGATACCAGTTGCCCCACGCCGACCCGACGAATCCAGGCTCGATCTCGTACTCATTGCGTTGCGCACTCGCCTCGCCGAAGTAAGCGAACGAAATATTTCGTTTCTGCTTCAGTGCGTCTTGGCACGCTGCGACGAGCGGCGGGATGCTTATTTTGATTTCAACTGCGGCGTTCACCACAGCCTTGAGCTTGACTAAAGCCTTTTCGAGGCCAGGCACGCTGGTGCCGCTGTCAGAAAAAATGATTTGTGCACTCATGGCTGCAACCATCAGGCGCACAGCGTGTGCGGCCGTCGGCGGCGCTGATTGTGCAGCGGCTAGCCAGTGGCCCTCGTCTATGACGAGGTGATCGTCTTCGGTAATCAGAAATGCACGGTCAGCGCCTGTGATATTTCCGACACGGTCGCGCCACTGAAGAAAAACTACTGGAGTAATTATTTCTTTGAGGTGCTGAACAGTCAGTCCACGCTCGGCAGCAAACGCTACGAGATCTACTTCTCCTGTCACTTCGAGTTGCGCGAATACAGCGATGATGATTTCAAATCGTTGCTTCACCGTGGTCGCCATTAGACGCCGACTTCTAACGCTTCGAGCCAACTCGTGATGCCCGAAACCAAGACTGGAGGGCCTTGGACTCTTGCGTGTGTTCCGAGTCGCAAGATGCGGTCGCGGAATGATTCGTAATCGCGAACCTCTAGAGAGAATTGGGGCCATCCTTGGTAGCTGTTGCCATCGGCTGCCACAGCGGTCCCACCGAGATCTTCGAGCAGCCTGTGCACATGGTCGGGATGAACGTCGATGAGTGCTTCTACAGCGGGATCGGAACCCCATTCGTTGGGATCTAGGCGAAGGTGGTCTCGGCTACCAACGTCGGCGGGTGGTCGGTATGTGCTGTCGGAGAGAACTTCGATTGCGGCACCGTCGTTGGACTCGATCCGGTCTAACCGATACCGCCTGTATGAGTCGGCAGTTAGGTCGTTGCCAACGACGTACCAGTTGTTGCGCCAATGTCCGAGTGCCCAAGGCTCAAGCACACGGTCACGACCGTGATAGCGGAACGCAATCGGATGGCCTTCGGACATTGCGGAACGAATCGCGAGGAAATGTTCGTGCAACGCGATGATGACGCTTCGACCGGATGAATCAACTGCCGCTGCGTACTTGGTCATCGCCGCATTGTCTTGGGCAATTCCTTCGACCTCGACGACTGCTAGTGCTGCGATGAGAGCCGTTCTCTCTGCACCGTCAAAGAACTGACTAGCGACCTTGTAGCAGTTGTCTTCTGCGATGAACTCAAAATCGATGCCGAATTTCTCGCGGAGTTCAATGAGGTCCCGGCCAAATTTCTTGCGGACGTCGTCGGCCGCTGACCCGTCGTGGGCGGCGTCGCGGTCCTCTGTATAGCCAGGGATGTCGCTGGTCGCCTCCGCGATGGTGAAGGTCTGACCGCGAAAGGCGTAGAGCGCTAGGCGAACGATTCGTTCTGTAGCTACCTCGGCTTGGTCAGCCATTTCATACCCCGAATCTGATCGAGAAGTACGACAGTGTACCTATGGGTGCAAACGAATCATCTTGCGACTACTGACAGGGCAAAGGTATTTCTGGTGCTCCCTGGGTGCTGACATCGCAGTAGGTGCGCAGCGTCACCAGCCACACGCCGTCGATCCTCACGGAAGCGCCAGGTAAGTGATCTAAGACTGCTGCGCCGTCTAGCAAGAGCGTGTACACAACATCGACATTGTCGTCATCGATGCCGGTCACAGAATCGATCCGTACTGTTATGCGAGATGCGATGACCTTTTGGATTTCGTATGACTCCAAGAAATACGGGCGGAGAACATCGGCATTTTCGAGCGACGCGAGCTTTACCTCGATGTCTGTCACTGTGCCATCGAAGAGATTCGAGTATGCGGCAGTCACACCGTCGAGAACGTCGTCGGAGACGCCTGACGGAGCGGCAGTAGTCGTACTAGTAGTCGCTGGCGCGGTCGCAGCGGTGGCAGCCTCTAGCTGTTCGGCACTCGTAGCGCACCGCAATGTGGCTTGTACGCCAGTGTGGTCCGAGGCGTAAGCAAAATCGTTGTCCTCAGGCGCCGCTCTGAACAGTCCGGTCGGCGCGATTGCCTTGCAGTCTCGTTTGCCACCAAGGAACAGATAGTCGATGCGCTCTGTCTGTTGGCTGGCTGGATCTTGCAGGTCGATTAGTGAATCATCGATCCGACCGCTGGTGCACTGCTCGCCCGTTGCGGCGTCGCACTCGGCGTTACCAGCCGCTAGATGCGTGTCGACGAAACCAGCATCGGCGACTGCTGTAATAGTTGCTTCGCTTGGCATCGCGTTCAGATCGCCGCCTATGACCACAACCGAATCGGTGTCAGCAGAAACTTCGAGTGCAAATGCCGCTAGTTCTCGACCCTGACAAATGTTGAGTGTGTCGGTCGGCTCGCAGGGGGCAAGGCATGTAGTCGCATCACATGGCCTGTCATCGCTACTGCTAGCGAGGTGACTGCTCACATAGTCAACAAGTCCGACATTCGATGCAACCCGGACCCAGAAGGCGGTACGCAGCGGTCCAGCAAGGCTCCTGCGCTCGGTGTGGATTACGCGTGCTGTACTTAGTACGACCTCGCGGTCGAGGCTCGGATCGTCATCCCACACGAAGTTGTACCTGCCGCCACATATCTCTTCGACGGCAGGGCGCAACAGGTTGGCTGTTTGTTGGTTCGCCTCCTGAATGCTCACGAGCTGCGGACATCCTGAAGCCTCTAGTTGCTGCGCAAAGAGTTGGACTCGTGCGGGCAGGTCACACCGGTTGGAATCTTCTGCGCAGGCGATGCCATGCAACAGGTTCTGGCTGACAATCGTGATGCTCGGATCGGCTTTACTTGCGACCGTTGTTGCGGGGTCGTCTGACGAGCCGCTACAACTCGCTAAGACGAGGAGCGCCAAGCAACCAAAGACCAACCATGATGATTTGATTGACCACATATGCCGGACTTTATTGCGTGCGAAGCGGCTGTGTTCTCGGCGGGGGGGCGGAGAACACAGCCGCTACATATCAGTCAGTCAGATCTGTGACTGATACGTCGATACCGCGCGTCGTGATATCTATTGCGCGGATCGCTTGCACTGCTCTGACCGCGGCCATGTCGCGTGTGGCCTGGTCGGCTTCTGCGGGTACTGCGAGTGTTACTTTGAGTTGGCTGTCTTGCCTCTTCACCGACGCTGCCCCACGGGCATCTCCGTGGCCCCGGCGCATGAGCACTGCGTTTATCGCACTCGTGGCCGCGTCTACATGGCGCTTGAGATCACTAGCCGCGGCCTCTTCGACAGCCGTCACTACATCGCCATCGCGCTCAACGATCCGTGCCGCATAGTCAGCAAAGGGGTTGAGCAGGATTTGACCAGAGACGACGAGCGGGATGTGGTTTCGAATGGCGCAAGACACGCCATCTTCAAGTGGTGTCGGATGCGTTCGCGCCACAGATCTAACGGCTAGTACGGCGCTTATTGCCGAACTCTCTATCGGGCAAGCCCGCCAGTCGTCAAGAGCGGGGCATGGGAACGCTTCTTCGCCGCGAACGCGACAGCGGTGGATCTCGTGACCGGCGTTCTCAAGTTCCCAGACAGCAGCATCAGCTGCGCCGTGTTCGCTCTCGGTTACCAATACACGGAGTGGTTTATGGGTCGCCTGTTGCATCGGTTGGCCTTTCACGCGTTGATATGTCAAGGACATCATCGCGACAGGGCAACGCTGCTGGTAGGGGACCTTGGCGCAGAGTGAAGGGTCGAAGGTCCCAATCCGCGGTATGCAGCGATTAGTTCGAGCGGGTTGCTGCTTCCTCGGCGGAGAGCTTTGTAGCAAACACTGCGGCCTCTGTGCGCCGTCCCATGCCTAGTTTGCTCAAGAGGCTCGACACATAATTCTTGATGGTCTTTTCGGCGAGATGCATGCGCTCTGCGATCGCGCGATTCGTGAGACCCTCGGCAATTAGTTCGAGGATTCGCCGTTCTTGGTCGGTGAGGCGCTCGAGACGCTCGTCTTTTGGGGCTCCATCGCGGAGCCTGCGTAGTACGCGGTCGGTGACCGCAGGGTCGAGCATCGAGCGACCCGCAGCGATCTCGCGGATCGCGTCTACCAAACTGGTTCCGCGTACCTCTTTGAGCATGTAACCAGCGGCCCCAGCCATGATCGCTTGGAAAAGCGCTTCATCGTCGGCATGTGAAGTCAGCATTAGGCAGCCGATCTCAGGGTGCTTAGAACGAATCTCGCGACAGACCTCTACACCGTTCCCATCAGGGAGACGGACATCGAGCACCGCCACATTTGGTCGCGTCGGAGGAATCCGGCTCAGTGCCTCTGCTGCCGTCGATGCCTCGCCGACTATCTCAAGGTCGTCGCGTGAGTTCACCAATGCAGTGAGCCCACGTCGAACAATTTCGTGATCGTCAAGTAGAAATACTCGAATTGGTTCAGCCACAATCTTCTCCTTGCCATTGCGCCATTAGCAGTAAATGGCAACGCAATGATTTCCGCTAGGGCCATAAGTCACGAACATATGGGCGTTTGTGACGAATAGTTTTCTCAAAGCGTAGTTTGGTTGCCCTATGGCAGCCGATGATTCTGGTGCGAGCGTATTTCCGATCGGCGAAGAACACCTGGCGCGCGGCATCGTCGCCAACGCCCCGGACGGGATCGTTGTCGTCGACGAATTTGGGCTCATGGTCTGGGCGAATGAACGTCTCGCAGCGATGCTTGGTTACACCGTTTCGGAACTGATCGGCGAGAAGATCGAGATGCTCATCGCTGAATCGCTTCGCGATGCTCACGAACAGCAGCGCGAAAAGTTCCAGGAAGCGCCTACCCAGCGGCCTATGGCAGCCAACCTCGACCTCAGCGCTCGTCGCAAAGATGGTTCCTCTATTTTCGTCGAAATCGCTCTCGGCCCGCTTGTCGATTACGCGAGTGGACATCGCTCGATCGCGATCGTGAGAGATATCACGCAAAGGCGCGAAGACCAAGAAGGTCTGCGCATCGCCGAGGAGGCACGACTATTAGGAGCAGAGCGTGACAGGATTGCCCGCGACCTGCACGACACGGTCATTCAACGCTTGTTCGCGACCGGCCTTACCCTGCAAGCCGCCGCTGCCAAGGCGGTCGCGGCCGACGTAGCTGAGGGTCTCGGCGAGATGGTGGACGAGATCGACGCGACGATCCGTCAGATTCGTAACGCGATCTTTGTTCTAGAGGCACCACCAGAGTTGGCGAGTCTCCGGCATTCGGTATTCGAGTTGATCTCTCGATCAGTACGCGGCATGGGTTTCCAGCCAACGGTGGCATTCGCTGGCGCCGTAGACACATGGACAGATGAGGTCGGCAGCGCCGCGTTGCTCGCGACTTTGCAAGAAGCTCTGTCGAACGTCGCTCGCCATGCTCAAGCGTCCAGAGTCGATGTAGAAGTTTCGGTTCGCGGTGGAAAGTTGTTGCTTAGCGTTGTCGACGACGGCATAGGGATCTCTCCCGACCGTGTCGGCGGTTCAGGTATTGCAAACATGACAACACGTGCAGAGGCTTTGGGCGGGACGATCGAATTGTTACGAGGTCGAGTCGGTGGCACCACAGTGAATTGGACAATTCCGCTCGACAGATAGAGAGTTGCGCGAACGAGGTCTATCACGATCTCCCCGACCCTGGAATCGGGACTTTTGGCCCGTAAAACGCTGTCGGTTGCCTCTGCTGCGATCTCAGGTCAGCCTTCAGACTTAGAGGCAACATGTCCTAGAGAAAGAGCAAATACAAAATGCGCGAGTCTGAACAATCTCGACCATCGGTCGTAACCACGGTAGCGATGACGCTAGGAGTCGTCTCGCTCTTGATAGCGGCTGGTTCGGTAGGGATCGCTCTAAACGATGGCGGTTCGGGAAGCAAAAAGGTTGGTTCGCCACAACCAGGAGTCACAGCAAGTACGTCGCCGGCCCCAACCGTCGACCACAGGATCGACTTCGCTGCAAAGCCAGAAGACGCTTTCGTAGCGCGTGATCCTTTAGCTCCAGCGTCAAGTGGCGCTACAGGCACTGTGCATGAGATCAGCCTTACCGCAGAGGAAGTCGAGATTGAGATCGCTCCCGGCGTCAAGCAGATGATGTGGACTTTCGGGGGTCAGGTTCCGGGGCCAGTAATCAGAGGCAAGATTGGCGACACTTTCCGCATCACTTTGACGAACGCGGGCGAACTAGGCCACTCGGTCGATTTTCACGCGAGCAAGGTTGCGTGGGACGACGAGATGCGGACCATCGCACAGGGCGAGACGCTTGTCTATGAGTTCGAAGCCAAGCACGCAGGCGCATTTATGTATCACTGCGGAACTGCTCCGGCGCTCCACCACATCGGCATGGGAATGTACGGCGCGATAATTATCGACCCGCCAGACCTAGAACCAGTCGATCGCGAGGTTGTGTTCGTGCAATCGGAGCTGTATGAGGCTCCAGTCGGCGAGGCCGCTTCCTACGACGCGATGGTTGCAAATCAGTGGGACGCGGTTGTGTTCAACGGCTATGTGAACCAATATCGTGACAGGCCAATCGAAGCCAAGGTCGGCGAACGCATCAGGGCGTGGGTACTCGATCACGGACCTTCTGAGAACTCTTCTTTTCATGTAGTCGGGACCATTTTCGACACCGTCTACAAGGAAGGCGCTTGGCTGCTGCGCAGGGACGATGGCTCCGGCGGCGGCTCTCAGGCACTTGACCTTCAGGCATCACAGGGCGGCTTCGTCGAGTTCAGCTTCGATGAACCTGGTCTGTATCCAATGGTCACCCACAAGTTCTCGAATGTCGTCAAGGGCGCGTTGGGTCTCTACAGCGTCAAGTAATTCAGTAGGGAAATCGGCTGACGCTGGTCCCAGTTAGTTCTGGGATCAGCTAGCGCGGCGAGTCAGGCTGCAGTTATGAGAGATGCGCCGGCCACTGATCCGTTGGCCTGTGATTCGCACTACATGATCTCTAGCGCCAGCTACCCAAGGTCGTAGCGATAGGGCCTTGACGACTTCGCGGGTCTTGTTGTCCACGATCTCATGAGCTGCACCAACGACAAGAACGCTCCACCCGTCATGGGAGATCGTTGTCGCTCCGTCGATCTCGAAGGCAACCGCCTGGTTCTGATCTACTGCGCTCAGCTTGGAGCCTGCACCTGTCCAGAAGACCACATCGCTACCAAGCATTGCGTAGTTCACGGGCAGGATCTGTGGTTGGCCGTCGATGACGAAGCCGATACGCCCTAGGTACTGTGACCGCAACAACTCAAGGCATCTCTCATGGCTGAGTGCTTCGAGGCTTGTCATGGTTCTTGTACGACGAGTGCCGTGACCATGCCAAACATGCCAGTTTCACGTTCGACGTGGTTGAGGATATGGCAGTGCCACACCCAGGTTCCTGGCGTACTCGCTCGCATGAGCACTGAGTAACGCTCGCCGGGGGCGACAGTGACGGTGTCAACCCAATATGGGTGGTCAAGGGGGAAGCCATCTCTTGCGAATACCAGTTGAGGAAACTGGTGCTGGTGCATTGGGTGGATCTGCATGCCTTCGTTGTAGTAGTGCGCAACGATCCAGTCGCCAGTCTTTACGACGTATGGCTCGGTAGCAGGGAAGGACTTCCCGTTCAGCGAATAACCGATGACGCCGGCATCGTTGACGACCATCGGGATTTCCTTAGCGATTTTTAGGTCGGCTGGTATTGCGACGCCACCGACCGTCTGCCCCCTCGGTACAGGGGCGTCGCCGATTGTGAACGTTCCGAACAATCCGTTCGGCACCTGCATTTGGGCGTGGTGGTGAGCGTGATACATCGCGACCGTAGGTATTTCTGCAACGAACTCGTACGCGAACTCTTCTGAAGGTTTGATGAGATCTTGGGTGACTGGCGCCACTCCGTCCATATTGAACGGCAGCTTTACGCCATGAAAGTGAACATCGGTGCCCATCGGCAGTTCGTTGTGCACGATCACGCGCACCTTGTCGCCAACGGAGACTTTCATCGCTGGCCCAGGCACTTGACCGTTGTATGTCCAGGCGTCGACAACCTTGCCGGGCTCGACTTCCCACTTGGTGACTTTGGCGGTTATATCGAACTGCTTTGTGCCGTCGGCTAGAACCCTCGGCTCGAGCGGCTGATTGCCTAGACCTTCAGTTGCGGCCGGGAACTGCGCAATCGACTCTGCCATCGCCTTGTCCATCGCCGCATAATCATGCTCTGGCTTGGTGTCGGTGCTGGTCGTAGCAGTAGACCCGCCCTCGGTGATAACGAGTGTGGTGCTCATCCCGGCTTCTTTGTGCGCTGGCAGGGAACACCACAGCTCATATGTACCAGCCTCAAGGTCGCCAAGGTCGAGGGTTTCGGATTCGCCTCCGCCGAAGTCGCTCGAGGACGCGCCTCCCACTATGCCGATGTTGTGGGGGACCGAACCCTTGTTGGTCGCATGAATCGTCACAGGTCCAGCAGGAGCTGTGAGCGTGCCAGTGATCGCGAACTCGCTCAATGACACCTCAAGTACGTGCGCGTCCTTAGTCGACGACGGGCCAGTGCCGCTACCGCCACCGCCGTCGTCTGTAGCGACAATGACGATTGCTGATACCGACGCGACCAGCGCCGTAGTAGATGCAAGCGCGGCGAGGAAACGCCACCGGTTCTCTTGGGGTGTTGACATGCCTTCTCCATTGCTCGAGCGAAGAGTTATGCGGTCAGTATCACGACCACAAGCCATACTCAACAGGGCAATTGGTCACAACTTTCGTGGGGACAATGGTGCCAAGGAAGTGACTTCTGCATGAGCAATCGGACTCTCTCGTCGATACGATTTGGCGTCATGACGACAGACTCGCAGCGTCACCTACGTATCGCAATTATTGGAGCAGGCATGGCAGGAATCTTGAGTGCCATAAAGCTCACAGAGGCTGGCTATACCGACTTCACTGTTTACGAAAAGGGCGATTCGGTTGGTGGTACGTGGCGCGAGAACACGTATCCGGGTCTCGCGTGTGATGTCCCTTCGCAGCTTTACTCGTATTCCTTCGCTCCGAATCCGAATTGGACACAGCCCTATTCGCGGGGCAGTGAAATCCAGGCGTACTTCACCGGAGTAGCACAAGAGCGTGGCGTCATAGAGCGCACTCGCTTCAACGACGAGGTCAAAAGTTGTGAATTCGCGGATGGCAAGTGGCATCTCGTCACTGCCAATGGGCACGAGGACGTTGTCGATGTAGTGATCGCTGCGACCGGCGTATTGCACCATCCATCGATGCCAGACATTGCCGGACTCGAGAGTTTCGGCGGCAAGTCATTCCACAGCGCGCGTTGGGACCACGATGCGGTTCTCGATGGTGCCAGGGTCGGACTCATCGGCACTGGCTCTACGGGTGTCCAGATCGTTTCGGCGATCCATGATCGCGTTGAACGCCTAGATGTTTTTCAGCGCACCGCGCAGTGGGTTCTGCAGATGCCGAACGAACCGTTTACGTCAGAAGAACTCGAAGGTCACCAGGACCTCGATGTCTTGCGCGATAACCACGAAAAACTTTCGGTAGCTTTCCGACGTTTCAGCAATGCAGTGATCGACGCTGAGTCAGAAGAAACAGCCGTGATCGGTGCCGCGTGTCTATTCAACCTCGAGCAGAACGTCGCCGATCCAGAGTTACGCGAACGGCTGCGACCGACCTACACGGCAGCATGTAAACGGTTGATCATTTCCCCCGATTTTTACGAGGCTATGCAACACGAGAATGTCGTCTTGGTCACCGATCACATTGCTGAGATAGTTCCGCAGGGCGTGCGCACCGACGATGGCGTGGTTCACGAACTCGATGTGCTCGTGCTCGCGACGGGATTTCATGCCGACTATTTCGTGAGACCAATGAAGGTAATTGGCAGAGACGGTGTGACGATTGATGAAGCTTGGAAAGACAGGCCACTTGCCTACCTATCGATCGCGATGCCTGACTTCCCGAACTTTTTCATGCTTAACGGGCCAAACGGTCCGGTCGGGAACTTCTCGTTGATCGAGGTTGCTGAGATGCAGTTCGCATATATAGAGCAGCTATTGGCTGAACTTTCGAATGGCACAGCTGAAATAAGCCCCAACCGCGAGGTCACTCTCGCTTGTGAGGCAGAGCGTGCAGCAGCGGCAGCCAAGACCGTCTGGATGACCGGATGCAACAGTTGGTATCTCGATGATCGAGGGATACCAGCCACTTGGCCTTGGCCATTCGACCGGTTCCGTGACGCGATGGCGAAACCAAATTGGGAAGCGTTCGACCTTGTCTCTGCAACGCAAAGAGGCCCGCGCTAGCGCGCGGGCCTCATCGCATTCCAGGGGTCTTAGGCGGCGCGCACGACTCTGTGCTCGCCGAGAGTTTCGTCGCTAGCTGCACGGTCGTGTGTGAGGTACCCGAACAGGGCACGCCACGGAACCGTCAAGCCTGCGATGATGAACCCTGTCATCCAAAGGCCGACATTGCTGTTGCGGACGGCTATGCCGAAGCCTTCGAATACCGAGTAGTCAACGACTAGTGCTGTTGCGATTGAGAGCACGAAAGTCATGAGTGAGCGGTAAGTCTTGAGGATCGCAACGCTGTCGGTTAGAAAGTCAACAAGCTTGACGACGGCTAAAGCCATGAGTGCGACGATGGCAAATGTATACATGCTCCTACCTCCGTAGAAACTGAGGCTGGCACCGTTGCCAGCGGAGGTATTGACCGAACCCAAAAACAATGGTTACAAGAATTTTACGGAATCAGTACGACTCGCCCAGTTGCTTGGCGACTTTCTATATAGGAATGGGCCGCTGCAGCCTCAGATAGTGCAAACGTACTATCTACAAGCACGCGTAACTCACCACTCGCAACGTCCTCAATTAGCCCTGCGATCATTGCCTGAACTCTTGGCGAAATTATCTCTGCCCCAAGGAATACCCCGGTGAGCGAATGGTTTCCTGCACCTAGTAACGAGAGATCAAATGGTTGTGGGTCCCGACCGGCGCTACCGACGGTGATTGCTCGCCCCCGATACCGCAATGACCCAATGCTGCCACGCAGCACCGATCCACCAACCGAATCGACGACTAGATCAACGCCGGCGCCGCCGGTAATGGCTCGCACCTGGTGAACCCAGTCGTCGTTCGAGTAGTTGATGCCGTGGTCGATGCCGTAGGAGGCGATTTTTTCTAGGCGAGCATCGCTTGACGCTGTGGCGATCACGGTTGCGCCAGCGCGGTTGGCGAGTTGCACTGCGGCAAGTCCAAGTCCGCCCGCAGCTGCCTGAATCAATACGGTCTCGCCTGCTTTTAGGAATCCGAACTCGAACAGGCAGTCGTGGGCTGTGCCGAACGCGACGGGTATGCATGCGGACTCGATGACGTCAGCACCTGCTGGAAGCACCCACGTGATGATCGCAGGCACCGCAACTAGAGCCGCGTGTGAGCCCCACATCATGGTCGCGACAACGCGCTGGCCCTCGTGGCGGTTCGTCACATTTTCGCCGACCTGAATGATTGTGCCAGCGCACTGATAGCCAACGACGTGCGGCACCGACGCCATCACTCCGCCGAGACGATTAAGAGTGTCGCCACCCTCGATGCTGATCGCCTCAACCGAAATGAGTACGTCATCAGCTCCGACGGTGGGATCGGGGACATCCTCATAGATGAGGACAGATGGATCTCCAGTTGAGTAGTAGACGGCAGCTTTCATGGACTGAGCCTAAGGCTGCCATCGGTAGTTGTTCACAGGGAGGTGCAAAAACACTCGATGGTTCAGGGTGCTGTTGTTCTACTGTGGCCTCCACAACTAGCGCGACTTCGGTCGCTTGGGCCATATCGAAAGGAAACTCAGGGTGAGTAGCGCAACAGAGGCAGCATTCGCATTGAACAAAGCACTCGAAGGCACAGAAGAAGGTGTAGGTGAATGGTTCGAGATCACCCAAGAGCGAGTTAATGCCTTCGCTGATGCCACTTTGGACCACCAGTTCATTCATGTCGACCCAGAGCGCGCGAAGGCGACACCGTTCGGCGGGCCGATCGCTCATGGTTTCCTAACACTTTCACTCCTTGTCCATCTCGACAACTCGATCCCGAAGGCGCCAGATCGTTTCGCGGGCGCGGTCATGGGTGTGAACGTCGGTCTTGACCGTGTGCGGTTTATCAACCCGGTGCCGGTCGGCTCGCGCGTTCGCGCGCGGAGCGTTCTGAGCGAAGTCGAGATGAAGGGCGACGCTTTGCAGACCAAGCGGACTCTCACGGTCGAGATCGAAGGATCAGACAAGCCCGCGATGGTTGCTGAGTGGTTAACCCGGACTTTCTATGGCTGAAATTGATGAGTGCATCTGATTTTGTAGTCGTCGCTCGGTCGCTGACCAAGCGATTCAAGGACAAGGTCGCGGTCAACGGCCTTGACTTGGAGGTTCCTGCCGCATCGACGGTCGGCTTGCTCGGTCCGAACGGTGCGGGCAAGACGACCACTTTGCTGATGTTGCTCGCGGTAATCACTCCTGACTCTGGGACGATCGATCTCGTGGGGCAACGTTTGCCGCGTCATCGATCGCGCGCGCTTAGCAAGGTCGGATTCGTAGCCGGTTACCTGCCTTTGCCAGAGAACCTAAAGGTTCGAGAAGCGCTCACAATATTTGCTGGTTTCTACGGGATCCGCAGACCAGAAACGGTCATCTCGCACGCAATCGAGCGATTCGGGATCGGCCATCTCACCGAGCTTCAAAGTAGTGAACTTTCTAGTGGACAGCGGACGCTTGTGTCGATCGTGAAATCGACACTGCACACCCCTGCTTTGCTGATACTTGACGAACCGACAGCCTCGCTCGACCCCGAAGTGGCTGGTCGAGTTCGGTCGGCACTACTCGACATCCATCGCGAATTCGGGACAACGCTTCTGGTGACGAGTCACAATATGAAGGAGGTGGAGACTCTTTGTGATCGCGTCGTGATTCTGAGTGGCGGTTCGATCGCAGCCGACGGTTCGCCGACGGAAGTCGCGGCAAAGTTCGATACAGAGGACCTTGAGGCAGCGTTCCTCGAAGTTGCGTCACGTTCGCGCAAGTTCGGCACCGCTGATGATCGCCTCGCTGGTGACCGCGGAGGTGAACACAGATGAGTTGGACCAGAATCCGATCGGTCGTGCTTCGCCATTGGATTGTTTTGCGCCGCGCGCCGCATCGCTGGTTCGAGATCTCCGTGTGGCCAATTCTCGACGTGATGTTGTGGGGCTCCCTCGGAGTATTTGTCGCCAAGAGCGACACGACCTCGCGGGCGGCTACCCCTTACCTACTCGCTGGCATAGTGATGTTTTGGACGTTTACGCAGGCACAGTTCGCGATTTCTCTTGGCGTGAATGAAGAAACATGGACCCGCAACATTCTCAACGTGCTCACGACGCCTCTGAACGAGGCTGAGTACATCGCTGGCCTCGTAATTTTTGGCATGTTGAAAATGGTCTTGTGCATGGCCACGCTCACAGTTGCAACCGTCGTGCTCTTCGATTTTGATGTATCAGAACTCGGGTGGGGGATTATTCCTATCGCTGCGCTATTGATTATCAATGGTTGGGCTCTCGCTCTTGTCGCGGTTGGGCTCGTACTACGACTCGGGCAGAGCGCCGAAATACTCATTTGGGGACTCAACTATCTCTTGATGGCTGTTTCAGGCGTGTTTTTTCCTGCAGATGCCTTGCCGCATGGGATCGGCGTTGTTGCCGATTATTTGCCGACCACCCAGGCGTTTTCGGCGTTGCGAGAATTACTCGATGGCAAACCACTGCCTTGGGGCACACTCGGAGTCTCGTTGGTTGGGTCAATCATCTTTTTCGGTTTGTCGCTAGCTCTCGTCGTCTGGTTGCTGAGACTTTTTCGCCGTAGGGGATTCGTGACGCGGTACTCATAAGGAATCGCATATTGACCTACCGGCGGCGCTACGGCCGTGCAACTCGTGTCGGGTAAGAATGACCTCGTGAAGCTCAATCCAACGCCGCTCACCATTACATCTGACGACGAGTCGATTCTCGCGTTCGTCAAGGCCGCGAATCCAGCTCCGCTCTTGGCTGCGGTCGCGCAAATCACAGGCGATCTTTCATTGCTTAGAACCGAGCTGCGACCTGATTCTTCGAACATGCTCGACCCGACCGGCGGCCTCACCCCGATAACGGTCGCCGAGATCCAGAGCGTCGCAGCTTCAGCGTTGGCGAAGTTTCGTGACGGCGGGTGCGAGCGTGCCCCGCTCCCGAATGCTGCTGAGCTAGCGATCATCATGGAGTACCTAGCCGGTGGCGAGATCGAAGCTGACTACGTGCCGCTGCTCACTGAAGAGTTGGCATTGAATAAAGACCAAAGGGCGCCCAAATGGACGAAGGGCGATGTTGCGCCGGACGCTGCCTTCAAGGTCGTCATAATCGGTGCGGGAATGTCTGGAATTGTTGCTGCCCATCGGCTACAGCAAGCTGGTATCGATTTTCAGATACTCGAGAAAAATGGCGAGGTCGGCGGTACGTGGTGGGAGAACCAATACCCAGGGTGTCGTGTCGATATTCCGAACCATTTCTATAGTTATTCATTCGCGCAGACGAGCGAATGGCCAAACTATTTCTCGCCACAGAAGGTGCTGCACGACTATTTCCGTAGTTGCGCTAACGAGTTTGGACTGCAGAACAAGATCGAACTCAATACCGAGGTCCTGAGCGCCGACTGGGACGAAGCCGACCAACTCTGGCAGTTGCTAGTTCGTGGAGCAGATGGCACTGAACAGCGCCTGTCTTGCAACGCCTTGGTTAGCGCTGTCGGCCAATTGAACAGACCCAAGATGCCAAACATCGCAGGCGTCGAAAACTTCGCGCGGGAATCGTTTCATTCGGCGCGGTGGGACCACTCGACCGATCTCACAGGCAAGCGTGTTGCTGTTATAGGGACAGGAGCAAGCGCTGCTCAGTTCATCCCGCCAGTTGCGGACGCAGCCGGAACGCTAACGGTCTTCCAACGCACACCACCGTGGGTGCTACCAGTCGAGACTTATCAGGCCGAGATCCCAGCAGACCTGCGCTGGGTCTTGCAGCATGTGCCCGAATACGCGCGCTGGGATCGCTTGTACATTTTTTGGCGGACCCACGAAGGTTTGTTGCCGATGGCCGTGGTCGACCCAGATTGGGAACCGCAAGAAAGGTCTGTCAGCGCACTCAACGATTTTGTGCGCATGTTTTTCTCAGCGGTCTACGCGGCAAGTGTGCCTGATCCGGAACTGCTCGCGAAGGTGTTACCGCAGTATCCACCAATTGCCAAACGCATTGTGTTCGACAACGGCATCTACCTACAAACACTGCAACGCGAGGATGTCGAACTCTGCGTCGAATCGATTGCTGAAATTACGAAACGCGGGATCCGTACCGTCGATGGCATGGAGCGCGAGTTCGATGTAATCATCTATGGGACGGGTTTTGAAGCTTCGAAGTTTCTAAGCCCGATGAAACTGCATGGCGTTGGCGGCGTAGATCTTCATGAGCGATGGGGGGGTGATGCGCGGGCTCACCTCGGTATCGTCGTACCAGAGTTTCCGAACCTGTTCTTGATGTATGGCCCGAACACCAACATCGTGATCAATGGTTCGATTATCTATTTTTCTGAGTGCGAAACCAACTACATCCTCGAGAGCATCAAGATGCTGCTCTCGCGCGGTCTGCGGTCTATGGAATGCAACGCCGATACTCACGATGCTTACAACGAACGAATCGATGCGGGCAACAAGAAAATGGCGTGGGGCGCTTCGACCGTGAACAGTTGGTACAAGAACGACTTAGGACGGGTAGCGCAGAACTGGCCGTTCTCGTTGCTTGAATATTGGCAACAAACCCGTGTGCCTGACCCGGGCGAGTACACGCTTCGCTAAGTTTTTGCGGCTAGCTAACTAAGAGAGACGGAGCAGTAATGCTTTCAAAGTTCGATGACTTTCCGATTCATCAGACGGCTGCGCCAATCGCGCACCCGATCGGCGGCGACCGAAATCATTACGACCGATACTGGTTCAACGGCTATCAAGATGACGGCGATTTCTACTTCGGCATCGGTGCTGCACGTTACCCAAACCTTGGAATATTCGACTGCGGGTTTTCGGTCGTTCACGATGGGGAACAACACTCGTTCCACGGTTCGCGGCGCGCACCTCATGAGCCGACAGACCTTTCGGTGGGTCCATTCAAGATTGACGTCGTCGAACCGATGCGCAGGATTCATTTCTCGCTCGCTGATAATGACACGGGGATCAGTGCCGACCTCATGTTCACGGCGCGCACAGCCTGTGTCGAGGAAGGACGCCAAACAATCGCGCGTAATTCGAGAACGATCTTGGACCTGACCCGATTCGCTCAGTTCGGCAACTGGGAAGGAGAGATCACATATCAGGGCCGCACTATTGCGATTGATCCTGCACGCGTACTCGGGACCAAAGATCGAAGTTGGGGCGTACGTCCTGTCGCTGGACTAGATCCTGCGATCGCGCCGGAACCGCCGCAGTCTGCGCAAGTATTTTTCTTATGGGCGCCGATTCATTGGGACGATCGGTGTACGACCTTCGGAGTGTTCGAAAATGAGCAGGGGCGCAAATGGCACATGGACGGAGCAATTCTGCCGGTCTACGACAATGTCGCTGACATTCCAGGTGCTGAGGACCCCGCCACGGTCGCTCTCGCTTCTGTCGAACACAACATCAAGTATTTAGCAGGGACCAGACGAGCCGAAAGTGCAGAGGTTTCCCTCGTGCTCGAGACAGGAGCCACAGAAGTCATCTCGCTCAAGCCTCTCCTGTGTTTCCAGATGAAGGGCATTGGCTACATGCACCCAGAGTGGGGCCACGGCATGTGGAAGGGCGAACTTGCCTACTCTGGAGAGAGTTGGAAGACCGCTGATCTCGACCCGATGGCATTCGACAACCAACACATACAGCAGGTGATGCGCGCCACTTCCGGCGACAAGGTTGGGATCGGTGTGCTCGAACAACTCAGCTTCGGGCCACATGCCAAGTACGGCTTCAAGAGCCTCCTCGACACCGCTAGCGAGTAGGTACTGCACCAACAAGTGCTACGACAGGTTTATTGCAATTTGCCCGATTAAAGGCTTTTGTGGCATTTGCCGATGAACTGTCTGGGTGGGCGCGAGCGAAAGCCGAGTCCGAGCGGTGTTTGGTGTTTCTTGTAGTCGAATCAAGGCAGTTGCGGCAATCTTGGCCTTTTGGGTAGGCGCTGGGGTCGTTCTACCTCAGTCGAACGCGTCGGCGAACTTTGACCGCAAGGGCCGGCCAACCCGGCCGTTCGGATCTGTCTGCCCCTACTCCCATACCTCTGGCGATGATCCCATAGTGCACCCTGGCATGTCATCCATGGCGCACAGCCACGACTTCTTCGGGAATACGAGCACCGATGCATTCTCAACAGAGTTCACTCTCGCCACGGCTCCAACGACATGCCGCTTGCAGAGCGATAGGTCTGCGTATTGGGCGCCGACTCTTTACGACGACGGCGTCGCAATTAGGCCAATCAAGGCTCACGCATATTACGCACGAAGGGTCGCGGAAGAAGTCGAAGCCCCGCCATTCGGGCTACGGATCATCGCTGGCGACAAGAAGAACGTTCGGTTCAGTTGCATCGTCTCAGGCATGCCACAGCGGCTTGGACATATGGTGCGAAGTTGCGAGGGTGGGATGTTCACGATTGGGATCAAGTTCCCTGAATGTTGGAACGGAGTCGATCTTGACAGCGCGGATCACAAGTCGCACATGGCGTATGCGGTAAATGAATCTTGCCCAGCCTCCCACCCGGTGGCAATCCCTCGCTTGCGCCTATTCCTTGCGTATCCGGCTCCGTCTGCGACGGCGGTGTTGACTTTGGCTTCTGGATCTTTAGATACAGCGCACGCTGACTTCATTAATGCTTGGAATCCAGGGGTCGTAGGCGAGATCACAGGATTTTGCCTCAACGACATCGACCCACGGAATTGCGCAAAGAGACTTCCGAAGTTCTTGCGTGAACAGGACAAGGCGTTTGGGTCGCGACTAGAAAGCGAAGCGTAAATTGGACTGCCGAACACGGTCGGCCATTTCGAGGAGCGCGATCGTTGGGCCTACATGTGTTGCCACCACAACCTGTGGGTGTCGCCTGGCCGACTAGAGAATGGCAGAGCGCGCCCTGCAAGTCGCGGAGACTTGAGGCACTACTAGATCTGATGTTCGAAGATGCGACCGTCTACGGCGAGACGTACGCAGCGCTAGTAGTCCGCGGTAGCGAAATTGTTGCCGAACGCTATTCGGGAGCATTGCCGAATTTTGTCGGCCCGGCAATTCCTGTAGATATAGACACGCCTCTGCTGTCTTGGTCGATGGCAAAATCAATTACGCACGCTGCGGTTGGAATCCTGAAGGGCCGCGGGTCGCTTGACGTAACCGATCGTTTATCGGTTCCCGAATGGCAACAAGACGAACGCCGCAACATCCGTATTGACGATCTCTTGGCGATGCGTGACGGCCTCGACTTCGTTGAGGACTACATCGATGGTGAAGCCTCAGATGTAATCGAGATGTTGTTTGGCGCGGGCGCGGACGACGTCGCTCGGTATGCGAAAGCGAAGCCGGTTGCGCACGCTCCCGACGAAGTTTTCAATTATTCGTCTGGCTCTACCAACATCGTTGCTCGGCTAGTCGGCGACATCGTCGGTGGTGGCGAACCCGGTATGAGACGGTTTCTTACTACGGAACTATTCGGCCCGATCGGGATGACGAGTGCTGACCCTCGCTTCGATGCGACTGGCACATTTATTGGTTCTTCTTATGTCCACGCAACTGCGCGGGACTTCGCGAGGTTTGGCCTCCTGTACCTACGCGATGGCATGTGGGATGGCCGCAGGCTGCTACCAGAGGGTTGGGTCGACCATGGCCGGACCTTGCGGTCAATCGACCCAGAAAACTGCCGCGGTTACGGCGCTCAGTGGTGGGTCGTCGGCGACGAGTTCGGTAGTTTTTGGGCTAGTGGCTACGAAGGGCAGATGACCGTGTGCGTTCCATCACTCGACTTATTGATCGTGCGACTTGGCAAGACCGACGCGAGCCTCGGGCCGAATCTCTATGAGTGGCGTGCACGCGTAACGCAAGCTTGCGCAGAGGACTGAGTATGGAATTCGACCCTTTCGCGCCAGAGTTCTTCGACGACCCTTACGAGATCTACCGCTGGTTGCGCGAAGAACAACCGGTGTACCACAACGAACGAATGGGATTCTGGGCGCTTTCGAGATTCGATGATGTCGTAGCAGCGCACCGCGACTTCGAAACGTTTTCATCAGCGTTCGGTGTAACGCTTGAACAACTAGGTGAACACAAGCGCGCGAATTTCGGCAGCATCATCACGATCGATCCCCCAGAACACGAACGCATGCGCAAACTTGTGAGCCGAGCGTTTACGCCACGTGCGGTAGCAGCGATGGAACCGATGATTCGACGCATCCAATGTGAGTTTCTTGACTCGCTTATGGATCGCGAATCGTTCGACATTCTTGGCGAGTTCGCAGCGCCATTTCCATGCGAAGTCATTTCGACCATCCTCGGCGTGCCCGAGGCTGACCGTGAAGGTGTACGCCACCGCACCGACCGCCTCTTGCACCGCGACGCTGGCAACCCAAATACGACACCAGACGGCATGCAAGCAGGTTTCGAAAGCGGCCTGTATTTCTATGAGCTAGCAAGAGAGAAGCGAGCCAAGCCAGACGACTCGATGATCAGTCTGCTTTGTACCGTCGAGGTCGAAGGTGATGACGGCACAACACACAGGCTCAATGACGAAGAGATCGCTAGCTTTTCGTTGTTGATCGGGGCTGCCGGTAGCGAGACGGTCACCAAACTCGTCGGTAACGCGGTCGTCGAGTTCTACCGTCACCCAGAACAGTGGAGACTCGCTACTTCCGGCGAGGCAGACCTTTCAAGTGCGGTAGAAGAAGTGTTGCGCTACTTACCGCCATCGCAGTATCAGGGACGAATGTCATTGGCTGACACTGAGTTTGAAGGTGGCAAGATTCCCGCTGGCAACCCCGTGCTTCTAATAACCGGTGCTGCTACTCGTGACCCTCGTGCATATTCCGACCCTGACCGGTTCGACATCACGCGGAAACCGCTCTTAGGAATCGGCTTAGGCCACGGGATTCACGCATGCCTCGGCGCGGCACTTGCCCGAATCGAGAGTCGCATCGCAATAGACGAACTTTCGAAGCGTTGGCCTGTCTACGAGGTCGAGGAATCTGGCCTTGAACGAGTTCAGATGGCGAACGTTGCCGGCTACTCGAAGATTCCGATGAAGGTGCGTTAGCGGGTGCTAGGGAAGTTTCGCGACGAGGCATTTTTTTGGTTCGCCGTTTTGGCCCTGACGCTCGGTGGAGTTGTTGCGTGCGGTGACACCGCTAGCGAACTAGCTAGTACTTCGTCTGCGCCAACAACGTCCAAACCGGTCGAAGACCTCGTAATGACAGACTCTGACTTCGTAAACATTCATGCGATGACACCCGTAAATGGCAGGTTTATCGACAATCGCCTAGGCCATCTCGAAGAAGCTCTAGCGGTGGCGCGTTCAGAGACGGGTGGCATATATCCGGTAGGCACGATCATCCAACTTGTTCCACAAGAAGCGATCGTGAAACGCAAAGCCGGTTGGAGCCCGAGGACTAACGACTGGGAGTTCTTCTTTCTGGATGTCACGGAGACGGGTACCAAGATCGCGATGCGCGGCACTGTCGATACCAAAAACCGTTTCGACATGTACTGCGTGTCCTGCCATCGGGAAGCCGAAGCTGAGTTCGATTTCACATGCGGTGGCGATCATGGCTGCGCGTTGTTGCCAGTAGGAGAAGAAATCATTCGCGCTACTCAGGATGCAGACCCGAGGCCGATGCCCTGAGCAGTTTTTCGGCGCTCCTATGGTTGGTAGAAGCAGGGACTAGTCGCACCAGCTGGAATGGCTTCTAGCGGTGTCGAAATCTCGGCGACTGTGGGGCCATGGACCGCCGCCAGCGGCGCTAGCGCATCGAGATCGAACCCGTAAACGTGGGCTGCGTTCACTGCGAAGATCTGGTGCAGATCGCTCGGTGCGTCAGTATGAAAAGCGCGCCGGATGCTCTCTTTCGAGAATGGTGTCGCACCTTCGTGGTGCGGATAATCGCTACCCCACATGAACTTGTGCAACCCGACTTTGTCTTTGGCTTTGCCGTCACTCGGGCTAGGGAAGCTTGCGCCAATCCAACAATTGCGATCGAAATACTCACTTGGCTTTAGCGGAAGTGCATCGTCCTTATTGAACCCGACTTCTCCAGTGCGACCCATCTTCATGCCTATGTGTAGCCCATCGAGCTGACGCAACTGACCCGGAACCCAACTTGCACCACTTTCGGTCATGACGAACTTGAGTCGCGGGAACCGCTCGAAGACGCCACTCATAATCATGAACCACAGCGGGCGGTGAGCGAAGAAGGGGGTCTCTACTACCCACAGAGCCTGCGTGAACGGGTATTTGCCGTAATCGGGAAGACCAGTTCCAGCGTGGCTGTTGATTGGCATGTCGAGTTCCTGGCATGCCTCCCAGATCGGGTCGTACATTGGGTCGTAAATCGGTGCAGAGTCGAGGTAGTCAGGCGGAATATTGGGGAGAAGGATGCCTGCGCGCAAACCGTTTTCTTTAGCCCAATGAATCTCTTTGACGGCCACATCTACGTCGTTCAAGAAGATTTGTGCCATGCCAGCACGGCGTGTCGGCGCGAGTGAACAAAAATCGGCGAGCCAGCGATTGTGGGCGCGTATTCCGGCATTGCGAAGTTCGAACTCAGAGTTCGTCGGTGGCCGAGCGATAACAATTCCGGTCGGAAAAAATGGCGGGATCGTGTTTGGGAAAATGACCTCTGCTACTTGCCCATCTGCTTCTAGGTCAGACCAACGTCGCTCGTCATCCCAGTTGCGGGTACGGCCGTCGCCTTGGAGGTCTCTGTAGGGGTTCTTGTAGCCACCGCGCCACGCATCGAACTCGTCGTGATACTTGGATTCCAAGTAGTCGCGGTATGTATCGGTGGCAGCGCCACCGTGGCAGTCGGCAGAGATAATCGTGTAACGGTCGGAAGGGGCGGTAGGCGTTGCGACTGTCATGGGGATCCTTTCGAAGGGGCCAAATAAACCTGACACGCGTGTCAGGTACGATACCCCTGCACTCGGGGAAACTGTCGAAAGGACGAGGACGACGGGACTCGGCGCTACGGTTACCCACGTGACCAAGGCCGCCGCATTCTTTGACCTTGACCGAACGCTTTTGAGAGGCGCGAGCGGACCGGTAATACAAGAGCAACTGCAGGCCGCCGGACTTCTATCGTCTCAGAGCATCCCCGGTCAGGGCCTCTTCAACCAGGTCTACGACATCTTTGGCGAGAACCGCCTCTTCATGGCGGCGACCAAACAGCTCGTGAGGGTCGCCAAGGGTTGGGATGTGAGCCGGGTGCAAGAGGCTTGTGCAAAAGCCGCGCAGCATCTTGTCGATCTAGTGCAGCCGTATGCGATCCCAGTCATCAAAGAGCACCACGATGCTGGCCGGCTCGTGGTGCTTGCGACCACGACTCCTTACGACATGGTGAAACCGTTCGCCGACGCGCTCGGCTTCGACGATGTTGTCGCGACTCGCTACGGCATCGATCATGGCCGCTACGACGGAACCTTCGATGGCGGGTTCGTATGGTCTAAAGGCAAGCTCGAAGCAATCAAAGTTTGGGCCGACGCAACCGGTATTGATCTCGCTGAGAGCTTCGCGTATACCGACAGTTACTTCGACACGCCATTGTTAGGTGCAGTTGGATTTCCGTGTGTAGTCAATCCCGATTTGCGGCTACAGGCCGTCGCTCTAGTACGCCGCTGGCCAGTTATTCATCTCGATGCGCCAGACGGCGTCCCGAAGGTTTTGGGAATAGAACCGCAGATGGTCGTACAACAGTTCTTCAGATCAGAGCTAGTCCGTTACGCACATTTTGACATCGATGGCGTCGACAACATTCCAAAGAGCGGCCCTGCGATCCTTGCTTTGAATCATCGCAGTTACTTCGACATAATCGCCGCTGGCGCAGCAGTAGTGAAAATTGGTCGTCCAGTTCGCGTACTGGCAAAGAAGGAACTATTCGATATTCCAGTGGTTGGTCAGGTGTTCAAGGCCCTCGGCGCGATTCGAGTCGATCGCGGGAGCGGTTCTACTGATCCGTTACGCGACGCGGCTAAGGCCCTTGAGGCAGGTGAACTAGTGGCCTTGTTTCCGCAAGGCACGATTCCAAGGGGACAGGCATTCTTTGATCCGGACCTGAAGGGTCGCCATGGGGTAGCGAGGCTTGCTGGCGCGTCTCGGGTTCCGGTAATCCCGATCGGTATGTGGGGTACGGAAAAAGTCTGGCCTCGCAATGCCAAGGTTCCGAGTGCATGGAACCTCCTGCATCCTCCGCTTGTAAGTGTGCGCGTTGGTGAACCGGTCGAGTTGGGTTATGAAGATGTCAATGCAGATACACGCACGCTGATGGCCGCGATCAAAGAACTATTGCCAGCAGAGGCGCAACTGAGAACCATTCCAACCCCAGAGCAATTACGTCGTAGCAATCCGGGAAGCTAGCTAGTTCTCTATTCGACGACCGACGCGAGTCGTTCGAGAGTCGCGTGAATCGACTTTAGATTCTTCGACGGGTAGCCCATCAAGGTGATTAGCAATCGGCTACGAGCATGTGTCCAGTCGAAGGTTTCTGTCACGGTCGTGGAATCGCCGTTGGCTTCAAGTTCGTAACGCCAAACGTGGTGACCGAAGTGACGCCAACCAATGAGTTTGTTTTCTTCGAACTCAACTACCTCATTGCTGATCTTGTAGCTCATACCAATCTTCATGTTCATTCCGAACTTGGCGCCGAGAGAAAGACGTGTCGGCGATTCGGTGCTTGCGCTTTGAACAGAACCGGAACCGTCGAACTCGTGGTGACGTGAAGGGTCGGCAAGCAGATTGAAGATCTTGTCGGCAGGCGCTGTGATTACGCGGGAGGCAGATACTGAGTAGGCCATGTATGCGACCCTAACCGAATGGCGTCAACGCTCCATCTTCGCTCATCACATAGAACGACACGACATGGCCGTCGCCTTGCATCCACGATGGAGGAATGAGCGCAGCGAAGCGTGCAGGGTGACCTTCGCCCTTCCAGAAAAAGGTCAGCGATGTCGCGGCTACGCGTCCGTCAACGGCCACCACGACAGTTTGGTTTGCCCCGCCGTGGCTTAGGTAGCCCGTGATAAATGCTGGCAGTTGTCCGTCAACAGTGTGGAACTCCCCGCTGTCGGGGAAGTCGACCGTGACTTGGCCAACACTGAGGTCATTTGTGAATCGCAAGCTTGTGACCAGATCGCCGATCAGCTCTCCCGACGGACCTGCGCGCAAGATCGCGATGTCGTTGCCACCGTCGGTTCCGGCGGCCGGGCGACGAGCGAGGAGTTGCTCAAGGTGTCGGCTCACATCAACGGTCGTTAGTCCGTAATCGGGTTGATGGCTGGTTTCGACGATGTGGGAATTTCGGATAAGGCTGCCGAGTTTCGTGACACTCACACCATCGAAAGTCCATGGGGCGGTAATTTCGGAAAGCTCGGCGATGGTCGGGGCAATATCGACGGATTGGACCGGCCGGTCATCAATGGCGCCGTGTTTGAATCCAGGACCATGAATAAGTAGTGGCACTCCAAGAATGTCCACAGAACCTGCACTAGTCCATTCCCTGAAGGTTCCTCCCGGATCGAACGCTGCACCATGGTCGGCCGTGACAATCACGATCGTGTCATCCCAAGTTCCAAGTTCGACGAGTCGGTCTCGTAGCGCCATCACCAGAGTGTCGACGTAACGAACTTGGAGCAGGTGCCGTTGCTTCGCTGAGATAGCAGCACCAGGGTCTGTAGCCCACTCTGCTTCGAATACTCCAAGGATGTGTCTGAAGTTGCCGGGAACCGCGTACGCGAGACCGTTCTCATCATGTCGAAATGGATGATGTGGCAGCGTCACATGCAACATGCTGAACGATGGGTCAGCGACATCGGCATCCATCCGGCCGAGCCAGTCAGCGAATCGTGACGGCTGTAGAGCCTGCTTTGCACCAGATGTTCGCTCAGCGGTGGTTTCGGCCACTGATTTGAGGTCTACCGCTTGCGGGGCAGATGTACTTGTCGGAGCGACCGTGATCGACGAGTCGGTTAGTTCCTCGTGGACGACATCTTGCATCGCCTCAGTGTCATGCAGTGCGATCATCGATCCGAATTCTTTGCCGACGCGCTTTAACAAGGTGGTAAGGGGAGCGGGATTCGATGAACCTTTGTTCGGAGGCGGAGTTACGTCTGTCGGTCCCTTTTCCTGAGCGTCGCCCGGGGCGTTTGCAGGATTGTCGGGGTCGCATCGCGGCACACCACAAAGGTGTGTCGAGTGCTCTGAGACGTTCAACCGGTAGCCGTTGCCTAGGAGTCGAAAAACGTTGTCGGGATGGTTCTGAGCAACTGGCGCTAGTTCTTCAGCTGCCGGATATTTGCCTGTGAGGATTGCAGGTACAGCGTTTACTGTGAGGCTTCCAACAGATGTGGTGTTGCGAAACCAAGTGGATTCTTTTGCGATGCTGGCGAACCCGGGGAAACGTTCAGCATCGACCTTGCCATCGGAGTCGAGCAACGTTCGCGTCGGGAGTTCATCGAGTACCAGGAGCACTATGGGTGGGCGTTGAGTAGTCGGCTTACCTGCCTTAATCGGAATCGACACGTCTTTGTCTTGTGCTTGAGCGAGCGAATGTGACGGTGACATAAACAGGAAAGTCGCGCCAAACAAGATTGGAGCGAAACCTCCGAACCTGAGCCATTGTCTGACCCAAGGAAACTTCGCCCTGCTGACGACTAGCAATACCGCGACAGCGATTGACAAAGCCAGTAGCGGGTCAGCTTCGATGCCGGTCGTGAGCCGGATGGCGCGCAGCGCGATAATCACGCCTAGCGCTCCTAGGAGTGCATGGTGTAGCGCTCTGCGAACTTTGTTGCCACCGAGCGCTCCGACGAGGAACTCAAGAAAAGCAGCGAGCAACGGCGGTCCGAGACTGACGAGACCAGCGAACCACCAAATGTCAATTCTGTTGGCTTTGGCTTCGATGAATACGTCTGGGGCACGTCCGAAGACATCAAGCACAGGCATCGCAATTGCGACTCCGCACAATGCAGCGAGTTCAGCAAAGTTGGCGAAGATGTTGTCTCGCAATTGCGGCTGGTCGGGCGTGACTTCCGGTTTCACCTTGGTGAGACTAACGCCGGTCGGAGTGTCGTCTCGCTAGTCGAGCGGGGCTAGTTCGTCGTTTTCGGTTAGCAAGTAGAACGACACTTCATGGTTGTCGCCGCGCATCCACACTGGCGGGATCAGTGCAACGAAGCGGGCTTCACGGCCAGCGCCGTCGTAAAAAGTGAGGGCGGTTGCGCCTACGCGACCGTCAGCGACGACAACCACGGTTTGGTTCGCGCCTCCGTTGCTGAGGGTCCCTAGAACAAGCGCAGATACGAAGCCGGTGTCAGACTGCGAAAAATTGCGATCGGCCGGGAAGTCAATGTCGACGCTTCCAACGTCAGCACGTTCCGCGAACTCAAGTTCATCGATCTTGCGTCCAATCAGTTCGCCCGAAGGACCCGTTTTCATGATCGCTAAATCGCCGCCACCGTCTGAGTTTGCGCTTGGCAACCGTGCCATAAGTTGCTCTAGGTGCCTGCTGACATCGATTGTCTTCACTCGGTAATTGAATACATCTGTAGCTTCGGCGATGTACTTAGTTCTAACTTTGTCGCCGAGTTCGGTGAGAGCGATGCCGTCTATGTGCCAGGGTGATTTGATACCAGCGACGCTCGCGATAGTCGGAGCAACGTCGACGGTCTGCACCGGTCGGTCATCGATCACTCCAGACTCAAAACCGGGTCCGCGCACGAACAATGGAACTCCGACGACACTCACTTGGGACTGCTCGTCGATTTGGCGGAAACTTCCGCCTGGGTCGAAACCAGAGCCGTGATCTGCCGTGACGATGATTACAGCCTCATCCCACAGACCCTGTTCTTCTAGCCGTTTTCGCATCGCGGTAATGAGAGTGTCGACGTAACGGACTTGCAATAGATGTCGTTGCTGCGCCGAAATCGCGGCCCCCGGATCTTCGCGCCACTTACCCATGTAGAAACCAAGTACATGGCGATTGTCGGTGGGTACCTGATATGGCGTGCCTGTTGAATCGATGTAGAAGGGGTTGTGAGGCAGCGTCAGGTGTAACACGTTGAATGCGGGGTGACCGGTGTCGCCATCGATATTTTCGAGCCAGTCGGAAAAGCGCGTCGGCTGAACTGTGGCTACTTGTTCGGCTGTACGGTCAACCGTGGTGTGAGTAATGGAACCTTCGTCTACAGGTTTAGGAGTAGTCGATGTCGTTGCGGGCGCGACGGCGAGTTCTTCGTGCTCGACTTCCGGGACGGCTTCGTTGTCGTGCAGTGCGACCATTGTTGCGTATTCGTCCCTCGCTCGCTGTAGCAACGTCGCGATCGGAGACGGAGATGATTCCTTGCGCGCTGTTCGGACAACATCTTTGGGGGGTTGCTGTACGAGCGCCTTCGTGGGCTTATTCTCGGGGTTTTTGAAATCGCATCTTGGGACAGCGCAAAGCTGGGTAGTGAGTTCTGACACGTTGAACCGGTAGGCGTTTCCGAGTAGTCGAAAAATGTTGTCTGGGTGATCCTTAGCTGTGGCATGAAGTTCCTTAGCTGTTGCGTACTGGCCAGTAAAGACGGCTGGCACGGCATGGACGGTATGGCCCGCGACCGAAGTCGCGTTGCGGAACCAGGTTGAGTTTTCGGCTAGCGCACCGAATCCTGGGAAGCGTTCTGCATCGATTCCACCGCCAGCATCTAACAGGGACCGGACGGGGAGTTCATCAAGGACTAGCAGCACTATCGGAGGACGCTTCTTCGGAGTCTCTGCAACAGCGACGGCGGTCGAGGCAACCTTTCCTGCACCTTGTACCAGTGAATGGGCAGGAGAGGAGAACAAGAAGACGCTCGCAAACAGGATCGGAGCAAAACTCCCGAACCGCAACCATTGTCGTACGGCTGAGAACCTCGCGTAACCGGTTGCGAGAAGTCCACCAACGAGGATGGAGGTAGCTAAGAGCGGCAAGCCTTCGAGGTGCGTGCCAAGGCGCAGAGCGCGGACCGTAACGAGACCACCAAGACATGCGACAAGCATGAGGTGAACTATTTGAGCGATGCGTTTTCCCGCGATAAAGCCGACGATGAGTTCTATGGTGCAGAGCAACGATGGCGGTAACAGCGCAACGAGTATCGCGAACCACCAGAGGTCTGTACTACTTGCTCGTGCTTCGGTGAAAACTTCTGGGGACTTCCCGAAAACTTCGAGCACTGGCATAGCAATCGCGAACCCGCATAGTGCGGCGAGTTCGATGAACACAACGAAAATGTTGTCTCGCTGGCGCGCAGATTCCAATCGCGTAACTGACTTCACCCAGGCGAGCCTAACGCCGCGGCGGAGTCGGGCTAGTTAGCTGAGCGCCAGTAGCGCACCATCGTCGGCGAGCAAGTAGAAGGAAACTTCGTGGCTCTTGGCAGTCATCCACGTTGGTGGAATCAGCGCTGCGAAGCGCGATGCGTGCCCTGTGCCGTCGTCAAAAGTGAGCGAGGTAGCGCCGATGCGACCATCGACCACGACAACGATTGTCTGGTTCGCTCCGCCCGTGCTGATATCACCAATAATGAAGGCTGCGACGGTTCCAGTTTCGGTAGGCGAAAAGTTCTTATCGGGTGGAAACTCGACCTCGACGGTCCCCGCAGGCGAGTCGAGAGCGACCTTGAGGTCTTCGACCCGCTTTCCGATCAACTGACCCGATGGCCCGTTCCTAAGGATTGTGAGGTCGTCGCCACCGTCTGTTCCTGGGCTCGGTAACCGCGCGAGCAACTGTTGTAGATGACGACTGACATCGACAGTCTTTGTCTCGTAGTACTCGCCGGGCCTGAGCGCTTCGGCTCGATACTTGGTCCTAATGAGGTCACCGAGATCGGCAAGGTTGACGCCGTCTACGGGCCAAGGCTGGTCGATGTCAGCTAGTGCTGCAAGCGTTGGTGCGATATCAACGCTTTGGACAGGCCGATCATCTGTAACTCCCTGCTCGAATTCGGGCGCATGCACGAAGAGCGGGATGCCTAGGACATCGACCTGCGATTGGTCGTCTAGTTCGCGAAAACGACCACCAGGATCGAAGCTCGCACCGTGATCCGCCGTGACTATCACGACGGCTTCATCCCATATTCCCTGCGCGACGAGATGTTCCTTCATGACGGTGATGAGAGTGTCGACGTAGCGGACTTGGAGCAGATGCCGTTGCTTAACCGAGATCACCGCACCTTCGTCTGGGCTCCATCTCGAAGCGGCGAACCCGACCAACTGTTGCGCGTCGTCAGGCACTCTGTAGTTAGTGCCTTTCGAATCGACATGGAAGGGGCCGTGTGGCATTTGGATGTGGAGCACGTTGAGTTCGGGGTTCTCGATGTCTCCATCTATTCGATCGAGCCATTCACTGAAACGAGTCGGCTGAACCACAGGTAGAAAATCGAAGCCGCGATCGACGGTCGTCGGAGTAATGGAACCGCGATCAACTGGACCGGCAATTGTCGTGGTTGTGGGTGCAGTGGTCGCCGGAACGGCTACGAGAGCATCGTGATCGACATCGGGAGTTGTTTCGATGTTGTGTAGAGCAACCATCTGTCGATATGTATCTGCTGCGGTTTCGAGCAATGTCGACAATGGCGATGGGTTCGATTTCGTGACGCGTGGCTTAGGCGCATTCGCAACAGGCTTGGGTGTCTCAGCGGTCGCATCGGGAGCGTTTTCAGGATTCTCGATGTCGCAACGTGGCACAGCACAAAGTTGTGTAGTGAGTTCGGAGACGTTGAATCGGTACGCGTTGCCGAACAGTCGAAAAATACTGTTGGGGTGTTCGCGCGCTATTGGACTGCGTTCCTTGACCGACGGATATCGCCCCGTGAAGATTGCTGGTACTGCGTTGACCGTATGGCTTGCCACCGAGGTTGCGTTGCGGAACCAGGTCGAGTCTTCTGAGAGAGATGCGAATCCGGGGAATCTCTCAGCGTCGATCTTGCCATCTGAATCGAGCAGTGAACGGATAGGAAGTTCGTCGAGCACGAGTAGCACGATCGGCGGTCGGTTCTCTGCTGTTGCAACCACGGGAATTGCGGTAGACGCCTTCTTGCCTGCACCCTGGGCTATCGAATGCGCCGGAGATGAAAACAAAAAGATGCCAGCAAATAAAAGCGGAGCAAAACTCCCGTAACGCAGCCACTGACGTATGAGTACAAGCCTGGTGTAGACGACAGCAAGAAGACCGGCGGTTAGAACCGCGAGGGCAAACAGAGCAATGCCTTCGATGTCGGCTCCGAGGCGTATCGCACGCACGGAGAAAAGCATTCCGAGAAGAGCAACGATGGCGATATGAAGCACTCGAGCGAAACGGTTCCCTGCGAGCAAAGTAACGATGACTTCTGTTGTCACTAGAAGTAGGGGTGGCAATACAGCGACGACGAATGCGAACCACCAGAGGTCGGCGCTATTCGCCTTCGCTTCCGTGAATACCTCTGGCGCGCGCCCGAACACGTCGAGCACTGGCATCGCGACAGCAAATCCACAGAGGGTTGCGAGTTCGATGAACGAGATTAGAGATGCTCGAAGCGTGACGCGCCTTTGCGACTCGCGTGTCGAGGTGCTTGGCACTATTTCGGAACGAGTTCGTACAACTTACGTGGTTGCCCTGGAACTTCTGCTGTGCGAACGGTGTCGAAATGAATGGCTACGAGTTCTTCGAAACGCTCGCGTGTGTAGTCGGCGAACAGTCCCGCAGGCTTGTTCGCAAGCAACCTCTGCGACTGCGGGTCGTCGGGGTCGACGAACTCGATTACGAGTCGCGAATCAAAGCCGCGCATCCACTCGACAACCATCGGAAGTGGAACATTGGCGCCGATTGACAGGTGGTGAATGAGCGCGAGAGCTAGCACAAGATCTGGCTTCATGCGCTGTTGCCATGGCGCGCGTTCTTGGTTTGCCCACCCGATGCCAGGCGATGGGTCTGTTAGGTCGACAACTAATGGCAACACATTCGGTGGGCCTTCGGCACGCAACCTTCGGTACAGGCGATCGACCGTGAGTTCGTCGAAGTCGCATGCGATTACCTGATCGCAATGGGGCGAAACAAGTATTGAATACTCGCCGTCGTTGGCACCAAGATCGAGGATTCGTTTGGGTGTTCCTGTCTTAGCTGCAACTTCGACGAAGTCGCGTTTCATGGCCGCTGACTCGCTTGTGTAAGTGCAGGTGGTGCGGTAGTCAGACCAGGTTGAGCGGGCCTTGGAAGCGTCGAGTTTGCTAACAAGTTTGTGGAGCGATTTTGCGGCGGCCTTAGCAAGCTCAATAGTCGCGCCGGACTTCGCGAGGTCCTTTTTCATGGACTCGCTTGACGAGGTCATCTTGTCTTGCAACGCTGTCTGAAGAACGACGTGTTTGAGAACTCCCTTCTTGAACACTCGCCGACCTCGGAATACCGAACGGGCCTGTGTTGCTGGAATGCCGTTGAGCTGACCGCGGAGCATCGCCTGGTGGGGCAGACCGAGGTGAGCATGCATTAAGAGAGAAAAGAGTGCTGTCTCACAGAATTGGCGGTACCCGTGCCATGGCCCGTCGCCTTTGGCGAAGGAACCGACATCAATAAAAACGGGACGTGTGCCAATGAACTGAGTATTGAACATTGTGCCATCTTTGAGCGTGAGCCCATCTTCGAGTGCTGCGCTAAGAACTTCGAGTTGCAACAGTGCCGCGTCTCGCAACATGGCGAACGGCCACTCATACGGATAGCTAATCGTGCTGATTGCTTCGTGTTCTAGAACGCGCTCCCAAGGCGTACCACGCGGCGAGAACGGAGACTCGCCAGCAAATTCCGTCGTCTTGACCAGCTTGCCGGATGCGGTCAGCGAACCGAAGGCTTTACTGCCACGCAGCAAATCCCAGTCTCTGGCACCACTTTTGGAAAGCCCGCGCAGGATGCGGTCGCCATCACGAAAGACGGAACTATCGGGATCTCTAAATGATGCCGTTTCGGCTTGAGCGGAGTCGTTCACGGCAGTCGTTGCAGACGGATCGGAGTTCAGATTGCTTCGCCATCGGTGGCGGCATCGGCGGCGGACTCGACCGGCTTGCGGAGTATGAACCCAACGACGCGACGACCGAAGGTCTTGATGACTACTGCGATGCCGGCGACTCCACCGGCTAACGCTGCGACCAACATGCTGCCGGTTCCTGCGTCAAGGTAGGCGATTACACCCATGCTTATCTCCTGAGATTGTCGTGGTTCCCTAGTTGCTGAGCTCTATATTTTCGCACCGACGATGACCAGTACGGCAGGGTCAGATGAACCAACTTAGACGGACAAGCATGCTGTACCACGACTTTCGGGCCGCGCAAAGCGCCGTTCGGCCCCAAGGATCGGTACGAAATGACGACTAGAACCTGACACGCGTGTCAGGTATGGTAGCGATTTATGACGACTGGAATTGAGCTACCCAAGATCATCAGTGTCGACGACCATGTCGTAGAGCCACCACATGTTTGGCAGAACTGGTTACCTGCCAAACACAAGGAAAAGGGACCGCGGGTTGAGCGTGGCGCGTGGGGCGACTTTCGGCTGAACCCCGGCGCTCAATATGACCAACACCAGGTCGAAGGTGGCCGACTCGGCGACTTTTGGGTCTATGAAGACAAGGTCATCTATGTCCATAAGCGGTTCGTAGCAATCCCGTTAGATGCGACGCCGGGTGGCGACGTCTCGAAGTTCGACCGCAGTGTCATGGACATGGTCGCGATCACATACGACGAAATGCGACCCGGTTGCTACATACCGAAGGAACGCAAGGCCGATCTCGAACTTGCGTGGTGCGATGGCTCGCTTCCATTTCCGACGTTCCCGCGTTTTTGTGGCCAGACTTTCCTTGAAGGCAACGACAAGGAACTCGGCCTTGCGTGTGTCGAGGCATACAACAACTGGATGATCGACGAGTGGTGCGGCGACTCCGATGGATTCAACATTGCTCTGTGCCTTATCCCGCTCTGGGACGTTCAATTAGCAGCAGCAGAGGTACGCCGTGTCGCTGCGCTCGGATGCAGGTCGATTTGTTTTAGCGAAATTCCTACTCATCTCGGATTGCCGTCGATCCACACCGGATACTGGGATCCGCTTTTCTCAGTCTGCAACGACCTTGGTGTCACGTTGAGCATGCACATCGGTTCGTCTTCGAAGATGCCGATCGCGTCCCCTGATGCACCGCCAGGAGTTGCTGGGGTATTGCAGTTCAATAACTCGATGGCATCGCTTGCAGACTGGCTCTACTCTGGCGTGCTCGTGCGGTACCCGAAACTCAAGCTTGCATATTCCGAAGGTCAAATCGGCTGGATTCCGTACGCGTTAGAGCGCGCCGACACGATCTGGGAACATCACGATTCGTGGATTCATTCCAAAGAACGTGTCCCTGAACCGCCGTCGAGTTATTACTACGGCCGGATATTCGGATGCTTTACATCAGATGACATCGGACTCAAGAACATCGATTCCGTAGGTGAGAACAACGTCTGCTTCGAAACCGACTATCCACACACTGATACTTCCTGGCCGGACACCAAATCCATCATCGAGAAGTTTCGTGACTATCTCACAGATGAGCAGCTTTACAAGGTGTTGCGAGGTAACGCGATCAGGATGCTCGAGTTAGACCGAGTCTGACGTGCGTTTGCACAAAGCCCAATAGGTCAGTCCGGGGACTGTTAACCCGCGACGCGAACTAGATACAGATAATCGCGCTTCGGATTGCAAGGCCGCGAGTACTGCTTTGGTTAGAAAATCGCCGTGCGTCCACCTGCCGATGCCCTGTTGGCTTGACTTCTTGCGTAATTTCTCGATACCGATCGCGATTGCGCGCGCTATCAGTAATGAATGGAACAAGCCACCTTGCTTGCAGATTTCGAGACCACAGTCGGCTATGAGTGAGCGGCATTCCCGCGGGCTATATCGACGAAAGTGTCGAAGCTGAACATCGTGCTCGGAAAATAACTTCTGGTAGGCAGGAACGGTGATTAGGACTCGGCCGTCTGCATTCAGATTCTTATCGAGAATGCCTCGCAGAAATCCTCGATCGTCTTCGATGTGTTCGATGACATCCATCAGAAGTACGCGGTCAAATCGTTCGTGAGGTTGCTCGATGGTTAGTTGCAGTCGACCCGAAGACTGACCGACAACTTCTTCGGGTGTGTAGAACACATCCCACGCCTCGACTGATGCCGTCGTCGGGAGACTCCTGAGCAACTGTTTTGCGAACCAGGCGTCTCCAGAACCAACGTCGAGCCAAGTGTCTGAGTCGAGTAGGTCGTTACGCTTTAGGAGTCGACAGAAAAACGTGGCGCGAGCGATCTCCCATGGGTGGCGTTGCGCACCATGTTCCGAGCGCTCGATGAGGTCCACGCTGAAACTCTAAGCCGGAGCTTGCGCAGTCTTGATGTGGCGCCTTCGTCGCCTGCTGACAGCGACGAGAATCGCGCTCGACGTGAGTGTTGCTAAGAACCCGACGTAGTCGCCAAGCGTGCGGGTGCGCGTTACCACGATGTCGTGGTGCCCTGGTTCCACCGAAACTGCAACTAGCCCCAAGTGGTCGACTCGGTCTGCTGGCAGGCCATCGGTTGAAGCGCTTACAAATCGATATGCGGTGACTGGAATTCTGATTACTGCATCGGTAGTTGCGTCGAGTTCTACACGCATGCCGTCGTCCGTGCGCTCCCATGATGTGATCTCGCCGCTGCCCTCGAGCGTCGGTTCAGGAGTTACGCCGCGCGCCGGGTCAGTAGCGTCGGCTGTTGTTGGCAGATATTCATATCGTGATGTGTAACCGAACGCACTGCGAGTACTGCGCGATGGCATCGGTCCAAGCGCTGCCGGATCGAACTTGCCGTCGCGCACGAAACAACCGTCGAGCGTGTAGTCGTTTGGCGCACGAACGTCGTCTGCGGTGAAACAACGGTCGGTTTGATCTGTACGGTCTGCAGGGTTCCGTTGTACCGCTGGAAGCAGAACCGTTGTTGCTACTCCAAGCGCAACGAGTACCGCACCGCCGTAACGTCGATCGCGTAACAAGAGTGCCCACAGAATTGAGACCGCAGCCGCAATTGGAGCGAGAGCGCGCCACGGGAACTGGATGTACGCGAGTTGCGGTGGAGCTAGCGCCGCGAACACAGACGGCCAGACGATGAAGCCGATCCACAACGCAATAGCGAGCACCAAACCCACAGCCAACATCGAAACGTCGCGCAGTGGGACCTGATTCTTGCGTCTGGCCTTGTCACGAAGAAACATCGCTGCCGCGACTAGTGGCAGAGCCATAGCGATTGGCCCGAGAATCAAGTTCGGGATCGCGACTAGCGGTGCATCCACCCCGCCTGTGTACCCACGGAAGAGGTCGGTGGCGTCTCCAACTAGGTCGCGGAACGGCACACTGTTGCCGTTGAGTTCGGAGTCAGTGGTGAGCATCACTGCGGGCGAGCTTGCAAAAACGTCGCCGAGTTCGAGTTGTTGCGGTACGAGATAGAAAGCGCTCAAACTGACACCGAGTCCTACACCGACGCAGAGAGCAGCGAGCCCGCGCCACAAACGTTGGATTGATGCGATGACGGCGAAGATGGCCAGAGCGAAGGCAGTTATGATGATGCTGATCGTGTGGGAGAGGAGCAGCCCAGCGACTGCGACCGGCAACAGAAGGTCTAGGCGCTGTCGCCTGACCGTCTCGTAGCTAGCGGCAAGGATCAGCGGGAACCAGACGAACGCCCACATCTCCGCAAGAGCGCCACGCACGTTGGCGTCGTACAAGTGGTAGGGCGCCGCTGTGTAGATGGCCGCGGCGCCGGCGGCGAGCCAACGGTCACCGCCGACGCGCCGAACCGCCAACGCCATAGCGAATCCGGACACAAGTGCTGCGAGTACGAGCGAGCGGTTTACGCCGAGCACTACGTCATTCGCGATCGCCCCAATGAGCGACGATGCGAGGTAGGGCAGTGGGGGATAAAAACGGGGAAATGCAGTGCCTGCTCCGAGCCGCGCGTCTGGGAGCAACTGCGGCGGGAAGTTGCCGTTGCTGATCTCCTTTGAGATCTGCTGGGTACGAACGTATGGGTCGATACCTTCGTGCGTCTCGATCGCATGATCGGTAAGCCAAGCACTGAACACGACCAGGGTGATTGCCGTGATGAGGGCCGCTGGCCCAACCCCGCCGATGCTTCGACGCAGAAGAGCTCTAGCAGCGTCCATGTCAAGGTGACGCTACCTGAATGACTGATTCGGAGTCTGTCGTTGGCAAAGGTAAGCGCAACGATTGAGCGCCCTCGCCAGGATTCGAACCTGGGACCTACCGCTTAGGCGGCGGTCGCTCTATCCCCTGAGCTACGAAGGCGGGGGTTGAGAACGACTCGAACGAGCTGGTTCGCCAACGAGGAAAGGATAATTGCTAACGACGGACCAGGTCGCGTCTAGGGAATCAGGGAATGATGCAACTCGACGTTGCTGAAGCAAACGTCCTACCAAAAGTAACCTGGTAGTAAAGCGAGAAGCCGTCACCTGGCTGGTTGTTCAAACCACGGTTGTAGCTAGCGCGTTGCGCATCGGCTGTCCATGTGGACGTGGTCCAACCCGAGGATACGATCGTCGCGTCTAGACTCGCATAATTGAATCCGTAGAAGTCGACTTCTGCTGTGTTTAGTTTGATTTCTCCAAGAGAACCACGTTCCGACGATCGAACCCGTGCGGATGCCGCTGACCTCAGCTCTCATCGTAAGGTGCAAGTTGAAATCGAACGAACATTGCGGGACCAGCAACGTTACGGCTTTCCCCATTTCTATCGGGGCGTAAGCGGCTTTCGCTACTGGGGTTTGAACAGCCGATGCTGTGATGGCGCTGGCCACTGCTACCGCAACGGCAATTCTCGTACGTCTTGAACGATGTTGTATCGGTTTCTTAAGACACAGTGGGGTATTGGCGACGTATTACAGACCGGATTGGAAGCGCCTCTTGGCAATCTTCCCCATGCTTGCAGCGCCTCTAGCGATCACTCATCGCGCAGGGCGTTATCAGATCGTGCAGTTCGACGATGCGTTGAACATCGCTCGTGCCGTTACGACCCAGTATGTGATGGAGATGATGTCGCCTGGCTGATTCGTAGCGACGTCAGCAGAGAGCGTGTTGTTTGCTGGTAGTTGTAATTCGTTTGTCCATCCACCACCAGTCCTCACTTCGTATACAACTGAAGAGGGGTGGTTGCCATAGTTGATTCCCCAAAGCTGTGTTTCGTGACGGACTTCGATACTCGTAACGTTTCTGAAGTCCATGTACACGCCGGTAATCGAACCTGATCTAAGCGCCGCATAGTCCATTTCCCCGGTCAGAACCAAGGGTGACTTAAATGAACACCGCGCATTGAAGTTTGGCACTGCCTTACCCAATTCGATTGGTGCCTTAGCGGCGTTTGCTCGGTTGAGGCATCGCGAGATGATTTACAGGTATAGGTAACCAACGGCTACAGCGGTACTTTCGCTTCGTGTATACGTTGAAAATGACAACTCGCGAACGACTAGTGGCTGCGGCTATCGATTTTCTCGAACAGGGCGGTGAGGCTGCGGTCCGTGTAGACGAAGTTGCAGCCGCCGCTGGCGTCAAGAGGCCTTCGATCTACCACTATTTCGGTGACCGTGAAGGTCTGATAATCGCCGCTCAGGCCGAGCGTTACAGCAGGACTCTGCTCGAAGGTATAGAGGAACAGACGAAGGCTGTCATCTTGTGCAAGACGCGCGGCGACTTCTTTTCCCTGTTGCGGTCATGGATAAATAACAACTCGGACAAGAGCGGCGTGCGCCGGAGGCGAATCCGGGTTGAGGTTCTCGGCGCATCGACAACGCGACCGGAGTTGCGGTCGTTGCTAGCCGAACGCGAAAAGGCTGCCATGAAACGCATCGCCGCTGTTCTCGCGATGGCGCAAGACAAGGGATGGATCGATTACCGACTCGACTTCGAGACGAGCGCTATTTGGTGGATTGGCGTGATGAACGGGCGTTATCTAGTTGAGGGCGATGGCGCTAGTGGCGAAGGTGTTGAGTGGGACAGGATCACAGCCGAGGCTCTTATTCGACTCCTTGGACCGCCAGCGATAGAGAAACAAGAAAATGGCGGGCCCGGGGGCCCGCCATAAACAATTACAAAATCGCGTTTACGGGGCTATCGCTTCGTTGAGAACCATCGAGAAGTTCGCGACAGTCGCTGAGCTGCCAGTCGTCGGGTTCGCTTCGAGACTCACGGTGTCGCCAATGACTACCTCGACATTGACTGGTCCGGAATCGCATGTAGTTGCAGCCTCGGTCACGTTGCACTCGAGTCCGGTGTCGACGCCGTTGACGAAGATATTGAACGAATAGCTCTCGCCTACGCCCGGTGCGGTGGTGAGCCTTATTACAAGGTTCGACAACGTACCGTTAGTGGTACTGGGACGGCGGCTGTGGCCTGCGCTGCGTGGCTCGCGAAAGCACCGACGCGGATGTATTCAGTCGTGTCGCCGCCCGGTAGCGAGGCACCTCCAGCGAGCAATGTCCCACCGTTGGATCCGTTCGCTCCATCGGCTCCGTCGACACCTGGAGCTCCAGCGACGCCTGCTGGGCCAGCGGGTCCCTGCGGACCCGCAGCACCATCGGCACCTGCAGGACCTGCCACTGGCGAAAGAGGGACGTGAATTTCGACTCGATCAAGGTTTATCTAGAAACTTTGCGCTTTCGAAACCAAAGATGGCGGGCCCGAAGGCCCGCCATCTTTGGAAATATGGAGTTGACTAGACGGCCGGGGTCAGAATCATTGAGAAGTTCACGACCGTTGCCACGCTCCCAGCGCTCTGAATCGCTTCAAGGCTCACCGTGTCGCCAATCAAGACAGCATGACTTGCCGGGCCGGAGTCGCAACTAACGCCGAAATTGGTGACGTTACATTGAACTCCAGTGCCAAGTCCATTGACCAAGACGTTGAACACATAGGACTCAGCGATGCCGGGCGCACTCGTGACGGCGATGACGAGATTCGACAATGTGCCATTGGTCGGAACGGGTACGGCTGCATTGGCCTGCACCGCGTTAGTGGCATATGCGCCAGCCCGCACGTATTCGGTAATTGCACCACCGGTAAGCGGGCCACCGCCAGCAAGCAGCGTTGCTCCGGTTGCTCCGGTTGCTCCGGTTGCTCCGGTTGCTCCGGGTGCTCCGTCAGCTCCCGTTGCTCCTGCGGGACCTTGTGGTCCGTCGGCTCCGGTTGCTCCGGTTGCTCCGGGTGCTCCGGGTGCTCCGTCAGCTCCCGTTGCTCCTGCTGCTCCTGCGGGACCTTGTGGTCCGTCGGCTCCGGTTGCTCCGGGTGCTCCGTCAGCTCCGTCAGCTCCTGCTGCTCCTGCGGGACCTTGTGGTCCGTCGGCTCCGGGTGCTCCGGGCGCTCCTGCGGGACCCTCTACGGTGTTAAGGGGCACGTGAATTGCGCTTCTGTCCGAGTGGTTGCAACGGGGTGTAGCCGTGGCGCTACGGACGGCTATGTCGCCTGTCGCGGCGTTCACACAAAGGTGGAGGTAGGCGGGATCGGAGTTGTCGCCATGAGCACCAGCAACCGTCGACCCCAGTGGCCCGAGTAGCCCGAGAGCAGCAACTAAAATAGCTGTGGCCATTGCCCTTGACGCTTGCCTAGAAATTGGCCGTGATGATAAATCCATAGAATTTACTCCCTTATTGTTCAACAAGTAAAATGAATCAGTAAAGATGATCCTATATAAGGCCTGGCATTTGTCAACGGATTGTCTACTGAATTTGCTGTGCATATCGAGACCTCGAGAGCAAATGAGTCCTATTTATTTGTGGCTAATTACTGAATGCCCGCTATCAACCGGCAATGCCGTATTTATCAGTGTGTAGACTTAATTGGTCTTTTTATCTAATTACGAGCTTGGCCATAGCCAGACTTGAGGGCGCGCCCTAAGTCGGCTTCCCACCCGAAAGTCGTGCTAATTCAGCGGACAGCCAAGGTTGTCTGCTCCGTCAGTAGCCGTTGCAGGTGCCAGGATTGTTGGCCTGTCAAGCGACGCAAGCGCGTCGTTCACTGCGCCCTTAATGCCGTTCGCTAAACGAGGGTCAGATGCCCACGGCTCGTACGGAGAAGGCGTGAATCTGCGCAGCGGGTATCCGACTCCCTCGTGGGCGGCATTTAGATACGCCGCCGTAGCAGCACGGAACATGATTGTCGCAGCACCTGTTACACCAGGACCGCCACCGCCGTTGAGTGCTCCGAGCATTGTCTGGCCACTAAACGAAGCCAGTGGTGCC
>SXGT01922161.1_pt1 | contig 49756 bp, 18 predicted proteins | sample 3176221 | NCBI WGS metagenome assembly SXGT01 (sample SAMN11356862, study PRJNA531348) | freshwater metagenome | isolation source: freshwater sample F1-120 | place: China: Fuxian Lake, Yuxi | collected 2017-12-25
TTCTCGCGTGAATCGCACGCAGCGCGTGCACATGATGCAGCGATCGCTGTAGAGCAGGATGTTTGGTCCAACATCCTTCTTGGGGTTCTTGATCTTCGCCTCTTCAAAGCGCGACTCGCTGCGACCGTACTCATAGGAGTAGTCTTGAAGATGGCACTCGCCCGCCTGATCACACACGGCGCAATCGACCGGGTGGTTGATGAGGAGATACTCCATCACCGCCTTTTGATTCGCGACAGCTTTCGGGCTGTCGGTGTAGACCACCATGCCTTCCGCCGCCGCCTGCTGGCAAGTTGGAACGAGTTTGCCGAGATACTCAAGCTTGGTCGTCCGAGGGTTGATTGCCCACACTTCAGCGAGACAGATGCGGCAGTTGGCGACCACGGACAGAGACTCGTGGTAGCAATAGTGCGGGACCTCGATCTGTGCATCGAGCGCCGCTTGCAGGATCGACTGCCCTGGCTTGAAGGAAATCTTGCGACCGTTGAGCGTCAGTTCGGACATGGGGGTCGGATTGTAGAGGAGAGTTGCGGGTGTGCGCGTCCTCGAAACTCGGTGCCTATGGCGCGGTTGCGTGGGCGCTCGGAGCGCAATCCGGGAGCGTATGAATCACCTTGGGGCTGAGGAAGACGAGCGTCATCTTCACCGCGCCCTTCACGGATGGGTACTGACGCTCGACGACTTCCCGATAGGCCTCAAGTTGCGGCCGATGGTGCTCCCCTTTCGCCGCCACCTCTGTCAAATCGATCCGATCCGTCTTGTAATCGATGAGTTCAGCACTCGTCCACGCGCGGGGTTTCCCATGGAGGACGAGTCGATCGATCGATCCGGTTCGCAACGCGCCGGCATCGCGACCAGAACCGAGGTGGACAAATCCTCGCTCGCGGAGTGCGACGCTCGACGAGCCATCGCTCGACGAAGGTTGCGACAAGAACGCGCGCAATTCTGGCCAGGAAGCGACAAGCGATTCGATCGCCGAAACTTCTGAGTGCACCCACTCTGGTTGGCGTTCTGGGAGTAAGCCCGTCAACCGCGAAGCGATGCGCGACCGTTCGTTCGGCGTGAGCTCGAACGCATCGGACTTCGCAATCCACTCGATGCTCCCGAGAACCTCATGTGCAACGAGTCCGCGGTGGCGCGCATCGAGTCCCGCTTGGTAGTAATCCATACCGCGATCGAGCTCGCGTTCGTCTCGCTCGCTGAGCGCATACGCCGCCTTCATGCTGCGCGTCCTTCCACCTCGCGATGGCGGACAGATGGGTGCGAACGAAGTCGGCGCAGGCATGGCGTCTGTCGTCGCGCGCTTCGATGGCGCGTTCCCTTGCGAAATCGAATTCCCAAACAGCGTCCGCGAAACACATTCGTCCGCGCTCGCCTCAAGATCAGGCGCGAGCGCGGCATACACGATTCCCGCCAAACTCTTCTTGAAACCGGCCCGCTTCGTGGTCATCGGCTCCGCCATCACAAACTCGAGGTATGCCTTCGCTCGCGTCACACCAACATAGAGGGTCGACAACCGCTCTTCGAAGTTCGCTCCGCGCGTCTCTTCCATCACCGCTTCATACGCGGCGCCAAGACGAAGTTCATTCGGCATACTTCGCAGCACGCGAGCAGGTCGACCGTCGGGTCCTCGTGAAAGACAGAGAGTCGTCTGCCGCTCAAGGCGTGTGTCCAATTGCGAGACAATGACCGCGTCCCACTCAAGACCCTTGGATTGATGGAAGTTCATGACTTCGATCGCTGCCTGCGAACCCGCGGCGCTCTCATCATTCACTCTGCTCGTCGATGCGGCGAGCGCCAACTCACCAAGGCTCCTCACGCCGCGCGGCCCGCTCGATGCCTCAAGTTGCTCCACGAGTGCGGCAAGCTGCTTCAACCGATGCCGATCGCGCGGCGAGAGTTGGCTCAACGCGTCCATTCGTACTCGGACCGAGTCAATCCAGCGTGCAGCGCCAACTTCTTGAATCTGTCGGTGCAACGCGCGAGAAGCATCGGCACACCTCGGCTGCCCACGGCCCGTCGGCAGAAGGTCAACGCCCAATCCCAACATTTCGCCGAGAGGACTATGCACGACATTGAACAAGGCTGGCAGTTCCTGAGCGGAGTGCGCGAATCGAAGTGCGTCGAGCACCGCATTCGCCGCCGCGGAGTCTTCGAGCGAACCGCCACCGCGACCTGCAGCATCGAGACCGGCATCGCGCAATGCTTGCACGACGCGACCGACAAAGGCGTTTGTGCTGACGATGACCGCGATTCGTCCCACGCGCGCTTCAACCAACCTTTGCGCGCTCGCGACGATTGCCTCAATCGTCGCGTCGGCGATCGCACGCTCTCCCTTCGCTTGCTTCGTGAGCGTGAGACATACCTCGCCCTCGGGCAATTCCCGCAACTTCGGCGCAGACTCATGCGTCGCAAAGCTCTTCCCCCACGACGCTGCGGCAGACACTCGATCAAACTGCGCGACCGCCGGATTACTCGCGATATCCGTGAAAAGCGCATTCACGCACTCCATGATTGCGCGACGACTGCGGTAACTCGTTGAGAGCGTTTTCGCCTCAAGATGCCCGCTGAGGTCCTCGCCATGCACAAAGCGCCGCGGCAGGTCTCGAAGCAAACTGGGTTCGCCACCTCGCCAGCTGTAAATCGATTGCTTCACATCACCGACGCAGAAAAAACTCGCGCCTGGCTGTTGGTCGGAATGTCCCACGCGCGCACGCTGAAGAACGACTGCTGAGGCAAGCGGTCGAAGCGCGTCCCATTGCAACAGACTTGTGTCTTGAAACTCGTCGAGCAACAGGTGGGTCGTTCCTCCGAACGGAGACTCGACCACCGCATGGGTCGCAGTTTCGCGCGGCAATGCAGCCCAGTTCGACACGATCAGTTCCGCCTCGCGAGCGACGGAGTCGTAAGTCGTGAGCCCGCGATCCTCGAGCGTCGCACGCAGCGCCGCGTCGTACTTCTCTAGTAAGAACTGCGTTGACCGAGTGCGCTCGATGTAACTCCGCTCAAGTGCCGAGGACGCCAGCGCGGCCAATGCACGAGCCGGCTGCGCGATGGCTGCAGGAACAACTTGTCTCGCGAGTTTCACTTCCTCCTGGGCTGGGGCTGCCTTGGCATTCTTGATCAGCGCCGACTTGCTGATCATCGTCCAGTTCGCGGAGTCTTGAGGGTCCGCGATCGCACGACGGAGCGCCTGCTGGATCTGCTTCGCATAGTGGTCAGACACATTCTGCACGACCTTCGCCTCTTTCGGTGTGCCAGATGCTTCCACCTGCGCAATCGCCGACTCGATCCGCTCCTGCACGGTTGCGATTTCTTCACTCGCCGGAATGACCGCGTTGGATGTCCATTGCCACGCAGATTCGGGCGCGGTGCGATAGATCGAGAGCAGATCCTTCAACTCCTTCGCGATCTTCGGAATGATAGAACGGCTGAGCCGCCGAGCAAGAATCCCACTGACGGCATCGAAAAGCTCTTGCGCATCCTTGGGGGTAGCGAGCGCATCGCGGAACATCCGCACGACCGCATCGCGCTCGATCGCTTCAAACTCATGCTCATCCGCAGGCGCTTGCGCGCGAAGCACGCCCGCGCCGCTGCGTGAGACGATCTGCGAAAAAACGCTATCGATCGTGCCCACGCGAAGCGCGAGCATCGAATCAAGAGTTCGCGCCAAGAGACTGTGCATTGCATCGGCGTTCGTCGCGCTCGTGCCCTGCGTCTCTGTCATCGCTTCTGCGAGCCCTCGGAGTCCCTCATCCGAGTTCGCCGCCAGCGCGATTCGTGCAAGAATGCGGTCACGGATTTCGCCGGCCGCTTTGCGCGAGAAGGTCGTCGCGAGCACGCTTTCGACAGAAGTACCCGCAGCGAGCAACGCGATGGCGCGAGTCGAGAGCTGATAGGTCTTTCCACTGCCCGCGCTCGCGCTAATCAGCGTGTGCGAGAACCGCACTCCGTCATTTCGACGCGCCTCATTCGTCATGATTGCTCCTCCCCGTGGCTCGCCGCCGACTGCTCCGCTCCCGCCGCCTCAAGCGCATCTTCCTGCAAATCCTCAGCACGAACGATGGTTGCGCGACACACGGTCCTGAAGTCATCGAAGTCTTCCATGACACTCAGCGGCTTCGGTTCGGGAACAAGCGTCCTCATGCTCAGCGCGAGTTTCTTTGCGAGTTCGAGCGCGTGCTCGTCGTCGGCAAGATCCCAAGTCGCGAGCGAGGTCTCGGTGCTGCCACCTGCAGGGAGAATGATGTACCCAACCTGCACTTCCACGGCTTCGTCTGGCGCGAGCACCCACGCCCAAGTCTTGCGACCAAGCAATCGGTAGAGCGGCAATTGAAGATTGCTCCACGCTTCAACAACCCTCGTCCCCTTCACAAACTTCGCATGATCCTTGTCGGCGGTCTTCTTCACATCGTCGAATGACTTGAAGTCAAGAAGTCGCACGATGCGTTTGGCTTCGTTGTACTCGATCCGATCGATTCGACCTCTCAGGTCGACCGTGGATCCATCGGCGAGCTCGATTGGCTCTTGGAACTTCGCCTCCACTGCGATGATCTTCCAGCCTTCGGCGAATGCTTGTCGCTGCCAAACAGCGAACGCGTCGAGGCGTCGTCGCAGTTCAGCCCCTTGAAAGAGCATCTCCGTGCTCATCGCATCGAGGCCTAACCTCTCAAACTCGCTCATCAGCGCTGCGTGCAAGCTTCGTCGTGTCTGGTCAACGCTTCCCCCGCGCTGCTCCTCAAACGCCACACCGACGGCGTCGCGCGTCGCGGAAGCAGGCGCGGCGAACACTCGCTCGACGCACTTGTGTATGACATCGCCGAAATCCGCAACGGAGATTTCTGCGCCGATCTCGCGCGCGGGCTCGAGAAACTCTGTGCGGCAGAGATGCCAACGGTACGGGCAGTTCAAGTAGCTCTTGAAGTCCGTGACGCGCAACGGTTGATCACTCGGATACGGATGCAACTTGGGGAGCGCATCAAACGGAGAGACCGACGGCGCGGTTGCTGTCGAAGCACAGACCAGACTGGTCTCATGCTTGCGCGCATCCTCATCAAAGAAGCGAACGGCGCGGTCCGCAACTGCTTCCCTCGTCCCTCCAAACAGCATTGGACTTGGCAAGAGACTGTTCCCCGCGATATCAAGGCGCGGGCAAAGTACGAGGAGTCGTCTCGCTGATCCTTCCAATTCATCCGCACAAAGGCGATCCTGCAACTGAGAGAGCAGGAAGCCATCTCGCATTCGGCGCTGATGCGCCGTTGGAAGCCCAAGTTTTGTGCGCAACGCCGATGGAAGCAGTCCGGTTTCCGCCGTCGTGCCGGGAAGTGCCGCAGCATGCACACCCAAGAGCGCGACGCGTGTGGCAGGATCAAAGGGAAGCTCAAGCCAGCCGACCGTTTCGATCGCGTGTTCGTCCCCGTCCATAGGCAGTGCATGGTTCAGAATGAACTCCTTGACCAACGCAAGCGCAACCGTTGACACGCACTCGGTACTCTTGGACGAGAATTGCAGCGAGAGGCGTTGAAACTCTCTCAGGAGAAGACCAATCGCCGCACGCTCAGAGTCGAATGGCCCCTTCGACGGATGCTGTGCAGTATCCGCAGCCCACGCGATTCGCGTCAGACTCTCAAACGCGCGCTCCGCGCCAGTTTCCGCAGACGATCCAGAGTTCTGCAGCGCAAGCAATGCGTCCACAAGTCGCCGCGGCCAGGTTGCGGTGCCCCGCTCGCAGCACTCGTCTCGAAGATATTCAAGCAACGCTCGCGCACTTTGACCCTTCCACTTCGCGGGATCGGTTGGCGAGCCGCTCTCGCAGTCACCAAAGACTCCTCCAAACGCCGGTCCTCCGAGCACTGCGCAGAGTGCAGTTCCTGCGCGGGAATCGTCATCGCGCAACGCGCGCTCAAGGCGGAGGAAGACTTGCCCAACAATCGTTTGCGACAGTCTCTTTCCTTCCGGAAGGTGGAGCGCGATGCCATGTGATGCTGCAACGCGAGCCACTGGCTCCGCAAACGCCGGGTCCACGATGCCGACCGTGATGTCTTCGACCATCACGCCTTGCTCATCACCAGCAGCATCCGTGAGCCATGAAAGCACATGCAATGCCATGTCCTCAGCGTCTGCGCAGGGCACAAGTGCTTGCTTCTCGAAATCGAGCGGCGCCGCGAACGATGCGTCGGGAATGCCGATCGCGTCGAACCGATGCGCGTCGCGCTCGGAAGCGAAAACGCACGCCACAACATTCGTGCCGCATGCCTTCAGCGCCGCACGAAATCGCGGATGCGCTTCGGCGATCCCGAGAAGCATCACCCGTTCAAACTGACACGAAGGCTTGCATGACACTCGCGCCGTGCGTGCGGTCAAGCTCGAAACAAGCTTCCGTCCCGCAAGCCATGCGGCAACGATGATCTCGAGAGACCGAACCGCCTGCCATCGCGACTCCAACTCTCTTTCACCAAGTTCACGCGCTGCATCGATCACATCCTGCGTGGTCTTCAATGCGCTCTCAAGTTCGCGAAGGGCGCGCGAAACTACCGGCGCTGCTTCGAATCGCTCGATGAGACTCGTGTCGTGCGCCCCGTCCGTCAGGGCTCGCGCGGGCGAGTTAGAAAGGGCGTGCGCCCATGCAAGGCGCTCAACCTCCGCTCCCGCAAGTGACATGCCGCTCTCAAGCTTGTTCGGTTCAAACAGATATTCTTCGATGAATCCAGGCGTCGTCGTGACCGGAGGTACGAGCGCCCGTTCTCCTGCGGCCTCAGCGAGCGCGCGAAGAAACAAGCGGCGCGCACGAGAACCCGGCAGCACGACAAGTGTCCGTGAGAGATCGAGCGCGCCAGAAGCGTCACACGCTGGCGGCGGGTGCTCCGTCGAACCATGAATGAGGTACCGCGCCGCGATTTCCGCAGGCGAAAATGCTCGAGGATCGAAGTCCGAGCGCGGCGTACGGAGAAAAACCCGCTCAACGCCTAACCCATCACGGGGCGTGCGCGTAGAGGAGCTACCAGAGGCGTCATCCATATCTTTTTGGCCCATACAATCTCACTGCGATGGCGAGATGGTACGACGACGCGCTCATGGTGTCGATTTCAAAGTTCTGAATTGGAGCGAAATCTTTCCATCGGAAGTCTCGACATCGAGAAGTTCGACAACGCGACCATCACCGAGCCGAAACGACACGGCAACTCCATCCGTAACTTGGGTGTGCAAAGCCGGAGTCAATGCGCGTGTAAGGAGCCACTCTCCAACGAATGGAAGCGGGAGACGCCCCACCGCGGCGTGAACGCCCTGAAGTTGGAGGCGGCGTAGAGCACGCGCATCGTTGACGGAGGGTTGGAGCACGACACTTATCGCAAACGGTCCAAGTGGGCTCACGACGCCAACGCCCTCTCGGTTTGCCGACAGCACCAGCCTCGTCGCATCCTCGAGATCCTTCAGCGCGGTGTCGTGTGCGATCCACTTCGGCAGTCGCGTCGAGAGCCACGCGTTGACATCGTCCACTTCGATCGAGATCGCCCAAGGCGCGTCGTCGGGTCGCACCTTCCGCACTTGCGCGGCAATGCCTTGCTCGAGGAGTTCCGCGCGCCGAACGGCGTCCTGCGCGATCGACCCTGTTGATGTCGGGGGGATCAACGCAATCACGACCGCGCAGAACAATGCTCCGCCCAAGGTCGCCATCGCCATTCGGGTTGCACGCGAAGTGCGCACGATTACTCGTACCGTTTCACCACAAGCGTGTCATTCTGGCCACCGAATCCGAAACTGTTTGACAGGCAGATGTCCACCTTCGCCTTGCGCGCCACATTGGGCACATAGTCAAGGTCGAGTTCAGGATCGGGCGTGTTGTAGTTAATCGTTGGCGGCAACATGCCATCGCGAATGGCGAGAATGCAGGTAATGAACTCGACCGCGCCAGCTGCAGCAATCAAGTGCCCCATCATGCCTTTGATGGAACTCATCGGAATGTCCTTCGCGTTCTCGCCGAAGACCCGCTTCACGCCGCGAGTTTCAATGGAATCGTTCTCTTTCGTGCCTGTGCCGTGTGCGCTGATGTAATCGATCGCCGCGCGACCATCAATCCGGCGCGCAAGTGGATCGATGCCCGCTTGCGCAAGTGCTTGGTGCATGGATGCCGCACCACCGCGACCTTCGGGTTGGATGTCGGTGATACGGAACGCATCCGCGCTTGAGCCATATCCCGCGACTTCTGCGAGCGGCTTCGCGCCTCGCGCGAGTGCATGCTCAAGCCGTTCAAGCACCACCATGCCGCTGCCCTCGCCCATCACGAATCCGTCGCGCGTTGCATCAAACGGTCGCGACGCCTTCGTTGGATCGCCCTTGGAAGTCGAAAGCGCAGTCAGACGATTGAAGCCAGTCACGCCAAGCACATGGATCATCGTGTGCGTTCCACCGCTCACCATGACATCCGCATCACCACGCAAGATGAGCGAATAGGCCTCGCCAATCGCCTGGGTACTTGCTGCGCAGGCGGTGAGGCAATTGAGCGCAGGACCGCGAATGCCGAACTCCCGTGCGAGATGCGCGAGTGGCATGTTTGGTTCCTGCTCAACTTCGCGCATCTGCTCAAGGCACTTGTGCGCGACATCAGCCCATCGCGCAGCGTCAAGTTTCGTCGCGCCGTCTTGCCAACCAGCCAGATTCGCTGCCGCGTATTGATCGAAATCCAACACGCCTTCGCCGGCGCCTAAGTACAAGCCAACCCGCTTGCGATTGAGCGCTGTGTAGTTCGCGAGTCCCGACTGCGCCCACGCTTGGCTGGCCGCGCCAAGGGCGAACTGGGAATTCAATCCCGCCGTCGCATGCACCTTCGCGTCCGCCACAAACTTCGATACATCGTAATCACGCACCTCTGCAGCAAAGGTTGTTGGGAATGTCCTCGCATCAAAGCGCGTAATCGGTCCCATGCCGCTTTCGGAACGCAATAGGCGTTGCCACGCAGCATCAACGCTGTGACCAAGAGGGGTGATCCAACCAAGACCGGTGACGACAACGCGATGTGTATCAGGTCGAGTGCTCATGCGTTAGCCGTGACTCTCGTATCTCGAAATGACCGCGGCACTATTTTGACCGCCTAGGCTCGGCGAGAACACAAGCACATGCCGAAGAGCGACAGCCTGCGATGGCGACGCACTTGCGCAGACTCCGTGCGTTGCGTGGGTATTCAATCGCGCCGGCAAGCGTTGCTCCATGACGCATTTCGCCGCGACCGCCACGGCGATCGCTCCGAACCCAGCAACGGTCGCGCCAATGTTCGGCGCGAGCGTCACGAGTGGAATCGATGAAGCGCGTGCGCCGAACACGCGGGTCAGGGCGTCGGCTTCGATTGCGTCAATGGCAGGAACGCCGCAGCCGTAAGGAATTGCCGCGTCGATCTCGTTCGCGGAAATACCCGCGTCTCGAAGTGCGGCTTCGATCGCATCCGCGAGTGATTCACCGTTCGTGCCTGGGACGAGGCCAACCGTGTCTTCGCAGTAAGACTGCGATGCGCCAGTTCCAGAGAGCGTTGCGAGAATGCGCGCACCGCGGGCTTGCGCCGTATCGAGTGCTTCAACGACGAGAATGCCGCCACCCTCGCCGACGAGCGAGCCGATCGCCGCAGTATCAAATGGTCGCACGATCTTCGTTGCATCCGCGTCGACTGCGCACGGAGCAAGTCGATTCGCGAGTTCCTGCCGCAGATAGGCCATCGGATTCAACTTGCTGTCTGCGCCTCCGGAGAGGCATGCGTCGGCAGCGCCGCGCTCGATGACGCGCTGACTTTCCGCGAGGCTCAATCCGCTCGACGCCTCGTTGCAAGTGATGGTGTTCGAAGGGCCTTGGCAATCGTGAATGATCGTCACATGGCATGCGAGCATGTTGGGCAGATACTTCAAGAGCCAGAGCGGCGTGAGGTCCTGCATGCCCTGTTGTCCCCACTTCTCGGGATCGAACTGCGACTCGGTCCCCTTCGAACTCCACAACGCGGCAGTCAGTTCATCGAGGTCCGCTGCAATGAGCCCCGCACCAATCTGGCAACCGAAGCGATTCGGGGCGATCGTTGGCGGCGCATCGGGATCGGTGCCGCGCGTCGTCAATCCCGCGTCGCGAACCGCGGTCAACGCAGCACCGACCGCGATCTCGATGTCGCGCGCCATGACCTTGGTCGCCTTGCGGTAACTCTTCAGCACGAAGTCCTTCACATCAAACGACTCGGGAACTTCCGCGCCACAGGCTGCGCGAAATCCGCTTGCGTCAAACGCGCGAATCGGCGCCAACGCCGAACGGCCTTCGACAAGCGCCGCCCAGAGTGGGTCGATGCCAAGTCCAAAGGCCGTGGCGGGTCCAAGACCCGTGAGTACAACGCGTCGCCGCTGCATAGGGCGGGCATCATAGAGGAGAGGCGAAGACCGCTTCCATGCGGATCCTCAGGCACTCCGTCGAGATTCACTCCTAAGGACATCGCTACAGCCTGCCCACCGACATCCAATGAAAGTGCAGCGCAATCTTGCGTGACGTGCGCGACCATGCAAGTGCGTCACCGATCGTCGCTCGAACACATCCATGCGAGTGCGCGAGCGACCTCCGCCGGAAGCGAGATCTGGCAGTGGGTACAATTTCACCCGCAGCCTTGCCAGAAATCGCGGAGCGAGTTATTCTTGGCGGTGATCGATCGTGGCGACCAATGAAAGTGAGGCTCCCCGCAATGGCAGGATTGAGAATACTTCGACTGAGAGTTCTGTCGGTGCTCGTCTTCGGATTGGCCTTGGTTTCTGTTGATAGGCTCGCTGCTAGAGCTCAGGAAGCTGTGCCGGCACCGCGAACCACTGACGCTGAGAACCCCGTCACATACTACCGATTGGTCATCCCACGGGTTGGGGCAGACGAATGGTTGCGCGCAGCCCAAGCGCTCGGCGAGAGTGCGCCTTCGCCGGAACTCGTCGCATCGACGGTTCGCGAGTATGAGCGGCAACTCGAACGAGAAGTTGACGATGTCGGAGCACTCTGCGCGGAGCTGCGGCTGCGCGAACAACTGAGCCAGATTGCGGTGAGTGGCTCCGGGGCAGGCGATGCGACCGCGCTCGCGCGACGGTGTTTCGATCGCTTGAAGACTCGAACCTGGCCGCGCGTTGACAGCGCCCTCGAAGAGGCATGGAGTCGCATCTCGTCAGGCATCGATCCGACTCATGCGGATGCAGTGCACCGCGGTGTTCGCGCAAAGATGGGACTGCTTCGGGCGGTCTACTTGCGACACACGACAAGTACGAACGGCTGGAGCAGTCTGGGCGAAGGCGTCGACCTTCGGAGCCTACTCTCGAGCCATGTCGGCAGCCGAGCGTGGTCGCAGGAGTTCGCCAACATCGTCCGTGGGGTCTCTGGAGCAACGACCGAACCAAACGAGGCCGAGGTTGATGCCGCAGTTCGCGAGGTGGACAGCATTCTCACGGCGCATGAGGAACAGTCGATGGGAGATCTCGCGCAATATTTCCACGCGCGCCGTGGGGATGCCGCGAAACTGCCAGCGGCGAACGAGGACGCACAGGACTTTGCTCAGACTCGCCACACGCGGCGGATAGGCACCGCGCAGCGCGTGAGCGAGCGCGTGTTCACGGCGATCGACCAAGTGTCGACGGCTCTCGAACAACGATACGGCGAAGAGGCGCGCGCTGATTGGGAAGACCTGTCATGGGGCGCCGCGCTCGGAGTCGCATTTCAGCAGGAACTTCCGACACGAGCGATGAGATGGATTGAGTCGATCGACTCCGGGACGGAGACGACGGCTGCGTGCCGTGCGATTCACCGGAGTTACTTGAAGGATCGTCGCCCACTGTGGGAAGAAACGAGACGAGCGCTCATGGACGCCAAACGCAAGAGCGCCATCCCGGCGCTAGCGAGCCCTGACAGATCGCGAAAGCTCGATGACCTCACGGCTCAGCGCCGCGCGCTCGCAACAGATGCCATCACCAGAATGCAGGCCGTCTTGGGCGAATACGAAGCGGCGCGCCTCGAAAAATACTTGGGGTCGTTGCAACAGGAGTGGGATCCGGCTCGGCGTTGGAGAAACATCTGAAAGGAGAATTGCTATGCGTGAATCAATCGCTCTACTTACACAGGCGCTTGTCCCAGCGGTCATCGCATTGGCCGTGATCTTCTCGACTCAGTCCCGCGGCCAAGTTGTATACCAGTGGCACCCCTACTTCGACTGCGTCGTGTCAGGCAAGTGTCTTGCTCAAAACGCGGCGTGCGGAGGCGCCGGATCGGCTGGACAGCGCTGTCGCTACTGCGAAAACCCAATGACCATGTATGAATGCGAGTTCGACCTCTTCGAAAATTGCTACGAGGTCATAAGTCAGCCAGCCCCCACCATCACCTGCGGCTCGATGTTCGTCGGCGCGTGTAACCTCTCGGGAACGAACTGCACCAATGGCGTCTTGAACGGCCGCACTTGCCCGCGACCAGACTGCTCCTAACACGGGGGCCCTGCATTCACCATGTGGCATCTCTCGAGGACGAGCCGTTCAGCGCATCCAACGACCGTGACGCGCGCGAGCAGGGTGTTCGCGGTGCTGAGCATCCTTGCGCTCGCTTCTCCCCTAAGCGGGAAAGCACCGCCTCCGACTTCTCTCGACACGCGAGACACGCTCTGCGACGCTCTTGCAGCGGCGGCGCAGTCAAACAATTTCGATGCCACATGGGCGATCACCGTCGAGCTTGGCGAGACAGCGCGCAATTCGTTTGGGCAGGAGACGCACCGAGGCACCGTTCGAGTCGTGTCAAGGGGCGCACAGCTCTGGGGAGTTGTGCATTGGGCGCCGCTCGCGGGAATGCCGGCATCGAAACACGAAATCCTCGTGCGAGGCGATGCGCTACCCGCGCTCAGCGCAGCCGAATCAGGAAACGAACGCACGATCAGCATCGCTGAGTTTCCGAGTCTGGGAATCGTGAGCGACGATCTTCCGCTCCTCGCTCAAACATTTCGACACATTCCATCGCTCTTGTTTCCAACTTTGACACAGGCGATCATGGTCTATCCGCCCGAAGCGGTCGAAGTGAAGGCTGATGGTCAAATCGTGCTGCGCGTCCTCGCAATCGACGGCGTTGCACCCGAGTTTGACACGGCACTCGTGCTCGAACCTGGCCTCAGACCGAGGCTGCAATCGACTCGCGCGCTTGCAAAGGTTCCACAGCGCCCGAGCGATGATGAGCCTGTCGCGAATGGGGGCGAAGCCCATGTCACACTGTGGAAACGAGTCGGTGAAATGGAGATCCCTGCCAGACTCGAGCGGACCAACTATGCGTGGTTTCCCAACGCCGACAAGCAGGAAGCACAAAGGACGATCTATGAACTCACCTCGAGCGAACTCGCGAGCGCAGATCCCGATCGCATGGTCGAACTCTCCGAGTGGCTCAAGCCCAAAGCGGCAATCGCGGATGATCGCTGCGGTGCGGTTTCGTGCATCGGAGATGACACGCTGAGCCTTCAAGGCGTGCGAATTCGGCTACGAAGACCACTGTTACCTGCAGACATACTCGCATCACAATCGATCACTTCGCTCTGTGCAGCCCAAGAGTTTCCGACGCTTCGCGGCGCACGCACCGAATTGCCACGCGCGCTCCTGTCCGTAGCGCCCGCCACAAATACGCGGCTTCCTTCGACTCCGTGGGCGCTCTGCGCATGGACGGCGCTCGCCATCGGATCCGTCCTTTGGGTTGCGACGGTCATCCACTCGGACCGACGATTTGACGACGCGCACGCCTCCACTGCGCGCCGAAAACCCCCGCGATGGATGGGGCTTCTCGCGATGAGCTTCATCGCGACTGGTACAGGGAGCCTCATGTGGCAACGGCTCGGGACTTCAGAAGCCGCGCCGCTCTTCGATCTCGGAAGCGTGCGGCTCACAACCGGAGTTGGCGCGATTGACGGCGCAGTTCGATTCGCCGCTCACGACGACAACCTCCGAAGTATCGTCAAACTCATCCCGTCTTGCCCTTGCCTGAGCGCTCAACTTCCAAGGGCGCGCGGTGACCAAACACGAGAATGGACTGTGCCCGTTCGGCTACAACTTTCATCGAGTGGAGAGAAGCGGGTGCACCTCACGGCCATGTTCGACGATGGAACGCACGAAATCGTGCACATGAAGGCGATTGGAATCACGGGAGAGTGGGGAGCAAGGCCGAGACTCTGGCCGGTGGTTCTGATTGTCGAGAAGCAGCGAGCGGGAGTCATCACCGCATTGATTCAGAGCTCCGAAGGGAAAGTTCCCAGCGTCGATTGGCGACTTCCGCCAGACATGACCGTCGATGACATCACGCTGAGATATCTCGACCCCATCGATCCGCACGCTGAAGGCTGGTGGGAGATTTCGACCACGCTTGGCCGCAGCGCAGTCGAACATCGGAGCCTTGTCGGCGTCGCCGTGCTCGAGGTCGATGGCGCCCAGGTCGCCTCGGCGTTCGTCCTCGATGGGCCGTGACGAGCGATGTGAAGCGCAATGCGAGGAGCCCCCCGCGAGCAACCGAACGCCGTCGGCCCGTTCGATCTCCCGCACATGCCATCGAGTTCCGCGGCGTTCGTCGAGGCTGCTAGGGACTACTCGCGTTCGCGACGAGCAAGTCGGCGCACCTTGCCGCAAACTCTTGGCATAGTTTGTCGCGCTCTTCGCGATAAGGCGCCAATGCCGCGCTGAGCCCCTGCGGCGTGGCGCTCCCGACGCCGGACGCAACTTCATCATCCCAGTCGTCGCAGGCGCGCTCGAGTTGCTTCGAGAGCTCGCGATAGCGCAGTTCGAATTCGTCGCGCACCGCTGTCAAGCGCCCTTCTAATTCCATCGAGCCTGAGGCACTCGCGATCGCGGCCGTCATGGTTGCCATCGCGATGTCGTACGCGGAGTCCGGATACAAGTTTGGATACAGCCTGGCCGAAACTGTTGCGCGCATGTGCTGAGCACATCCACCACTCACGAGTGCGAGAAGTTGTTCGTGCGCGGTCAAGTGCGAGACACGCAATCGCTTGGTTAGGTTCGCTGAGCGTGCCCAAATCTGCGCTGGATCTGCATCAGATTCCTCCAGTGCTCCCCGCGCCGCGTCGAAGCAGTGCCGTTGCATTTTTCGTGTGGCATCAAGGCGCGCGCGCGACCACTGCTCAAGTAGCGCAGTGAGTTCGTGCTCGTACTGTGCGAGTTGATCCCGAATGATCGCTCGATCCGGCTCAGGTTGTCTTGGGAGTGTCGGGGCACCCCAAACCTGCCTCAATTCAAAGTTGACCCATTGACTGGTACTCGGAACCGCATGCGCTGCCCGCCGAGAAGCCATGTCGCGGAGCACCTCGAGCGAATCAACCTGCTCGATCGTGAGTACCGGCTCAATAGATTCCATTGCGGCAATAAACTGCAACTCGAGTTGAAGGGCTGTCGCAATCAGCGCCCGCGCGCGTTGATCCACGCTCTTCCACGCAGTGCGAAACTCATCCGACGCCATGCCCTGCGATTGCAGCGCACGCGAGGCAGTGGCCGATTTCACGAGGTACTCCGCTGCGGTTCGCTCCACGAGTGGGTTGTACTGCTCGACTATGAACGCATCGTGCCGTGCTTGGATCGCTGCGGCCTGCGCGGGCGTCGCATCGAGTAACGCAATCCAAGCATCAAACTCAGCTCGCGTGAGTGCCGACTCGAACGGCAACGCCGAGTGCGCATACCCAACCTCTGGTTCGACGAAGTCCTTCAGCAACTTCGGATCATCGACGGAGAGGGAAATCAACAGCGTTGCCAGGCCGTCGATGAGGAAGTTCATGTTGTGACTCCACTAATTCAGATGCGAAACACTTCAGCGCGCCGAAAGACAGACTCGCCGCGGAACGACCATCACTTCGCGCGAGGCACAAGCTCGAGGGTTCGGGATTCGGTAGTGACCGGAAGACCCTCCCAAGTTCCATTGAGGAGCTTGCACATCGGCTCGAACGATACGAGGTAGGAATGACCCAAGCACTCGGCTTCAACATCAACGCGGAGGATGGCGATGCTGATCCCAGTGCCTCGAGAGGGTGTTTCGCCGCTGACGAGCCAAACACCGCCAGCAACTGGCTTCGACTCCCATACATCAGTCGGCGCGTTGAGATCTGTCATCTGTGAATCAAAATCGACGGGAGTCCCGTGCTCCGGACTCACTTCGAGCTCTCGATTTGCGGCACCAACAATAGTAAGTACCTTGTTCCAGATGCTGTCGCGCCGCAGCGATCGCGCTAGGCGAGCAGCGCCATTCGAGGGACCTGTGACCGCGACGATAAGATGAACTCGAACTCTGTTCGCATAAAGCTGCGCGGCCACGCTTTCGTAGTCGACCACCTCCGGCCTACCCTCCACGGTGGGTCCAATCGACTTGAGCGCAATGACTGGATCGACAAATCCAACCGGCGTGATCAGAAACCCTCCTCTGAGTGACTTCCAATCGACAGAGCCTGCGGGAAACTCTGGAACCGACGCATTCGACTCGGCGCTGCGACATCCGTTGACTAGCGCCGCAGCGAACAAAGAGCCTGCGAGGAGTGCCTGAATAGTGCTGATTGCGTAAGGCATAGTTGAGGCTCCGTTATGGCATCGACGGACTGAACGGATCACAAATGTCATCGCAAATCCACTCTCCAGAATTGCAACACTGTGGCGACGGGGACGAAGCACTCGGACTCGCAAACTGCGAACAGCAGTCGACGCAGTTTATGCTGCAGCCCTCGCCGCGCCACCCGAGTGCTTGCGCGTAGGCGCGGCAGATCCGTTCGCAGCACTCAGACTGTGACACAGGCGGCTCTCCAACACACAGCCCTGCGAATCGATTCGCCTCGAGCTCGCGGCACAAGTAGCCGTAACGATCGCGATATCTTGCGTAGAAGGAAGGGCACGAGATTGACGACTCATAGAAACCGAGCGCGCAGAATTGGGCGGCGTGAAGAAGCTCATGCGCCAGAAGACCGCATGGGTCTTCTGCGTTGGTACTCACCGCAATCCGGATCGTCCGTTCGCGTGAAGTGCGCTCGGGAAATGTCATCGCCCAATAGGGCTGAATCTCGAGTTCCGGGCACACCGTGGCTGAAACGGTGATGTTTGGTTGAAGAGGGCAGTCCATCATTACCCTGAGAAGCGCAACTTGCACCCGTGGATCAGATGCGCACCCCGTCAAGAATGACAAGTCGCCTTCAAATGTAAAGCCTGGGGGGTAGTAACCAGGGAGCGGCACGAACTCAACCTCGAACTCCTCGAATCCAGCCCTCTCCGCAATCACAAGCCGCATGAGTTCTGATGCTCTCGGAGTGACCGATGCCACGCCCGCCGTGCCGAGATCGCAGAGGACGGTTTCTACGGATCCGGGCGGTGGCGTGACCGCTGCATAGCCTTGGCGACCGAACTCGGTCATGACCTCTGTGAGATCGGTGAGCCCAACCATGCCATCGCCGTCGAGGTCACCGGCCTGGCGCGTCGGTACCGGGAGCAAGAAATTGTCGAGTACGACCGCCAGATCCGCAGTGGTCACCTCAGCGTTCGCATCGACATCACCTCTGACTTCCGGAAACTCCGGCTGCGCGACCATTGGATCAAACTGCACTCAGACTTCTGCGCGACTCGGAGAGAAAATGTACACGCGTACGGAGGGCTCCCCTTGCGCGTTGACGGTTCTCGCGAATACCTGAACCTCACTCATCGCATCGCCGTCGATATCAAACATTTCGCGAAGCCCAACTCCAAACATCGTCACCGCGACATCCTCGTCTGGCACTCTCACGACGGCGTCTGCGCGTGCGGCGCTCACGAACTCACTGCACGGCGACATCCACGGCGACCTAAAGAGATAGATCGCCCCTCTCCCTCCGAAAGCACTTGGCGCAGCTATCAACAACTCCGGTTCGCCGTCGCCATTGCTGTCTGGGATGACGAGCACAGCCGAGCCGAAGCCGTCCTCCAGTGCGTCACCTCGAATGCGAACGAGCGGGCTCATCGTCGCGCCGTTCATCACCGTCACTTGATTTGCTTCAGCAGTGATCGCCTCGCAAACACCGTCGAGATTGAGATTTGCATTCAAGACGAGTGGCGGAATGGATTGGGCATTCGTCACAGCAGAGATCGCGACTGCGCGAGCGCGGCGACCTCCACACTGCACCGAACCAGAGCCAATCGCAGGCGCTTACAACTTCTGTGTGTTCGCCGAGTATCTGGGTCCGGTCTCAGCCAATCTCGTGAACCGTCCATTGAGTTCATTCCCTCCATGTTGGATCTTCGTTTCCATTTGGCAACGCACCGCTCCTAATCCAAGGCATCTCGGATGGTATCTACGGCGTGCGGCACGCGCAGGGGCGGGCTCAGTCGGTCGAACCGCAGCGGCACCAACATGAGCAAAGAAACTATTGCCTCGAAGCAGAAGATGCCAAGTCGCGAGCACTCAATTTCTGCCGGCAAGGCAAGGAAGCCATTGTTCTAACTACTTCGAAGAATCCCGAGGATCGCGCTGCTGCGCGGCCAGTGCTTCGGCGCACCGCTTCGCAAAGTCCTCGCACAATTTCTCGCGTGCTTCGCGGTAAGGCGGCAAGTCGCTCGCAAGACCTTGCGAGGTTGCCGGTCCAACGCCCGTTGCGACATCGTCATCCCAGTCCACGCACACCTGCTCAAGCTGTTTGGACATTTCTCGGTAACGCAGTTCGAATTCGTCGCGCAGTTCCATGATGCGCCCCCGTAGATCCTCCGCGTCGGCGGCGGAGAAAATCGCTTCCGTCAGCTGGGCAATCACCCGCTCATACGCAGTGTCGGGATACAGCTCTGGGTACAGCCGTGTGAATACAGCCAATCGCATTGCATTTGCGAGGCGAGCATCAACCAGCATCAAGAGTTGCTCATTCGCGCGAAGATGTAAGTCACGCAATTGCTTTGTCAGTTTCGCAGATCTCTCCCAGATTCTTGCAGGATCGAGAGCCGTCGATTCGCGCGCGTCGTTGAACAGATACTCTTGCATGTCCCACGCAGCGCGTTGTCGTGCGCGCGACCATTGGCAAAGCACATCTGTGAGTTCGTGCTCATACTCTGCGAGTTGGTTGCGAATGATCAGCCGATCTGGCTCAGGTTGTCCTGGGCACGTCCGCTCGCCCCAGACCTGTCGCAACTCAAACTTGACCCACCGACTCGAACTCGGCACCGCGTGCGCTGCCCGTCGCGAGGCGATGCCACGAAGCACAGCAAGCGCATCAATCTGCTCAGAGGCCAACTCCGGCTCGATGGACTCTATCGAGTCAATCAACTGCAGTTCAGCCTGTGCTGCAGAGGCAATCAGCGTTCGACCGCGCTGCTCCGCCCGCTTCCAAGCCGCTCGAAACTCGTCGGAGGTCATCCCGTGCGATTGCAGCGCGCTCGACGCAGCCGCTGACCTCGCGAGATACTCCACGGCTGTTCGGTGCACGAGAGGATTGTGTCGCTGCTCCACGAATTCGTCGTACAACAAGCGAATCGCGGTGGCCTGCTCCGGTGTCGCGTCCAGAATGCCAATCCAGTCACTGAGTTCCGACCGGGTCAGTACGGATTCAAACGGCAACGCTACATGTGCGTAGCCAACCTCTGGTTCAACATAGTCCTTCAGGAGTTTGGGGTCATCTCCAAGGAAGCAAGCGAGCAAGGGAGCGAGACAATGAACGATTAGGTTCATACGGAGCACTCCTGTTTCATGGACATCCCAACCCCGAAACGCGCTGATTGGCGTAGTAAATGCGATGGACGATTCCAGTGCTCGCGCACCCGCTTGTTGGCTGGCAGGTCTTCAGCAACATCTCGCATAAGGATGCAGGTACTTCGTAGTGAGCGTCGCAGTTGCGCTTGCCTCGCTCACCCACGCTCGCCGTTACACATCGAGTCACTGGTTCGCTCGTCAGAATGTCGTGTGGGCACGAGTAGTCTCCACAGCTCGCCCCCATGCCAGGGATGTAACAAGCAAAGGTCTGGTTCTCGCGGTAACAACAACATGGCTGAATCACCTCTGGCGGCGTGACTGCGCCCAGCGTCACAAAGAGCACGCTCCCCGCGAGCGCCAGGTGATACTCCGCGCGCGCCATAGGGTTGAAGCAATGCAACGCATCACGCGCGTGCTTCCAAGTTCTGATCGTGATTGACTTCATTTCGATCTTCCCAAACATCTGTGATCCACCTCTCTTCAGCGCATCAAGAATTCGATTCCGTTCATACCCATACGCATCGCCGCGAGCCGCCCCGCGCGTAGTCACGGCAGTCTGCCGCCGTGCGGAACGCTGAGTCAAGAGGAATCTTGTGATTTTCCCCTGCACCAATCTCCTTTCACATTGTTTCTCGGGGGGACCGAAGAGTTCCGACTGGTACCGATGCTCACCCCATTCGTCCGCGCGCATCGTGCGATTCTCTCCGCCAATCCAGAGACTGGCTCGCGTCGAGACCGTAGTCCCCCGTCGGCTCGCTCGCCTGATTGCAGATTTGCGCGGTCGGCGTCCAAAGCGAGTGCCGGATTTTGCGGCGCAATTCCTACATTTCTCCGAGTCACTTCGCGCGAGGCACAAGCTCGAGGGTTCGGGATTCGGTAGTGACCGGAAGACCCTCCCAAGTTCCATGGAGGAGCTTGCACATCGGCTCGAACGATACGAGATACGATTGATCCAGACACTCGGCATCAAGATCAATACGGAGAGTGACGAGGCTCATCCCGATGTCCCCCGACGAATCTTCACCGCCAGGGAACGAACCGCCACCAGCAACTGGTTTCGAGTCCCATACATCGATCGGCGCTTTCTGGTCGTACATCAATGCACCAACATCGTGCGGATCCCCGCGCTCTGGACTCGCTGCGAGCTCTCGGTTTGATCCATCGACAAGCGTGACGACTTTTTTCCAAATGATGTTGTCCTGCCGCACGGCTCGTGCGAGTCGAACTGCACCATTCTGGGGACCGATGACCGCGACGATGAGATGAATTCGAACTCGATTCGCAAGGTATTGCGCGCCCAAGCTATCGGTTCCATCCACGCTCGGCCAACCCACCCCAAGGGGACCAATCGACTTGAGCGCAATGACTGGATCGACAAATCCAACCGGCGTGATCAGAAACCCTCCTCTGAGTGACTTCCAATCGACGGAGCCTGCGGGAAACTCTGGAACCGACGCATTCGACGCGGCGCTGCGACATCCGTTGAGTAGCGCCGCAGCGAACAAAGAGCCTGCGAGGAGGGCAATCCACCGCCGCACTCCGTCCTTCATGGCCGCGACCTCGCGGCCATGGCTCGGCACGCGAAACGCTTGATTGAACGGGCATAAGTAAGACATCGGTAAAGCTTCATTATGGGGAAGATGAGCTAAACGATTTACAAATGTCGTCACAAATCCATTCTCCCTGATGACAGCAGTGCGGTAACGGGGACGAGTCAATCGGATTCGCAAACTGAGAACAGCAGTCGACGCAGTTTATGCTGCAGCCCTCGCCGCGCCACCCGAGTGCCAGTGCGTACGCAAAGCAGATCCGTTCGCAGCACTCAGCGTGGGAAACAAGCGGCTCACCACTGCACAGCCCTGAGAATCGATTCGCCTCGAGTTCGCGGCACAAGTAGCCGTAGCGATCGCTCACTCTTCCGAACAATGTTTCGCACGAGGTGGACGACTCAAAGAAACCCAGCGCGCAGAATTGGGCGGCGTGGAGAAGTTCGTGCGCCAAAAGACCGCACGGATCCTCGGCGTTCGTGCACACCTCGATTTGAATCTTCCGACCGTGAACGACGCAGTTCGGAATGGTGACCGCCGGAGCGGGAAAACTCTCAAGTGGCAGGCACTCCCTAGCATTCACGGTTATGTATGGCTCGAGCGGGCAGTCGATCCAAATTCGTCGAAGAGCGAATTGCACCCTCGGGTCAGATGCGCACCCCATCAATAATGGGAGGTTCCCTCGGAAACCGAACCCCGGTGGATAGTGGTTGGGGAGAGGCACGAACCCGATCTCGAACTCCTCAAATCCCGCCCGTTCCACAATCACAAGCCGCATGATTTCCGACGCTCTTGGAGTTACCAACGCTACACCCGCCGTGCCGAGGTCGCATCGAACCGTTTCCACGGATCCTAGAGGTGCCGCGATCGCTCGGTAACCTCGGCAACCGAACTCGGTCATGACCTCCGTCAGATCAGCGAGCCCAACGTTGCCATCGCCGTCAAGGTCGCCTGCCTGGCGTGTTGGCGCCTGCAATGCGAAGTTGTCGAGCACCACACCGAGGTCTGCGTCCGTCACTTCCGCGTTCGCATCGACATCGCCGCGGACCTCTGGAAACTCCGGCTGCGCGAAGATTGGATCAAACTGAACTAAGACTTCTGCGCGACTCGGTGAGAAAATGTAAACGCGTACGGACGACTCCCCTTGGGCATTGACCGTTCTCGCGGAAATCTGCACCTCGCCCACCACATCGCCGTCGATGTCGAACATCTCTCGGAGCTCGCCTCCAAACAGCGTCACCGAAGTATCCGCATCGGGCGCCCTGACAACAGCATCGGCGCGTGATGCGCTGACGAATTCACTACACGGCGACATCTACGGCGATCTGAAGAGATAAACCGCTCCCCTTCCTCCGAAGGCGTTGGGCGCGGCGACAAGCAACTCTGGTTCGCCATCGCCATTCGCGTCGGGAATGACGAGCGCGGCCGAACCGAAGCCGTCCGAAGGCGCATCACCACGAATGCGAACGAGCGGACTCATGGACGCGCCGTTCACCACGGTCAACTGATTCGCGTCGGCAGTGATAGTCTCGGCGATGCCGTCACGATTGAGGTCTTCGGACAAGGTGAGCGCCGGCGGTGATTGGGCGTTGACGGTAGCGGCGACCACGAGGGCGCTCAGTGTCACTACCGAACTCTGAAGGGTGAGCGCGGCGCAAACGAAGGCGCGCAAACTCGACGCGATGGAACGAATCAACCGTCGCACACCTCTGCCTCGCTCGAAGAACTTGATTGTGTTACTCAATCTCCCAGCAACACTTGTTGCCACGATTTCCCGCTTGTCTTGACCACGCATCTTGGGTCCACCTTTCTTCAAGCCATTTGTCTCCTCGCCATTCGTTTCAAGCCCACTCGCGGGCGCGCACTCCTCGCGACCCAAGACGGAGCCTACCCCCCCCGATCAAAATCAAGCAGGATCTCTCGAGATTGCGAGCAGGGCTCCGTCCGGGCGACACAATTTCTTAGGCGACTGCGATGCGCGCGGCATGGCTTGCCCACGCTTCTGTCTTCGCTCGGAAGGGAGCTTCGTGTGAGAAGCCGTCAGTGAGCCGCGAACGGCGTCAGCCGCCGACGACTCGCGCATCCCAAAGGAGTTCTAGCGGCTCGCTCCCGATCCATGCCTTCGTGAAATCAGCATCGCAAGTTCAAGGGCTTGTTCATAGTTGAGCCGCGGATCAACGCTCGAGCGATATGCCCTTGAAAGATCGTCGTCAGTGAGCCCGCGCGCGCCGCCGGTGCACTCGGTGACATCTTCACCCGTCAACTCAATGTGCACGCCCGCAAGCACCGTGCATTCATTGCGGTGAATCTCAAATGCCTGTTCAACTTCTGCGAGCACATGCGCGAACTTGCGTGTTTTCACGCTCTTGCCCGCCCAAGCACCGCTCGATGGAACGACCGTCTCGGTGTTGCCGTGCATTGGATCACAGACCCACACCACCGCAAGCCCAGCCTCTTTGACTGCGCGAACAAGACGAGGCAACCCCGGCCCAATCTGATGCGCGCCAAAGCGCGTGACGAGCAGCACCCGACCAGGTTCGTTACTCGCGTTCAGCGCACGAATCGTTCGCAGGAGCGACTCCGCATGCGTATCTGGTCCGACTTTCACGCCGATTGGATTCGCGATTCCTCGGCAAAACTCAATATGCGCGCCATCGGGATCGCTTGTGCGCAATCCAACCCACGGCAGGTGCGTCGAAAGGTTGAACCAACCTTCGCGACGCGGCACTTGGCGGGTCAACGCTGATTCATATTCAAGAAGCAGCAACTCGTGACTCGTATAGAAGTCAACGCGCTGCATCGCGAGGATCGCGCCGCCAGCGAGCGATTCCATGAATCGCAGACTCTCGCCGATAGAATCGACCATGCGCTGATACTCCGCCGCAAGCGGCGAGTGCTTTACGAAGTCGAGATCCCAATTTTCCGGATGATGGAGATCCGCAAATCCGCCATCCACAAGAGCGCGGATGAAGTTAAGCGTCAACGCGCTGCGCTCGTAACCCCGCAGGAGCAGCGTTGGATCAGGAGTTCGAGCAGCCGCAGTGAAGTCCGGTCGGTTCACATTGTCACCGCGGAAACTCGGCAGTTCAACGCCGTCGCGAGTTTCAGTCATCGCGCTTCGTGGCTTGGCATACTGACCGGCGAATCGCCCAATGCGCACGATGCGCTTCCGTGTGCCGTGCACAAGCACGAGACTCATCTGCAACAAGATCTTCAATCGCGCGGCGATGGCCGCAGAGGTGCAATCCGCGAAGTTCTCCGCGCAGTCGCCACCCCAAAGAATGAATCGTTCGCCGCGCGATGCCTCAGCGAAGGCGGTCTTGAGTCCTTCGATTTCGTAACTCGTCACGAGCGGCGGAAGGTGAGAGAGTTCACCGAGGGTCCGAGCGAGCGCGGCAGAATCTGGGTAGTGCGGTTGCTGCACGCTCGGGCGATTGCGCCATGAGGATGGAGTCCAGTCAGCAGGTGCGCCGGTGTGGCTCGCAGCCGCCGGTTGGGTTGCGCTTGGCGAGGACGGGATCGACCCTGAGTTCATGGACTCCTCCTATCGGCTCGAGGTTTGAGCGCTCGCGACTTGCGCCGCGTCATTTCAAGCTCGCGATCGGCGCTGGAGACGCGCCGCCTCGCTCGCTTTGGCGTGCGCGCACGCCAAAGCGAGCGAGGCGGCGCGTCTCCAGCGCCGATCGCGAGCTTGAAATGACGCGGCGCAAGTCGCGAGCGCTCAAACCTCGAGCCGATAGGAGGAGTCCATGAACTCAGGGTCGATCCCGTCCTCGCCAAGCGCAACCCAACCGGCGGCTGCGAGCCACACCGGCGCACCTGCTGACTGGACTCCATCCTCATGGCGCAATCGCCCGAGCGTGCAGCAACCGCACTACCCAGATTCTGCCGCGCTCGCTCGGACCCTCGGTGAACTCTCTCACCTTCCGCCGCTCGTGACGAGTTACGAAATCGAAGGACTCAAGACCGCCTTCGCTGAGGCATCGCGCGGCGAACGATTCATTCTTTGGGGTGGCGACTGCGCGGAGAACTTCGCGGATTGCACCTCTGCGGCCATCGCCGCGCGATTGAAGATCTTGTTGCAGATGAGTCTCGTGCTTGTGCACGGCACACGGAAGCGCATCGTGCGCATTGGGCGATTCGCCGGTCAGTATGCCAAGCCACGAAGCGCGATGACTGAAACTCGCGACGGCGTTGAACTGCCGAGTTTCCGCGGTGACAATGTGAACCGACCGGACTTCACTGCGGCTGCTCGAACTCCTGATCCAACGCTGCTCCTGCGGGGTTACGAGCGCAGCGCGTTGACGCTTAACTTCATCCGCGCTCTTGTGGATGGCGGATTTGCGGATCTCCATCATCCGGAAAATTGGGATCTCGACTTCGTAAAGCACTCGCCGCTTGCGGCGGAGTATCAGCGCATGGTCGATTCTATCGGCGAGAGTCTGCGATTCATGGAATCGCTCGCTGGCGGCGCGATCCTCGCGATGCAGCGCGTTGACTTCTATACGAGTCACGAGTTGCTGCTTCTTGAATATGAATCAGCGTTGACCCGCCAAGTGCCGCGTCGCGAAGGTTGGTTCAACCTTTCGACGCACCTGCCGTGGGTTGGATTGCGCACAAGCGATCCCGATGGCGCGCATATTGAGTTTTGCCGAGGAATCGCGAATCCAATCGGCGTGAAAGTCGGACCAGATACGCATGCGGAGTCGCTCCTGCGAACGATTCGTGCGCTGAACGCGAGTAACGAACCTGGTCGGGTGCTGCTCGTCACGCGCTTTGGCGCGCATCAGATTGGGCCGGGGTTGCCTCGTCTTGTTCGCGCAGTCAAAGAGGCTGGGCTTGCGGTGGTGTGGGTCTGTGATCCAATGCACGGCAACACCGAGACGGTCGTTCCATCGAGCGGTGCTTGGGCGGGCAAGAGCGTGAAAACACGCAAGTTCGCGCATGTGCTCGCAGAAGTTGAACAGGCATTTGAGATTCACCGCAATGAATGCACGGTGCTTGCGGGCGTGCACATTGAGTTGACGGGTGAAGATGTCACCGAGTGCACCGGCGGCGCGCGCGGGCTCACTGACGACGATCTTTCAAGGGCATATCGCTCGAGCGTTGATCCGCGGCTCAACTATGAACAAGCCCTTGAACTTGCGATGCTGATTTCACGAAGGCATGGATCGGGAGCGAGCCGCTAGAACTCCTTTGGGATGCGCGAGTCGTCGGCGGCTGACGCCGTTCGCGGCTCACTGACGGCTTCTCACACGAAGCTCCCTTCCGAGCGAAGACAGAAGCGTGGGCAAGCCATGCCGCGCGCATCGCAGTCGCCTAAGAAATTGTGTCGCCCGGACGGAGCCCTGCTCGCAATCTCGAGAGATCCTGCTTGATTTTGATCGGGGGGGGTAGGCTCCGTCTTGGGTCGCGAGGAGTGCGCGCCCGCGAGTGGGCTTGAAACGAATGGCGAGGAGACAAATGGCTTGAAGAAAGGTGGACCCAAGATGCGTGGTCAAGACAAGCGGGAAATCGTGGCAACAAGTGTTGCTGGGAGATTGAGTAACACAATCAAGTTCTTCGAGCGAGGCAGAGGTGTGCGACGGTTGATTCGTTCCATCGCGTCGAGTTTGCGCGCCTTCGTTTGCGCCGCGCTCACCCTTCAGAGTTCGGTAGTGACACTGAGCGCCCTCGTGGTCGCCGCTACCGTCAACGCCCAATCACCGCCGGCGCTCACCTTGTCCGAAGACCTCAATCGTGACGGCATCGCCGAGACTATCACTGCCGACGCGAATCAGTTGACCGTGGTGAACGGCGCGTCCATGAGTCCGCTCGTTCGCATTCGTGGTGATGCGCCTTCGGACGGCTTCGGTTCGGCCGCGCTCGTCATTCCCGACGCGAATGGCGATGGCGAACCAGAGTTGCTTGTCGCCGCGCCCAACGCCTTCGGAGGAAGGGGAGCGGTTTATCTCTTCAGATCGCCGTAGATGTCGCCGTGTAGTGAATTCGTCAGCGCATCACGCGCCGATGCTGTTGTCAGGGCGCCCGATGCGGATACTTCGGTGACGCTGTTTGGAGGCGAGCTCCGAGAGATGTTCGACATCGACGGCGATGTGGTGGGCGAGGTGCAGATTTCCGCGAGAACGGTCAATGCCCAAGGGGAGTCGTCCGTACGCGTTTACATTTTCTCACCGAGTCGCGCAGAAGTCTTAGTTCAGTTTGATCCAATCTTCGCGCAGCCGGAGTTTCCAGAGGTCCGCGGCGATGTCGATGCGAACGCGGAAGTGACGGACGCAGACCTCGGTGTGGTGCTCGACAACTTCGCATTGCAGGCGCCAACACGCCAGGCAGGCGACCTTGACGGCGATGGCAACGTTGGGCTCGCTGATCTGACGGAGGTCATGACCGAGTTCGGTTGCCGAGGTTACCGAGCGATCGCGGCACCTCTAGGATCCGTGGAAACGGTTCGATGCGACCTCGGCACGGCGGGTGTAGCGTTGGTAACTCCAAGAGCGTCGGAAATCATGCGGCTTGTGATTGTGGAACGGGCGGGATTTGAGGAGTTCGAGATCGGGTTCGTGCCTCTCCCCAACCACTATCCACCGGGGTTCGGTTTCCGAGGGAACCTCCCATTATTGATGGGGTGCGCATCTGACCCGAGGGTGCAATTCGCTCTTCGACGAATTTGGATCGACTGCCCGCTCGAGCCATACATAACCGTGAATGCTAGGGAGTGCCTGCCACTTGAGAGTTTTCCCGCTCCGGCGGTCACCATTCCGAACTGCGTCGTTCACGGTCGGAAGATTCAAATCGAGGTGTGCACGAACGCCGAGGATCCGTGCGGTCTTTTGGCGCACGAACTTCTCCACGCCGCCCAATTCTGCGCGCTGGGTTTCTTTGAGTCGTCCACCTCGTGCGAAACATTGTTCGGAAGAGTGAGCGATCGCTACGGCTACTTGTGCCGCGAACTCGAGGCGAATCGATTCTCAGGGCTGTGCAGTGGTGAGCCGCTTGTTTCCCACGCTGAGTGCTGCGAACGGATCTGCTTTGCGTACGCACTGGCACTCGGGTGGCGCGGCGAGGGCTGCAGCATAAACTGCGTCGACTGCTGTTCTCAGTTTGCGAATCCGATTGACTCGTCCCCGTTACCGCACTGCTGTCATCAGGGAGAATGGATTTGTGACGACATTTGTAAATCGTTTAGCTCATCTTCCCCATAATGAAGCTTTACCGATGTCTTACTTATGCCCGTTCAATCAAGCGTTTCGCGTGCCGAGCCATGGCCGCGAGGTCGCGGCCATGAAGGACGGAGTGCGGCGGTGGATTGCCCTCCTCGCAGGCTCTTTGTTCGCTGCGGCGCTACTCAACGGATGTCGCAGCGCCGCGTCGAATGCGTCGGTTCCAGAGTTTCCCGCAGGCTCCGTCGATTGGAAGTCACTCAGAGGAGGGTTTCTGATCACGCCGGTTGGATTTGTCGATCCAGTCATTGCGCTCAAGTCGATTGGTCCCCTTGGGGTGGGTTGGCCGAGCGTGGATGGAACCGATAGCTTGGGCGCGCAATACCTTGCGAATCGAGTTCGAATTCATCTCATCGTCGCGGTCATCGGTCCCCAGAATGGTGCAGTTCGACTCGCACGAGCCGTGCGGCAGGACAACATCATTTGGAAAAAAGTCGTCACGCTTGTCGATGGATCAAACCGAGAGCTCGCAGCGAGTCCAGAGCGCGGGGATCCGCACGATGTTGGTGCATTGATGTACGACCAGAAAGCGCCGATCGATGTATGGGACTCGAAACCAGTTGCTGGTGGCGGTTCGTTCCCTGGCGGTGAAGATTCGTCGGGGGACATCGGGATGAGCCTCGTCACTCTCCGTATTGATCTTGATGCCGAGTGTCTGGATCAATCGTATCTCGTATCGTTCGAGCCGATGTGCAAGCTCCTCCATGGAACTTGGGAGGGTCTTCCGGTCACTACCGAATCCCGAACCCTCGAGCTTGTGCCTCGCGCGAAGTGACTCGGAGAAATGTAGGAATTGCGCCGCAAAATCCGGCACTCGCTTTGGACGCCGACCGCGCAAATCTGCAATCAGGCGAGCGAGCCGACGGGGGACTACGGTCTCGACGCGAGCCAGTCTCTGGATTGGCGGAGAGAATCGCACGATGCGCGCGGACGAATGGGGTGAGCATCGGTACCAGTCGGAACTCTTCGGTCCCCCCGAGAAACAATGTGAAAGGAGATTGGTGCAGGGGAAAATCACAAGATTCCTCTTGACTCAGCGTTCCGCACGGCGGCAGACTGCCGTGACTACGCGCGGGGCGGCTCGCGGCGATGCGTATGGGTATGAACGGAATCGAATTCTTGATGCGCTGAAGAGAGGTGGATCACAGATGTTTGGGAAGATCGAAATGAAGTCAATCACGATCAGAACTTGGAAGCACGCGCGTGATGCGTTGCATTGCTTCAACCCTATGGCGCGCGCGGAGTATCACCTGGCGCTCGCGGGGAGCGTGCTCTTTGTGACGCTGGGCGCAGTCACGCCGCCAGAGGTGATTCAGCCATGTTGTTGTTACCGCGAGAACCAGACCTTTGCTTGTTACATCCCTGGCATGGGGGCGAGCTGTGGAGACTACTCGTGCCCACACGACATTCTGACGAGCGAACCAGTGACTCGATGTGTAACGGCGAGCGTGGGTGAGCGAGGCAAGCGCAACTGCGACGCTCACTACGAAGTACCTGCATCCTTATGCGAGATGTTGCTGAAGACCTGCCAGCCAACAAGCGGGTGCGCGAGCACTGGAATCGTCCATCGCATTTACTACGCCAATCAGCGCGTTTCGGGGTTGGGATGTCCATGAAACAGGAGTGCTCCGTATGAACCTAATCGTTCATTGTCTCGCTCCCTTGCTCGCTTGCTTCCTTGGAGATGACCCCAAACTCCTGAAGGACTATGTTGAACCAGAGGTTGGCTACGCACATGTAGCGTTGCCGTTTGAATCCGTACTGACCCGGTCGGAACTCAGTGACTGGATTGGCATTCTGGACGCGACACCGGAGCAGGCCACCGCGATTCGCTTGTTGTACGACGAATTCGTGGAGCAGCGACACAATCCTCTCGTGCACCGAACAGCCGTGGAGTATCTCGCGAGGTCAGCGGCTGCGTCGAGCGCGCTGCAATCGCACGGGATGACCTCCGACGAGTTTCGAGCGGCTTGGAAGCGGGCGGAGCAGCGCGGTCGAACGCTGATTGCCTCTGCAGCACAGGCTGAACTGCAGTTGATTGACTCGATAGAGTCCATCGAGCCGGAGTTGGCCTCTGAGCAGATTGATGCGCTTGCTGTGCTTCGTGGCATCGCCTCGCGACGGGCAGCGCACGCGGTGCCGAGTTCGAGTCGGTGGGTCAAGTTTGAGTTGCGACAGGTCTGGGGCGAGCGGACGTGCCCAGGACAACCTGAGCCAGATCGGCTGATCATTCGCAACCAACTCGCAGAGTATGAGCACGAACTCACAGATGTGCTTTGCCAATGGTCGCGCGCACGACAACGCGCTGCGTGGGACATGCAAGAGTATCTGTTCAACGACGCGCGCGAATCGACGGCTCTCGATCCTGCAAGAATCTGGGAGAGATCTGCGAAACTGACAAAGCAATTGCGTGACTTACATCTTCGCGCGAATGAGCAACTCTTGATGCTGGTTGATGCTCGCCTCGCAAATGCAATGCGATTGGCTGTATTCACACGGCTGTACCCAGAGCTGTATCCCGACACTGCGTATGAGCGGGTGATTGCCCAGCTGACGGAAGCGATTTTCTCCGCCGCCGACGCGGAGGATCTACGGGGGCGCATCATGGAACTGCGCGACGAATTCGAACTGCGTTACCGAGAAATGTCCAAACAGCTTGAGCAGGTGTGCGTGGACTGGGATGACGATGTCGCAACGGGCGTTGGACCGGCAACCTCGCAAGGTCTTGCGAGCGACTTGCCGCCTTACCGCGAAGCACGCGAGAAATTGTGCGAGGACTTTGCGAAGCGGTGCGCCGAAGCACTGGCCGCGCAGCAGCGCGATCCTCGGGATTCTTCGAAGTAGTTAGAACAATGGCTTCCTTGCCTTGCCGGCAGAAATTGAGTGCTCGCGACTTGGCATCTTCTGCTTCGAGGCAATAGTTTCTTTGCTCATGTTGGTGCCGCTGCGGTTCGACCGACTGAGCCCGCCCCTGCGCGTGCCGCACGCCGTAGATACCATCCGAGATGCCTTGGATTAGGAGCGGTGCGTTGCCAAATGGAAACGAAGATCCAACATGGAGGGAATGAACTCAATGGACGGTTCACGAGATTGGCTGAGACCGGACCCAGATACTCGGCGAACACACAGAAGTTGTAAGCGCCTGCGATTGGCTCTGGTTCGGTGCAGTGTGGAGGTCGCCGCGCTCGCGCAGTCGCGATCTCTGCTGTGACGAATGCCCAATCCATTCCGCCACTCGTCTTGAATGCAAATCTCAATCTCGACGGTGTTTGCGAGGCGATCACTGCTGAAGCAAATCAAGTGACGGTGATGAACGGCGCGACGATGAGCCCGCTCGTTCGCATTCGAGGTGACGCACTGGAGGACGGCTTCGGCTCGGCTGTGCTCGTCATCCCAGACAGCAATGGCGACGGCGAACCGGAGTTGTTGATAGCTGCGCCAAGTGCTTTCGGAGGGAGAGGGGCGATCTATCTCTTTAGGTCGCCGTGGATGTCGCCGTGCAGTGAGTTCGTGAGCGCCGCACGCGCAGACGCCGTCGTGAGAGTGCCAGACGAGGATGTCGCGGTGACGATGTTTGGAGTTGGGCTTCGCGAAATGTTTGATATCGACGGCGATGCGATGAGTGAGGTTCAGGTATTCGCGAGAACCGTCAACGCGCAAGGGGAGCCCTCCGTACGCGTGTACATTTTCTCTCCGAGTCGCGCAGAAGTCTGAGTGCAGTTTGATCCAATGGTCGCGCAGCCGGAGTTTCCGGAAGTCAGAGGTGATGTCGATGCGAACGCTGAGGTGACCACTGCGGATCTGGCGGTCGTACTCGACAATTTCTTGCTCCCGGTACCGACGCGCCAGGCCGGTGACCTCGACGGCGATGGCATGGTTGGGCTCACCGATCTCACAGAGGTCATGACCGAGTTCGGTCGCCAAGGCTATGCAGCGGTCACGCCACCGCCCGGATCCGTAGAAACCGTCCTCTGCGATCTCGGCACGGCGGGCGTGGCATCGGTCACTCCGAGAGCATCAGAACTCATGCGGCTTGTGATTGCGGAGAGGGCTGGATTCGAGGAGTTCGAGGTTGAGTTCGTGCCGCTCCCTGGTTACTACCCCCCAGGCTTTACATTTGAAGGCGACTTGTCATTCTTGACGGGGTGCGCATCTGATCCACGGGTGCAAGTTGCGCTTCTCAGGGTAATGATGGACTGCCCTCTTCAACCAAACATCACCGTTTCAGCCACGGTGTGCCCGGAACTCGAGATTCAGCCCTATTGGGCGATGACATTTCCCGAGCGCACTTCACGCGAACGGACGATCCGGATTGCGGTGAGTACCAACGCAGAAGACCCATGCGGTCTTCTGGCGCATGAGCTTCTTCACGCCGCCCAATTCTGCGCGCTCGGTTTCTATGAGTCGTCAATCTCGTGCCCTTCCTTCTACGCAAGATATCGCGATCGTTACGGCTACTTGTGCCGCGAGCTCGAGGCGAATCGATTCGCAGGGCTGTGTGTTGGAGAGCCGCCTGTGTCACAGTCTGAGTGCTGCGAACGGATCTGCCGCGCCTACGCGCAAGCACTCGGGTGGCGCGGCGAGGGCTGCAGCATAAACTGCGTCGACTGCTGTTCGCAGTTTGCGAGTCCGAGTGCTTCGTCCCCGTCGCCACAGTGTTGCAATTCTGGAGAGTGGATTTGCGATGACATTTGTGATCCGTTCAGTCCGTCGATGCCATAACGGAGCCTCAACTATGCCTTACGCAATCAGCACTATTCAGGCACTCCTCGCAGGCTCTTTGTTCGCTGCGGCGCTAGTCAACGGATGTCGCAGCGCCGAGTCGAATGCGTCGGTTCCAGAGTTTCCCGCAGGCTCTGTCGATTGGAAGTCACTCAGAGGAGGGTTTCTGATCACGCCGGTTGGATTTGTCGATCCAGTCATTGCGCTCAAGTCGATTGGACCCACCGTGGAGGGTAGGCCGGAGGTGGTCGACTACGAAAGCGTGGCCGCGCAGCTTTATGCGAACAGAGTTCGAGTTCATCTTATCGTCGCGGTCACAGGTCCCTCGAATGGCGCTGCTCGCCTAGCGCGATCGCTGCGGCGCGACAGCATCTGGAACAAGGTACTTACTATTGTTGGTGCCGCAAATCGAGAGCTCGAAGTGAGTCCGGAGCACGGGACTCCCGTCGATTTTGATTCACAGATGACAGATCTCAACGCGCCGACTGATGTATGGGAGTCGAAGCCAGTTGCTGGCGGTGTTTGGCTCGTCAGCGGCGAAACACCCTCTCGAGGCACTGGGATCAGCATCGCCATCCTCCGCGTTGATGTTGAAGCCGAGTGCTTGGGTCATTCCTACCTCGTATCGTTCGAGCCGATGTGCAAGCTCCTCAATGGAACTTGGGAGGGTCTTCCGGTCACTACCGAATCCCGAACCCTCGAGCTTGTGCCTCGCGCGAAGTGATGGTCGTTCCGCGGCGAGTCTGTCTTTCGGCGCGCTGAAGTGTTTCGCATCTGAATTAGTGGAGTCACAACATGAACTTCCTCATCGACGGCCTGGCAACGCTGTTGATTTCCCTCTCCGTCGATGATCCGAAGTTGCTGAAGGACTTCGTCGAACCAGAGGTTGGGTATGCGCACTCGGCGTTGCCGTTCGAGTCGGCACTCACGCGAGCTGAGTTTGATGCTTGGATTGCGTTACTCGATGCGACGCCCGCGCAGGCCGCAGCGATCCAAGCACGGCACGATGCGTTCATAGTCGAGCAGTACAACCCACTCGTGGAGCGAACCGCAGCGGAGTACCTCGTGAAATCGGCCACTGCCTCGCGTGCGCTGCAATCGCAGGGCATGGCGTCGGATGAGTTTCGCACTGCGTGGAAGAGCGTGGATCAACGCGCGCGGGCGCTGATTGCGACAGCCCTTCAACTCGAGTTGCAGTTTATTGCCGCAATGGAATCTATTGAGCCGGTACTCACGATCGAGCAGGTTGATTCGCTCGAGGTGCTCCGCGACATGGCTTCTCGGCGGGCAGCGCATGCGGTTCCGAGTACCAGTCAATGGGTCAACTTTGAATTGAGGCAGGTTTGGGGTGCCCCGACACTCCCAAGACAACCTGAGCCGGATCGAGCGATCATTCGGGATCAACTCGCACAGTACGAGCACGAACTCACTGCGCTACTTGAGCAGTGGTCGCGCGCGCGCCTTGATGCCACACGAAAAATGCAACGGCACTGCTTCGACGCGGCGCGGGGAGCACTGGAGGAATCTGATGCAGATCCAGCGCAGATTTGGGCACGCTCAGCGAACCTAACCAAGCGATTGCGTGTCTCGCACTTGACCGCGCACGAACAACTTCTCGCACTCGTGAGTGGTGGATGTGCTCAGCACATGCGCGCAACAGTTTCGGCCAGGCTGTATCCAAACTTGTATCCGGACTCCGCGTACGACATCGCGATGGCAACCATGACGGCCGCGATCGCGAGTGCCTCAGGCTCGATGGAATTAGAAGGGCGCTTGACAGCGGTGCGCGACGAATTCGAACTGCGCTATCGCGAGCTCTCGAAGCAACTCGAGCGCGCCTGCGACGACTGGGATGATGAAGTTGCGTCCGGCGTCGGGAGCGCCACGCCGCAGGGGCTCAGCGCGGCATTGGCGCCTTATCGCGAAGAGCGCGACAAACTATGCCAAGAGTTTGCGGCAAGGTGCGCCGACTTGCTCGTCGCGAACGCGAGTAGTCCCTAGCAGCCTCGACGAACGCCGCGGAACTCGATGGCATGTGCGGGAGATCGAACGGGCCGACGGCGTTCGGTTGCTCGCGGGGGGCTCCTCGCATTGCGCTTCACATCGCTCGTCACGGCCCATCGAGGACGAACGCCGAGGCGACCTGGGCGCCATCGACCTCGAGCACGGCGACGCCGACAAGGCTCCGATGTTCGACTGCGCTGCGGCCAAGCGTGGTCGAAATCTCCCACCAGCCTTCAGCGTGCGGATCGATGGGGTCGAGATATCTCAGCGTGATGTCATCGACGGTCATGTCTGGCGGAAGTCGCCAATCGACGCTGGGAACTTTCCCTTCGGAGCTCTGAATCAATGCGGTGATGACTCCCGCTCGCTGCTTCTCGACAATCAGAACCACCGGCCAGAGTCTCGGCCTTGCTCCCCACTCTCCCGTGATTCCAATCGCCTTCATGTGCACGATTTCGTGCGTTCCATCGTCGAACATGGCCGTGAGGTGCACCCGCTTCTCTCCACTCGATGAAAGTTGTAGCCGAACGGGCACAGTCCATTCTCGTGTTTGGTCACCGCGCGCCCTTGGAAGTTGAGCGCTCAGGCAAGGGCAAGACGGGATGAGTTTGACGATACTTCGGAGGTTGTCGTCGTGAGCGGCGAATCGAACTGCGCCGTCAATCGCGCCAACTCCGGTTGTGAGCCGCACGCTTCCGAGATCGAAGAGCGGCGCGGCTTCTGAAGTCCCGAGCCGTTGCCACATGAGGCTCCCTGTACCAGTCGCGATGAAGCTCATCGCGAGAAGCCCCATCCATCGCGGGGGTTTTCGGCGCGCAGTGGAGGCGTGCGCGTCGTCAAATCGTCGGTCCGAGTGGATGACCGTCGCAACCCAAAGGACGGATCCGATGGCGAGCGCCGTCCATGCGCAGAGCGCCCACGGAGTCGAAGGAAGCCGCGTATTTGTGGCGGGCGCTACGGACAGGAGCGCGCGTGGCAATTCGGTGCGTGCGCCGCGAAGCGTCGGAAACTCTTGGGCTGCACAGAGCGAAGTGATCGATTGTGATGCGAGTATGTCTGCAGGTAACAGTGGTCTTCGTAGCCGAATTCGCACGCCTTGAAGGCTCAGCGTGTCATCTCCGATGCACGAAACCGCACCGCAGCGATCATCCGCGATTGCCGCTTTGGGCTTGAGCCACTCGGAGAGTTCGACCATGCGATCGGGATCTGCGCTCGCGAGTTCGCTCGAGGTGAGTTCATAGATCGTCCTTTGTGCTTCCTGCTTGTCGGCGTTGGGAAACCACGCATAGTTGGTCCGCTCGAGTCTGGCAGGGATCTCCATTTCACCGACTCGTTTCCACAGTGTGACATGGGCTTCGCCCCCATTCGCGACAGGCTCATCATCGCTCGGGCGCTGTGGAACCTTTGCAAGCGCGCGAGTCGATTGCAGCCTCGGTCTGAGGCCAGGTTCGAGCACGAGTGCCGTGTCAAACTCGGGTGCAACGCCGTCGATTGCGAGGACGCGCAGCACGATTTGACCATCAGCCTTCACTTCGACCGCTTCGGGCGGATAGACCATGATCGCCTGTGTCAAAGTTGGAAACAAGAGCGATGGAATGTGTCGAAATGTTTGAGCGAGGAGCGGAAGATCGTCGCTCACGATTCCCAGACTCGGAAACTCAGCGATGCTGATCGTGCGTTCGTTTCCTGATTCGGCTGCGCTGAGCGCGGGTAGCGCATCGCCTCGCACGAGGATTTCGTGTTTCGATGCCGGCATTCCCGCGAGCGGCGCCCAATGCACAACTCCCCAGAGCTGTGCGCCCCTTGACACGACTCGAACGGTGCCTCGGTGCGTCTCCTGCCCAAACGAATTGCGCGCTGTCTCGCCAAGCTCGACGGTGATCGCCCATGTGGCATCGAAATTGTTTGACTGCGCCGCCGCTGCAAGAGCGTCGCAGAGCGTGTCTCGCGTGTCGAGAGAAGTCGGAGGCGGTGCTTTCCCGCTTAGGGGAGAAGCGAGCGCAAGGATGCTCAGCACCGCGAACACCCTGCTCGCGCGCGTCACGGTCGTTGGATGCGCTGAACGGCTCGTCCTCGAGAGATGCCACATGGTGAATGCAGGGCCCCCGTGTTAGGAGCAGTCTGGTCGCGGGCAAGTGCGGCCGTTCAAGACGCCATTGGTGCAGTTCGTTCCCGAGAGGTTACACGCGCCGACGAACATCGAGCCGCAGGTGATGGTGGGGGCTGGCTGACTTATGACCTCGTAGCAATTTTCGAAGAGGTCGAACTCGCATTCATACATGGTCATTGGGTTTTCGCAGTAGCGACAGCGCTGTCCAGCCGATCCGGCGCCTCCGCACGCCGCGTTTTGAGCAAGACACTTGCCTGACACGACGCAGTCGAAGTAGGGGTGCCACTGGTATACAACTTGGCCGCGGGACTGAGTCGAGAAGATCACGGCCAATGCGATGACCGCTGGGACAAGCGCCTGTGTAAGTAGAGCGATTGATTCACGCATAGCAATTCTCCTTTCAGATGTTTCTCCAACGCCGAGCCGGATCCCACTCCTGTTGCAACGACCCCAAGTATTTTTCGAGGCGCGCCGCTTCGTATTCGCCCAAGACGGCCTGCATTCTGGTGATGGCATCTGTTGCGAGCGCGCGGCGCTGAGCCGTGAGGTCATCGAGCTTTCGCGATCTGTCAGGGCTCGCTAGCGCCGGGATGGCGCTCTTGCGTTTGGCGTCCATGAGCGCTCGTCTCGTTTCTTCCCACAGTGGGCGACGATCCTTCAAGTAACTCCGGTGAATCGCACGGCACGCAGCCGTCGTCTCCGTCCCGGAGTCGATCGACTCAATCCATCTCATCGCTCGTGTCGGAAGTTCCTGCTGAAATGCGACTCCGAGCGCGGCGCCCCATGACAGGTCTTCCCAATCAGCGCGCGCCTCTTCGCCGTATCGTTGTTCGAGAGCCGTCGACACTTGGTCGATCGCCGTGAACACGCGCTCGCTCACGCGCTGCGCGGTGCCTATCCGCCGCGTGTGGCGAGTCTGAGCAAAGTCCTGTGCGTCCTCGTTCGCCGCTGGCAGTTTCGCGGCATCCCCACGGCGCGCGTGGAAATATTGCGCGAGATCTCCCATCGACTGTTCCTCATGCGCCGTGAGAATGCTGTCCACCTCGCGAACTGCGGCATCAACCTCGGCCTCGTTTGGTTCGGTCGTTGCTCCAGAGACCCCACGGACGATGTTGGCGAACTCCTGCGACCACGCTCGGCTGCCGACATGGCTCGAGAGTAGGCTCCGAAGGTCGACGCCTTCGCCCAGACTGCTCCAGCCGTTCGTACTTGTCGTGTGTCGCAAGTAGACCGCCCGAAGCAGTCCCATCTTTGCGCGAACACCGCGGTGCACTGCATCCGCATGAGTCGGATCGATGCCTGACGAGATGCGACTCCATGCCTCTTCGAGGGCGCTGTCAACGCGCGGCCAGGTTCGAGTCTTCAAGCGATCGAAACACCGTCGCGCGAGCGCGGTCGCATCGCCTGCCCCGGAGCCACTCACCGCAATCTGGCTCAGTTGTTCGCGCAGCCGCAGCTCCGCGCAGAGTGCTCCGACATCGTCAACTTCTCGTTCGAGTTGCCGCTCATACTCGCGAACCGTCGATGCGACGAGTTCCGGCGAAGGCGCACTCTCGCCGAGCGCTTGGGCTGCGCGCAACCATTCGTCTGCCCCAACCCGTGGGATGACCAATCGGTAGTATGTGACGGGGTTCTCAGCGTCAGTGGTTCGCGGTGCCGGCACAGCTTCCTGAGCTCTAGCAGCGAGCCTATCAACAGAAACCAAGGCCAATCCGAAGACGAGCACCGACAGAACTCTCAGTCGAAGTATTCTCAATCCTGCCATTGCGGGGAGCCTCACTTTCATTGGTCGCCACGATCGATCACCGCCAAGAATAACTCGCTCCGCGATTTCTGGCAAGGCTGCGGGTGAAATTGTACCCACTGCCAGATCTCGCTTCCGGCGGAGGTCGCTCGCGCACTCGCATGGATGTGTTCGAGCGACGATCGGTGACGCACTTGCATGGTCGCGCACGTCACGCAAGATTGCGCTGCACTTTCATTGGATGTCGGTGGGCAGGCTGTAGCGATGTCCTTAGGAGTGAATCTCGACGGAGTGCCTGAGGATCCGCATGGAAGCGGTCTTCGCCTCTCCTCTATGATGCCCGCCCTATGCAGCGGCGACGCGTTGTACTCACGGGTCTTGGACCCGCCACGGCCTTTGGACTTGGCATCGACCCACTCTGGGCGGCGCTTGTCGAAGGCCGTTCGGCGTTGGCGCCGATTCGCGCGTTTGACGCAAGCGGATTTCGCGCAGCCTGTGGCGCGGAAGTTCCCGAGTCGTTTGATGTGAAGGACTTCGTGCTGAAGAGTTACCGCAAGGCGACCAAGGTCATGGCGCGCGACATCGAGATCGCGGTCGGTGCTGCGTTGACCGCGGTTCGCGACGCGGGATTGACGACGCGCGGCACCGATCCCGATGCGCCGCCAACGATCGCCCCGAATCGCTTCGGTTGCCAGATTGGTGCGGGGCTCATTGCAGCGGACCTCGATGAACTGACTGCCGCGTTGTGGAGTTCGAAGGGGACCGAGTCGCAGTTCGATCCCGAGAAGTGGGGACAACAGGGCATGCAGGACCTCACGCCGCTCTGGCTCTTGAAGTATCTGCCCAACATGCTCGCATGCCATGTGACGATCATTCACGATTGCCAAGGCCCTTCGAACACCATCACTTGCAACGAGGCGTCGAGCGGATTGAGCCTCGCGGAAAGTCAGCGCGTCATCGAGCGCGGCGCTGCCGACGCATGCCTCTCCGGAGGCGCAGACAGCAAGTTGAATCCGATGGCCTATCTGCGGCAGGAACTCGCGAATCGACTTGCTCCGTGCGCAGTCGACGCGGATGCAACGAAGATCGTGCGACCATTTGATACTGCGGCGATCGGCTCGCTCGTCGGCGAGGGTGGCGGCATTCTCGTCGTTGAAGCACTCGATACGGCGCAAGCCCGCGGTGCGCGCATTCTCGCAACGCTCTCTGGAACTGGCGCATCGCAGTCTTACTGCGAAGACACGGTTGGCCTCGTCCCAGGCACGAACGGTGAATCACTCGCGGATGCGATCGAAGCCGCACTTCGAGACGCGGGTATTTCCGCGAACGAGATCGACGCGGCAATTCCTTACGGCTGCGGCGTTCCTGCCATTGACGCAATCGAAGCCGACGCCCTGACCCGCGTGTTCGGCGCACGCGCTTCATCGATTCCACTCGTGACGCTCGCGCCGAACATTGGCGCGACCGTTGCTGGGTTCGGAGCGATCGCCGTGGCGGTCGCGGCGAAATGCGTCATGGAGCAACGCTTGCCGGCGCGATTGAATACCCACGCAACGCACGGAGTCTGCGCAAGTGCGTCGCCATCGCAGGCTGTCGCTCTTCGGCATGTGCTTGTGTTCTCGCCGAGCCTAGGCGGTCAAAATAGTGCCGCGGTCATTTCGAGATACGAGAGTCACGGCTAACGCATGAGCACTCGACCTGATACACATCGCGTTGTCGTCACCGGTCTTGGTTGGATCACCCCTCTTGGTCACAGCGTTGATGCTGCGTGGCAACGCCTATTGCGTTCCGAAAGCGGCATGGGACCGATTACGCGCTTTGATGCGAGGACATTCCCAACAACCTTTGCTGCAGAGGTGCGTGATTACGATGTATCGAAGTTTGTGGCGGACGCGAAGGTGCATGCGACGGCGGGATTGAATTCCCAGTTCGCCCTTGGCGCGGCCAGCCAAGCGTGGGCGCAGTCGGGACTCGCGAACTACACAGCGCTCAATCGCAAGCGGGTTGGCTTGTACTTAGGCGCCGGCGAAGGCGTGTTGGATTTCGATCAATACGCGGCAGCGAATCTGGCTGGTTGGCAAGACGGCGCGACGAAACTTGACGCTGCGCGATGGGCTGATGTCGCGCACAAGTGCCTTGAGCAGATGCGCGAAGTTGAGCAGGAACCAAACATGCCACTCGCGCATCTCGCACGGGAGTTCGGCATTCGCGGTCCTGCGCTCAATTGCCTCACCGCCTGCGCAGCAAGTACCCAGGCGATTGGCGAGGCCTATTCGCTCATCTTGCGTGGTGATGCGGATGTCATGGTGAGCGGTGGAACGCACACGATGATCCATGTGCTTGGCGTGACTGGCTTCAATCGTCTGACTGCGCTTTCGACTTCCAAGGGCGATCCAACGAAGGCGTCGCGACCGTTTGATGCAACGCGCGACGGATTCGTGATGGGCGAGGGCAGCGGCATGGTGGTGCTTGAACGGCTTGAGCATGCACTCGCGCGAGGCGCGAAGCCGCTCGCAGAAGTCGCGGGATATGGCTCAAGCGCGGATGCGTTCCGTATCACCGACATCCAACCCGAAGGTCGCGGTGGTGCGGCATCCATGCACCAAGCACTTGCGCAAGCGGGCATCGATCCACTTGCGCGCCGGATTGATGGTCGCGCGGCGATCGATTACATCAGCGCACACGGCACAGGCACGAAAGAGAACGATTCCATTGAAACTCGCGGCGTGAAGCGGGTCTTCGGCGAGAACGCGAAGGACATTCCGATGAGTTCCATCAAAGGCATGATGGGGCACTTGATTGCTGCAGCTGGCGCGGTCGAGTTCATTACCTGCATTCTCGCCATTCGCGATGGCATGTTGCCGCCAACGATTAACTACAACACGCCCGATCCTGAACTCGACCTTGACTATGTGCCCAATGTGGCGCGCAAGGCGAAGGTGGACATCTGCCTGTCAAACAGTTTCGGATTCGGTGGCCAGAATGACACGCTTGTGGTGAAACGGTACGAGTAATCGTGCGCACTTCGCGTGCAACCCGAATGGCGATGGCGACCTTGGGCGGAGCATTGTTCTGCGCGGTCGTGATTGCGTTGATCCCCCCGACATCAACAGGGTCGATCGCGCAGGACGCCGTTCGGCGCGCGGAACTCCTCGAGCAAGGCATTGCCGCGCAAGTGCGGAAGGTGCGACCCGACGACGCGCCTTGGGCGATCTCGATCGAAGTGGACGATGTCAACGCGTGGCTCTCGACGCGACTGCCGAAGTGGATCGCACACGACACCGCGCTGAAGGATCTCGAGGATGCGACGAGGCTGGTGCTGTCGGCAAACCGAGAGGGCGTTGGCGTCGTGAGCCCACTTGGACCGTTTGCGATAAGTGTCGTGCTCCAACCCTCCGTCAACGATGCGCGTGCTCTACGCCGCCTCCAACTTCAGGGCGTTCACGCCGCGGTGGGGCGTCTCCCGCTTCCATTCGTTGGAGAGTGGCTCCTTACACGCGCATTGACTCCGGCTTTGCACACCCAAGTTACGGATGGAGTTGCCGTGTCGTTTCGGCTCGGTGATGGTCGCGTTGTCGAACTTCTCGATGTCGAGACTTCCGATGGAAAGATTTCGCTCCAATTCAGAACTTTGAAATCGACACCATGAGCGCGTCGTCGTACCATCTCGCCATCGCAGTGAGATTGTATGGGCCAAAAAGATATGGATGACGCCTCTGGTAGCTCCTCTACGCGCACGCCCCGTGATGGGTTAGGCGTTGAGCGGGTTTTTCTCCGTACGCCGCGCTCGGACTTCGATCCTCGAGCATTTTCGCCTGCGGAAATCGCGGCGCGGTACCTCATTCATGGTTCGACGGAGCACCCGCCGCCAGCGTGTGACGCTTCTGGCGCGCTCGATCTCTCACGGACACTTGTCGTGCTGCCGGGTTCTCGTGCGCGCCGCTTGTTTCTTCGCGCGCTCGCTGAGGCCGCAGGAGAACGGGCGCTCGTACCTCCGGTCACGACGACGCCTGGATTCATCGAAGAATATCTGTTTGAACCGAACAAGCTTGAGAGCGGCATGTCACTTGCGGGAGCGGAGGTTGAGCGCCTTGCATGGGCGCACGCCCTTTCTAACTCGCCCGCGCGAGCCCTGACGGACGGGGCGCACGACACGAGTCTCATCGAGCGATTCGAAGCAGCGCCGGTAGTTTCGCGCGCCCTTCGCGAACTTGAGAGCGCATTGAAGACCACGCAGGATGTGATCGATGCAGCGCGTGAACTTGGTGAAAGAGAGTTGGAGTCGCGATGGCAGGCGGTTCGGTCTCTCGAGATCATCGTTGCCGCATGGCTTGCGGGACGGAAGCTTGTTTCGAGCTTGACCGCACGCACGGCGCGAGTGTCATGCAAGCCTTCGTGTCAGTTTGAACGGGTGATGCTTCTCGGGATCGCCGAAGCGCATCCGCGATTTCGTGCGGCGCTGAAGGCATGCGGCACGAATGTTGTGGCGTGCGTTTTCGCTTCCGAGCGCGACGCGCATCGGTTCGACGCGATCGGCATTCCCGACGCATCGTTCGCGGCGCCGCTCGATTTCGAGAAGCAAGCACTTGTGCCCTGCGCAGACGCTGAGGACATGGCATTGCATGTGCTTTCATGGCTCACGGATGCTGCTGGTGATGAGCAAGGCGTGATGGTCGAAGACATCACGGTCGGCATCGTGGACCCGGCGTTTGCGGAGCCAGTGGCTCGCGTTGCAGCATCACATGGCATCGCGCTCCACCTTCCGGAAGGAAAGAGACTGTCGCAAACGATTGTTGGGCAAGTCTTCCTCCGCCTTGAGCGCGCGTTGCGCGATGACGATTCCCGCGCAGGAACTGCACTCTGCGCAGTGCTCGGAGGACCGGCGTTTGGAGGAGTCTTTGGTGACTGCGAGAGCGGCTCGCCAACCGATCCCGCGAAGTGGAAGGGTCAAAGTGCGCGAGCGTTGCTTGAATATCTTCGAGACGAGTGCTGCGAGCGGGGCACCGCAACCTGGCCGCGGCGACTTGTGGACGCATTGCTTGCGCTGCAGAACTCTGGATCGTCTGCGGAAACTGGCGCGGAGCGCGCGTTTGAGAGTCTGACGCGAATCGCGTGGGCTGCGGATACTGCACAGCATCCGTCGAAGGGGCCATTCGACTCTGAGCGTGCGGCGATTGGTCTTCTCCTGAGAGAGTTTCAACGCCTCTCGCTGCAATTCTCGTCCAAGAGTACCGAGTGCGTGTCAACGGTTGCGCTTGCGTTGGTCAAGGAGTTCATTCTGAACCATGCACTGCCTATGGACGGGGACGAACACGCGATCGAAACGGTCGGCTGGCTTGAGCTTCCCTTTGATCCTGCCACACGCGTCGCGCTCTTGGGTGTGCATGCTGCGGCACTTCCCGGCACGACGGCGGAAACCGGACTGCTTCCATCGGCGTTGCGCACAAAACTTGGGCTTCCAACGGCGCATCAGCGCCGAATGCGAGATGGCTTCCTGCTCTCTCAGTTGCAGGATCGCCTTTGTGCGGATGAATTGGAAGGATCAGCGAGACGACTCCTCGTACTTTGCCCGCGCCTTGATATCGCGGGGAACAGTCTCTTGCCAAGTCCAATGCTGTTTGGAGGGACGAGGGAAGCAGTTGCGGACCGCGCCGTTCGCTTCTTTGATGAGGATGCGCGCAAGCATGAGACCAGTCTGGTCTGTGCTTCGACAGCAACCGCGCCGTCGGTCTCTCCGTTTGATGCGCTCCCCAAGTTGCATCCGTATCCGAGTGATCAACCGTTGCGCGTCACGGACTTCAAGAGCTACTTGAACTGCCCGTACCGTTGGCATCTCTGCCGCACAGAGTTTCTCGAGCCCGCGCGCGAGATCGGCGCAGAAATCTCCGTTGCGGATTTCGGCGATGTCATACACAAGTGCGTCGAGCGAGTGTTCGCCGCGCCTGCTTCCGCGACGCGCGACGCCGTCGGTGTGGCGTTTGAGGAGCAGCGCGGGGGAAGCGTTGACCAGACACGACGAAGCTTGCACGCAGCGCTGATGAGCGAGTTTGAGAGGTTAGGCCTCGATGCGATGAGCACGGAGATGCTCTTTCAAGGGGCTGAACTGCGACGACGCCTCGACGCGTTCGCTGTTTGGCAGCGACAAGCATTCGCCGAAGGCTGGAAGATCATCGCAGTGGAGGCGAAGTTCCAAGAGCCAATCGAGCTCGCCGATGGATCCACGGTCGACCTGAGAGGTCGAATCGATCGGATCGAGTACAACGAAGCCAAACGCATCGTGCGACTTCTTGACTTCAAGTCATTCGACGATGTGAAGAAGACCGCCGACAAGGATCATGCGAAGTTTGTGAAGGGGACGAGGGTTGTTGAAGCGTGGAGCAATCTTCAATTGCCGCTCTACCGATTGCTTGGTCGCAAGACTTGGGCGTGGGTGCTCGCGCCAGACGAAGCCGTGGAAGTGCAGGTTGGGTACATCATTCTCCCTGCAGGTGGCAGCACCGAGACCTCGCTCGCGACTTGGGATCTTGCCGACGACGAGCACGCGCTCGAACTCGCAAAGAAACTCGCGCTGAGCATGAGGACGCTTGTTCCCGAACCGAAGCCGCTGAGTGTCATGGAAGACTTCGATGACTTCAGGACCGTGTGTCGCGCAACCATCGTTCGTGCTGAGGATTTGCAGGAAGATGCGCTTGAGGCGGCGGGAGCGGAGCAGTCGGCGGCGAGCCACGGGGAGGAGCAATCATGACGAATGAGGCGCGTCGAAATGACGGAGTGCGGTTCTCGCACACGCTGATTAGCGCGAGCGCGGGCAGTGGAAAGACCTATCAGCTCTCGACTCGCGCCATCGCGTTGCTCGCTGCGGGTACTTCTGTCGAAAGCGTGCTCGCGACGACCTTCTCGCGCAAAGCGGCCGGCGAAATCCGTGACCGCATTCTTGCACGAATCGCGCTGGCGGCGAACTCGGATGAGGGACTCCGAGGGCTCGCAGAAGCGATGACAGAGACGCAGGGCACGAGCGCGACGAACGCCGATGCAATGCACAGTCTCTTGGCGCGAACTCTTGATTCGATGCTCGCGCTTCGCGTGGGCACGATCGATAGCGTTTTTTCGCAGATCGTCTCACGCAGCGGCGCGGGCGTGCTTCGCGCGCAAGCGCCTGCGGATGAGCATGAGTTTGAAGCGATCGAGCGCGATGCGGTCGTGCGGATGTTCCGCGATGCGCTCGCTACCCCCAAGGATGCGCAAGAGCTTTTCGATGCCGTCAGTGGGATTCTTGCTCGGCGGCTCAGCCGTTCTATCATTCCGAAGATCGCGAAGGAGTTGAAGGATCTGCTCTCGATCTATCGCACCGCGCCCGAATCTGCGTGGCAATGGACATCCAACGCGGTCATTCCGGCGAGTGAAGAAATCGCAACCGTGCAGGAGCGGATCGAGTCGGCGATTGCGCAGGTGGAAGCATCTGGCACACCGAAAGAGGCGAAGGTCGTGCAGAATGTGTCTGACCACTATGCGAAGCAGATCCAGCAGGCGCTCCGTCGTGCGATCGCGGACCCTCAAGACTCCGCGAACTGGACGATGATCAGCAAGTCGGCGCTGATCAAGAATGCCAAGGCAGCCCCAGCCCAGGAGGAAGTGAAACTCGCGAGACAAGTTGTTCCTGCAGCCATCGCGCAGCCGGCTCGTGCATTGGCCGCGCTGGCGTCCTCGGCACTTGAGCGGAGTTACATCGAGCGCACTCGGTCAACGCAGTTCTTACTAGAGAAGTACGACGCGGCGCTGCGTGCGACGCTCGAGGATCGCGGGCTCACGACTTACGACTCCGTCGCTCGCGAGGCGGAACTGATCGTGTCGAACTGGGCTGCATTGCCGCGCGAAACTGCGACCCATGCGGTGGTCGAGTCTCCGTTCGGAGGAACGACCCACCTGTTGCTCGACGAGTTTCAAGACACAAGTCTGTTGCAATGGGACGCGCTTCGACCGCTTGCCTCAGCAGTCGTTCTTCAGCGTGCGCGCGTGGGACATTCCGACCAACAGCCAGGCGCGAGTTTTTTCTGCGTCGGTGATGTGAAGCAATCGATTTACAGCTGGCGAGGTGGCGAACCCAGTTTGCTTCGAGACCTGCCGCGGCGCTTTGTGCATGGCGAGGACCTCAGCGGGCATCTTGAGGCGAAAACGCTCTCAACGAGTTACCGCAGTCGTCGCGCAATCATGGAGTGCGTGAATGCGCTTTTCACGGATATCGCGAGTAATCCGGCGGTCGCGCAGTTTGATCGAGTGTCTGCCGCAGCGTCGTGGGGGAAGAGCTTTGCGACGCATGAGTCTGCGCCGAAGTTGCGGGAATTGCCCGAGGGCGAGGTATGTCTCACGCTCACGAAGCAAGCGAAGGGAGAGCGTGCGATCGCCGACGCGACGATTGAGGCAATCGTCGCGAGCGCGCAAAGGTTGGTTGAAGCGCGCGTGGGACGAATCGCGGTCATCGTCAGCACAAACGCCTTTGTCGGTCGCGTCGTGCAAGCATTGCGCGATGCCGGTCTCGATGCTGCAGGTCGCGGTGGCGGTTCGCTCGAAGACTCCGCGGCGGCGAATGCGGTGCTCGACGCACTTCGATTCGCGCACTCCGCTCAGGAACTGCCAGCCTTGTTCAATGTCGTGCATAGTCCTCTCGGCGAAATGTTGGGATTGGGCGTTGACCTTCTGCCGACGGGCCGTGGGCAGCCGAGGTGTGCCGATGCTTCTCGCGCGTTGCACCGACAGATTCAAGAAGTTGGCGCTGCACGCTGGATTGACTCGGTCCGAGTACGAATGGACGCGTTGAGCCAACTCTCGCCGCGCGATCGGCATCGGTTGAAGCAGCTTGCCGCACTCGTGGAGCAACTTGAGGCATCGAGCGGGCCGCGCGGCGTGAGGAGCCTTGGTGAGTTGGCGCTCGCCGCATCGACGAGCAGAGTGAATGATGAGAGCGCCGCGGGTTCGCAGGCAGCGATCGAAGTCATGAACTTCCATCAATCCAAGGGTCTTGAGTGGGACGCGGTCATTGTCTCGCAATTGGACACACGCCTTGAGCGGCAGACGACTCTCTGTCTTTCACGAGGACCCGACGGTCGACCTGCTCGCGTGCTGCGAAGTATGCCGAATGAACTTCGTCTTGGCGCCGCGTATGAAGCGGTGATGGAAGAGACGCGCGGAGCGAACTTCGAAGAGCGGTTGTCGACCCTCTATGTTGGTGTGACGCGAGCGAAGGCATACCTCGAGTTTGTGATGGCGGAGCCGATGACCACGAAGCGGGCCGGTTTCAAGAAGAGTTTGGCGGGAATCGTGTATGCCGCGCTCGCGCCTGATCTTGAGGCGAGCGCGGACGAATGTGTTTCGCGGACGCTGTTTGGGAATTCGATTTCGCAAGGGAACGCGCCATCGAAGCGCGCGACGACAGACGCCATGCCTGCGCCGACTTCGTTCGCACCCATCTGTCCGCCATCGCGAGGTGGAAGGACGCGCAGCATGAAGGCGGCGTATGCGCTCAGCGAGCGAGACGAACGCGAGCTCGATCGCGGTATGGATTACTACCAAGCGGGACTCGATGCGCGCCACCGCGGACTCGTTGCACATGAGGTTCTCGGGAGCATCGAGTGGATTGCGAAGTCCGATGCGTTCGAGCTCACGCCGAACGAACGGTCGCGCATCGCTTCGCGGTTGACGGGCTTACTCCCAGAACGCCAACCAGAGTGGGTGCACTCAGAAGTTTCGGCGATCGAATCGCTTGTCGCTTCCTGGCCAGAATTGCGCGCGTTCTTGTCGCAACCTTCGTCGAGCGATGGCTCGTCGAGCGTCGCACTCCGCGAGCGAGGATTTGTCCACCTCGGTTCTGGTCGCGATGCCGGCGCGTTGCGAACCGGATCGATCGATCGACTCGTCCTCCATGGGAAACCCCGCGCGTGGACGAGTGCTGAACTCATCGATTACAAGACGGATCGGATCGATTTGACAGAGGTGGCGGCGAAAGGGGAGCACCATCGGCCGCAACTTGAGGCCTATCGGGAAGTCGTCGAGCGTCAGTACCCATCCGTGAAGGGCGCGGTGAAGATGACGCTCGTCTTCCTCAGCCCCAAGGTGATTCATACGCTCCCGGATTGCGCTCCGAGCGCCCACGCAACCGCGCCATAGGCACCGAGTTTCGAGGACGCGCACACCCGCAACTCTCCTCTACAATCCGACCCCCATGTCCGAACTGACGCTCAACGGTCGCAAGATTTCCTTCAAGCCAGGGCAGTCGATCCTGCAAGCGGCGCTCGATGCACAGATCGAGGTCCCGCACTATTGCTACCACGAGTCTCTGTCCGTGGTCGCCAACTGCCGCATCTGTCTCGCTGAAGTGTGGGCAATCAACCCTCGGACGACCAAGCTTGAGTATCTCGGCAAACTCGTTCCAACTTGCCAGCAGGCGGCGGCGGAAGGCATGGTGGTCTACACCGACAGCCCGAAAGCTGTCGCGAATCAAAAGGCGGTGATGGAGTATCTCCTCATCAACCACCCGGTCGATTGCGCCGTGTGTGATCAGGCGGGCGAGTGCCATCTTCAAGACTACTCCTATGAGTACGGTCGCAGCGAGTCGCGCTTTGAAGAGGCGAAGATCAAGAACCCCAAGAAGGATGTTGGACCAAACATCCTGCTCTACAGCGATCGCTGCATCATGTGCACGCGCTGCGTGCGATTCACGCGAGAA
>SXGT01850723.1_pt1 | contig 49661 bp, 48 predicted proteins | sample 3176221 | NCBI WGS metagenome assembly SXGT01 (sample SAMN11356862, study PRJNA531348) | freshwater metagenome | isolation source: freshwater sample F1-120 | place: China: Fuxian Lake, Yuxi | collected 2017-12-25
ATCTCCAGGAAGAAGAATTCGTCACTCTGCACCAGGAATTCGCACGTCCCGGCGCCGACGTAACCGATCTCTTCGGCGAGGCGGACCGCCGCGGCTGCCATCGCCGCCCGCAGTCCCGGTTGCACCAGTGCGGCGGGTGCCTCTTCGAGCAGCTTTTGGTGGCGGCGTTGCACCGAACACTCGCGATCTCCGAGGTGCACGACACTGCCGTGGGTGTCGCCGAAGATCTGGACCTCGATGTGACGCGGTCCGGCCAGGAAGCGTTCCAGGAACACGGTTTCGTCGCCGAAGGATGCTTTGGCCTCGCGCTGGGCGGAGGTGACCGCGGTGGCGAGTTCGTCGGGGGACTCGACCAGGCGGATGCCGCGGCCACCACCACCGGCGCTGGCCTTGACCAGCAAGGGGTAGCCGACGTCGGCAGCAAGTTCGGTCAGGTCGCTCGCGGCGTCGGTGATGACGGCGTCGGGTAGGACCGGCACCGATGCTTTGCGGGCCAGGTCCTTCGCGCGAACCTTGGAGCCCATGGCGGCCACGCAGTCCGCGGGCGGCCCGACGAAGATCAAGCCTGCCTCGGCGACCGCGGCCGCAAATTCTGCACTTTCGGCCAAGAACCCGTAGCCGGGATGGACGGCATCACACCCGGCGCGCCGGGCGGCGTCGAGCACCGCGGCGATGTTCAGGTAGGTGTCGGCGGCAGTCTCACCCGGCAGGGACACCGCCTCGTCGACATCATCGAGGTACGGCAGGGTTGCGTCGGGGTCGGAGTACAGGCCGACGGTACGGATGCCACGCGCGCGGGCAGCACGGGCGACCCGGCTGGCGACTTCACCACGGTTGGCGATCAACAAACGTTGCACGGGATTCCTCACTCAGAACCGGAAGACGCCGAAGCCGCTCGGTGGGCGGGTGCCCGCGGACTCGTTGTTGCGTGACATGGCGAAGGCGATGGTCAGCGCGGCGCGGCTGTGCCGTGGGTCGATGATGCCGTCGTCCCAGACCCGGCCGGTGGCGTACAACGCGGTCGACTCGGATTCGATGCGTGCTTCGTCCTCGGCTCGCTGTGCAGCGTCGGCGTCCTCATCGAAGTCTGTGTTGCGAGACAGCGCGGAACGCTTCCGGACGATGGACATGACGCCCGCCAGCTGGCGACCGCCCATGACGGCGATGCGGTGCGTCGGCCAGGTGAGCACCATCCGCGGTCGATAGGCGCGACCCGCCATGGCATAGTTCCCCGCGCCATAGCTCACTCCCACCATCAGCGTCACATGCGGTACGCGGGAGTTGGCAACGGCATTGATCAGCTTGGCCCCGTCTTTGATGATGCCGCCCTTCTCGGCGGCGCTACCGACCATGAACCCGGTGATGTTCTGGATGAACAGGATCGGTGTGCCCAGTTGGTTGCACAGTTCGATGAACTGCGCGCCTTTCTGGGATTCGGGGGAGAACAGGATGCCGTTGTTGGCGAGGATTCCGATCGGCATGCCGTTGAGTTCGGCCCAACCGGTGACGAGGTTCGGTCCGTAAAGCGGTTTGAATTCGTCGAACTGCGAACCGTCGACGATCCGGGCGATGACCTCACGGATGTCGAACGGCGTCTTGGGATCCTCGGGGACGATGCCCAGCAGTTCCTCGGGATCGTGGATCGGTGCGGGACCACCTCCAACGGACGGGGGCAGACCGAATCGCCCCACGATCAGTCGCGCCTGTCGCAGCGCGTCGCCCTCATCGGCGGCCAGATAATCGGCCAGGCCGGACACCCGAGCGTGCATGTCGGCACCGCCGAGTTCCTGCTCGGTGACATCCTCGTCGATGGCCATCTTGACCAGCGGTGGACCGCCGAGGAAGGCGTAACCGCGGTCCTTGACGAAGATGGTGTAGTCACTCATGCCGGGAAGGTAGGCGCCACCGGCTGTCGAAGAGCCGAAAACCACTGAGACCGTCGGGATTCCCGCGGCCGACAACTCGGTGAGTCGGCGGAACTGTTCGCCGCCAGGGACGAAGATATCGGCCTGCTTGTCGAGATCGGCACCACCGGATTCGACCAGGGTCACCACGGGCAGGCGATTTGTCTCGGCGATGTCCATCGCGCGGAGGGTGCGAGTGATGGAAGTGGGCGACAGCGATCCGCCGCGCACGGTGGGGTCATTGCCGATCACCACGACAGCGCGGCCGTGGATCTCGACGATGGCGGTGACCATGCCGCCACCGAGCGGATCGGTGGTGCCCCAACCTGCCAGCGGAGACAGTTCGAAGATGAAGCCGTGGCGGTCGGCCAGCAGTGAAAGTCGCTCGCGGACCGGCAGTTTTCCGCGTTCGAGGTGTCGTTGCACCGACGCCGGCGACCCGCCGAGAACGACCTTGCCGTGCAGTGTCTCCACATCCGCGAGCAGGGCCGACATTCTGGCGTGGGCCCGTCGATACGCCTCGCTCGACGTGATGACTTCGGTGGCGAGAACCGGCACATCTCCTCCAAATCGTCTAACCTGGTTATACAAAAGATTCGATGCCGAGGCAACCTGCTGCGCGAATCAGGGCGTCAGCGCGAAAGCAGCCACTGCGTTGTCGTGCATGAACATCCGCTCGACCTCGGGTTTCAGTTCCAAATCGGCGAGTCCATCGGTAGCTGCCTCGAACGTGAGGATCGGCCAGTCGCTCGCCCAGATGCACTTGCGTCGTCCATAGGTGCGTAGGTAGTGGGTGAAAGCTGCGGGGAAGTACTTGGGTAGATGCGCGCTGGTGTCGATGTAGACATTCGGGTGTTTGGCGGCGACCGCGATCATCTCCTCGGTCCATGGCCAACCGATGTGTCCGGCGACGATCCGTAGTTCCGGGAAGTCGATGGCCACCCGGTCGATGTGGCCGGGCCGGCCGGTCTCCGAGGTATAGGTGGACGGCCCGGTGCCGCCGACCTGAACCTGCAGCGTGATGTCCAGTTCTGCGCAGGCCGCGTACAGGGGATACCACTGTGCCTCGGTGGGCGTCTTGTCGAGGATGAACGGCTCGAGCTTCAGCCCTTTGAAACCGTGCTCGGCTACCAGCCGTCGTAATTCACGAACCGCGGGCATGACCCCATCCACAGACCACGGGTTCACGCTGCCGATGCCGATGAGCCGGTCGGGATAGCGAGTCACGGCGTCGATGACGTCCTCGTTGGGAATCAGCGGCCCCGCAGAGCAGAGTGCCCGGCTCACTCCGTTGGCATCCATCTCGTCGATGAGTGCCTCCAGCGGCATACCGGTCCGGAGTCGCGCGCCGTGCTCCATCCGGTCGGCAAGCGTCATGTTGCGAACAGGCATCTTTGCCACGGTCTCGGGCAGCCAGGGCTGCACCCAACCGTCGATGATCGGCGCCTGCCGGGTGTGTGCGGTCACGTTCAACCCTTCGGAAGGCCGAGAACGCGCTCGGCGATCATCGTCTTGACGATCTCGTCGGTGCCGCCGGCGATATGGAACGCCGGAGCGGACAACACCACCAGACGCCAATCGTCCAATTCGGGATCCGGTGCCGACAGTGCGTTGCCGAGTCGCGTGGCGACCGCGTCTGCGAGCTTGGAGGCCACGGTCCCGGTGGCAAGTTTGGCCAGGGCTGCCTCGGGCCCGGGCGGGGCGCCGGACACCAGCCGCTGGTGCATCCCCGATTCGAAAGCGGCCAGCGCGCGCTGGTCGATGACGGCATCGATCAACTTGTCGCGGGCTACGTCGTCGTCCCAGCCCAGGGCCGCGGCCTGGCGTACCAGCCGGCCCAGCGACCGTCCGAAGCTGGAGAACCGCTCGAACCCCAACGTGGTCATGGCCACCGACCAACCACCGCCGATCTCGCCGAGCACCGCGTCCTCGGGCAGATCTACGTCATCAAAGAACACCTCGGAGAACGAGGCACCGCCGGTCATCTGCTTCAGCGGTCGGACGTCGATCCCAGGTTTCGTCATATCGACCACGAACGCCGTCAGGCCGCGGTGGCGGGACTGGCTGGGGTCGCTGCGGGCGACCAGGTAGCCGTACTGGGCATGGCGGGCCTCCGACGTCCACACCTTCTGACCGTTGATCCGCCACCCGGTATCGGTCTTGGTGGCGCGCGTGCTGATCCCGGCGAGGTCGCTGCCGGCGCCTGGTTCGCTGAACAATTGACACCACACTTGCTCGCCGCGAAGGATGGCACCACAGTGCTCGCGCTGCGCCGGGGTTCCCGCGGCCAGCAGGGTGGGTCCCACCATCTCCAGCGTGACGCCGAACAGCCCTCGGGGGAGATCGTATTCAGCTTCCAGATCGGCCCAGGCCAGGGCGTATGCGGACGGAAGCCCCTGGCCGCCGACCTCCACGGGCCAGGTCAGGCCGGCGAAGCCATTGTCATACAGCAGGCGTTGCCAGGACACACACTTCGACCGGAACTGCTCGGGGTCACGGAGGAACCGGAATTGTGCGTACATCGCATCGGGAAAGCCGTCGGGACGGTAGTCGGCGTGTTTGTCCAAGAAGTCTTTGGCGCTGGCGACGAACTCGTCGATCGCAGGCGGTTGAGGCTCGATCACACTGTCCACCTTCTCGTGAGGGGTGCCACTTGGCAGCTTAAATACTAACCTGGTTATATGTTAGTGATATCACGTTGTCGCGAGGAGCCAAAAGGATGAGTCCGTCGCCGTCCGCCGTCGAGGGCATGGTCGTTGTCGATCGGTTGGAGGAGGGGCAGCTGGTCGTCCGACTGGACGGCAGCCGTATCTATCCACGCATGCTCGTGGGCGGTAAGGCCCACGGGCTGTCGAAGATTCGTGCGGCCGGCCTGCCTACCCCGCCGGCATTCACCGTCGGCGTCGATGCCTGTCGGCAATACTTCGAATCTGCCGATGGCCTGATGGCTCGGCTGTGGCCGCAGGTCGTCGAGGGTATTACCTGGTTGGAGCAGCAATCCGATCATCAGTTCGGTCGGGGGCCGGTGCCACTGCTGGTGTCGGTGCGCAGCGGAGCGCCGGCCAGCATGCCCGGGATGATGGACACGGTGCTTAACCTGGGCATCAACGACGAAGTCGAGGGTGTGCTCGCGGGATTGTGTGGCGCGCCGTTCGCCGCTGACACCCATCGCCGATTCCGTGAGTTGTTCCGGCAGGTCGTGAAACCCGAAGACGGGGTGGTCCCCGCGGACCCGTTCGCCCAGTTGCGCGCCGCCATCACAGCGGTTTTCGATTCCTGGAATTCGCCGCGCGCGGTGTCGTATCGGCGCCATCACAACCTCGAAGGCAAGATGCCCGGAACCTCGGTGACCGTGCAGGCCATGGTGTTCGGCAACCTCGACGAGCAGTCCGGCACCGGGGTCTTGTTCAGCCGCAACCCGCTGACCGGTGCGAACCAACCCTACGGAGAGTGGCTGCCACAGGGTCAGGGCGAGGACGTCGTCAGTGGCAAGTTCGATCCGCTGCCGTTGACCGCTTTGCACGAGCGCCACCCGGAGATACACCGTCAGCTGCTGGAGGCATCGGTCTGGCTTGAGCGCGACGGCGCCGACATGCAGGACATCGAATTCACGGTCGAGGCGGGAAAGCTCTACCTGTTGCAAACCCGCGCCGCCAAGCGGTCGGCCCAGGCCGCAGTCTCCCTCGCGGTCTCGCTGCACAAGGAGGGTCTGATCGATGTGGGGGAGGCGCTGGCGCGGGTGACGCCCGCCCATCTGGACACGCTCCTGACTCCGGTGATCGAACCTACTGCTCTTGTCGACGCGGCTGTGCTCGCCGAGGGCCAGCCCGCGTGCCCAGGTGTGGGGGCCGGTCGGGTGGTTACGGATAGCGACGCCGCCGAGGATGCCGCCGACGACGGCGAAGCGGTCGTGCTGGCGCGCGAAACTACCAGCCCTGATGACGTCGGCGGAATGATCGCGGCGCGTGCGGTCATCACCGAGCAGGGTGGCGCGACGTCACATGCCGCCGTCGTCAGCCGTGAGCTGCACACCCCATGTGTGGTCGGCTGCGGCAAGGGATCCCTGGTTGGCCTGGCCGGCGTCGATGTGACGGTGGACGGTTCCACCGGCAAGATCTACCGCGGACTGCTGCCGTTGACCCGCCCGTCAGAGGAAGCCGACGCGGACATGGTGGCGCTACTGGAGTGGGTGCGCGAGAAGTCCACGATCGAGGTCCACAAACTCGGGACGCCGCGAGCCGCCGGCCTGCCGGTGGTCGACCATCGGGAGCCGTCCTCGATCACGCAGGCTCTGGCGGGCGGAGCCGCGGGCCTGGTCGCCGAGCATCCGCTGCCCGTCCTTCTGTTCATCCACGAACGAGTGCGAAACGCCTGAGTCATTCCGCTAACCTGGATTCCTTTTTAGATGCGACAATCAAGTAGTGAATCCCGAGAACGACGCCATTTCGCATCCCACCGCGGGGCAGTTGGTTGCCGACAACATCCGCCGGAAGATCATCCTGGGGGACTTCCGCGACGGTGACTTTCTGCCGAACGAGGCGCAGCTGCTCAGCCAGTACGGAGTATCCCGCCCCGTCCTTCGGGAGGCGATTCGCATCCTGCAGTCGGAATCGATGTTGACCATCCGGCGGGGCAGCAAGGGTGGCGCGCGGGTCAATGCGCCGCGGCACGAGCCGGTTGCCCGGCTCGCCGGCGGGTTGCTCCAGTATGAGCACACCACGGTCTTCGACGTATTCCGGGCACGCGCCATCATCGAGCCGCCCGCGGTGCGATTGCTGGCGGAGACGGCGTCGCCCGCGACGGTGCAACGACTGCGCGAGGCGCTCGAACTCGAGTCGAACATCGTTAACGATCCACGCCGGTGGGGTCGGGTGCACGCCGACTTTCACACGTTGCTCGTCGAACTGTCCGGTAGTAATACGTTGGCTCTGTTCGCCCACATCATGTCGGACATCACCATCGCGCACACCCAGGCGGTGTGGCAGCACGCCACCGATGATGCGCAAAAGCGGACCGACGCCGAACTCGCGCATCGAGTACACCGCAAGCTGGTCCGCCTCGTGGAGGATCACAAGGGCACCGATGCCGAAACGCTGTGGCGTCGGCATCTGGAAGTCACAACCGACAAGATGCTAGAGAGCCAAGGTGAGCGCGAGGTGCTCGACCTCATCGGCTGAGCCTCTTCCGTGCTAAAGGATAACCTGGTTATACTTTTAGCCGGGCCTTAGCTTGAGGAGAGTGGTATGAGTTCAGATCTGCTGGCGGAACTGCGAGCAACAACCCGCCAGGCACTGGCCGCCGACGGGGGCGGCGATGTCGTGGATCAGCTCGACCTCGGCGGACTCCTTGTCGACACGGACCTGGGCGGCCTGGGCATGGGTGAGCGTGAGTTGGTGCTCGTCGGCGAGGAGCTTGGGCGGGGTTTGGCATCCTCCTCGTTTCTGCCGACGGCGGTGCTGGCGGCATCGCTGCTCAGCGCCGGCGCCCCGGCAACCGATCCGTTGCTGAAAGGACTGGCGCACAGCAAGTTCGCCGTCGCGTTGAGCGATGCCGATGGTGTGTGGTTGTCGACTCCATCGGTACAGGCCGCTTCGACCGATTCCGGCTGGCACCTCACCGGCCGCTCGTGGGGGCTCACCGGTCCCAATGGGTCGACGTCGGTTCTGGTTGCAGCGGCGGCACCGGACGGCGTTGGTGTTTTCATGGTCGAGATCTCCGCTGTCGAAGTGACACCTGCGGCCGAACTGGATCCGGGACGCGGACTGGCCGCGGTTGATTTCGTCGATACGCCCGCGCAGCTGGTGGTGGGCGAGATCGCCGCCACAACGGCACTGAGCCTTGCCTACCGGCGGGCGCTTCTGGGGGTGGCCTCCGAACAGGTGGGCATCGCGCGGGCCAGCCTGGAGCTCGCAGTCGAATACGCAAAGACGCGAACACAGTTCGGTGCATCGATCGGATCGTTCCAGGCGATCAAGCATCGTGCAGCGGACGTGCTGTTGGACGTCGAAATGGCCGACGCACTGGTTGCGCAGGCAGTTGAGTCCGGGGATCTCTCCGATGCGCAACTCGCCTTTGTCGTCGCCAGTCGGGCCGCGGTGTTCGCAGTGGAGTCCTGTATTCACATCCATGGTGGTATCGGGTTCACCTGGGAGCATTCCGCGCATTGGTATCTTCGGCGCGCCCGGGTCAACGCAAGTCTGCTGGGTCCGTCCGGCGCGCACCGTGCCGCCATCGCCGAATCGGCTGGACTGGCCGCAGCAGAAGGGGACCGTCGATGATCGACGAACTGGCCATCCTACGTATCGTGGGTATCAAGGGTCGGGTGTCGCCGGAGGCGGTCGCCACCAGCCTTGCCGTCGATGCCATCGCCGCCGAGCAGAGCCTCGCCGATCTCACGGCACGCGAACTGGTGAAGTCGACCCCCATGGGTTTCCGCATCACGCCAGCCGGCCGTGAGCACTGCTCGGAACTTGTTGCGGCGGAGCACAAGAGCGCCGATGGTGCTGCAGTAGCGGCCATCTACATGGATTTCACCGAGTTCAACACCGAACTCAAGGCGGTCATCACCGATTGGCAGATGAGCGGCCCGGACGAACCCAATGCTCACACGGACCAGGTGTACGACGACGCCGTCTTGGAGAGGCTGCAGGCATTGCACGAGCAGGTGCTGCCGTTGCTCGACCGGATCGGTGCCACAGCGCCGCGGCTGGCCCGCTACAAAGGACGTCTGGAAGAGGCGTCCAAGGCGATTGCGACCGGAGACCTCGGTTACGTTTCCAAGCCCATCATCGACAGCTATCACACCGTGTGGTTCGAGCTGCACGAAGACTTGATCGGGTTGGCGGGTCTGACGCGGGCGGACGAGGCAGAGGCGGGTCGCGGCGCGTGAGTGCCGATGGGGCGGAGCGCGTGAGTGCCGATGGGACGGAGCGCGCGAGCGTTGTTCGGGTCGAGCGGGCCCGAGGGGTGGCCAGACTGGTTCTGGACTCGCCGGTGAACCGTAACGCCCTCTCTGTGCAGCTCCGTACGGAATTGCATGCCGGCTTGAATGCCGCGGTGAACGACGCGGGTGTTCGCTGTATTGTGTTGTCCCACAGTGGATCTGTGTTCTGCTCCGGGGCTGATCTGAAGGAGGCGCGGCAAGGTTCGCCGCCACCGGGCACCCCGACGGTGGCGCAGATCCTGGTCGATATCTGGAAGTCGCCGAAGCCGGTGGTATGTGCTCTGGGTGGAGTGGCGCGGGCCGGGGGTCTGGGACTTGTCGCGGCCTGCGATGTGGTGGTCGGTGTCGATGCGGTGACCTTCGCCTGCACCGAGGTGCGGCTCGGCGTGATCCCGGCCGTCATTTCCGCGGTGATGCGTCCCCGGATGTCGCCGGCCGCGCTGCACCAGCTCTTTCTCACCGGGTTGCCGGTGACGGCGCGCTGGGCGCAGCAGGCGGGATTGGTCGATGTCGTCGCCGCCTCCGATGAGCTCGATGTCGAGGTGGCCCGCGTGACCGACGCATTTGCGTTGGCCGCTCCCGGCGCTCTGGCGGCAACCAAGCGGCTGAGCCGGGATGACGAGGCGATCGCGAGGCTGGAGCGCGAACTTGCGGAGCTGTCGGTGCTGTCAGTGCAGTTCTTCGAGGGGGATGAGGGGCGGGAGGGGCTGGCAGCTTTCGCCGAAAAGCGCGACCCCAGTTGGGTTGTGAACTGACCGATCGCCACTGCCGCGTACGTTGGAGTGATACGACCGGCCAGGAGTGAACTGTATGCGCGCTGTTGTCGTCACCGAATACGGTGGCCCAGAAGTGTTACACGTGGCGGAGAGTGCCCAGCCCGCCGCGAGCGCCGGGCGCGTGCGGGTACGGGTGCACGCCGCGGCGGTCAATCCGGCCGATACCTTGATCCGGTCCGGTGCCTTGGCCGACTACGTTGATGACTCGGTGCCACGGCCGTTACGTCCCCGGGATGGATTTAGCGGGTGTGGTGGACGCCGTCGGTGACGGCACCCGGATTGTTGTGGTTCGTGACAGGTAATTTCGCGGCACTGCCCACCACGTGGGCAGCAACTGCGCTGGCTGCCGGCCGCACCGCACCCACCCGCGGCATTCGTCCCGTCGCGGCTGCGGCGGGACCCGCCGGCGTCGGGATCGCGGTTGCGACAGGCCTGGTGGCGCAGGCGCGCCATCATCGTCGGCTCACGTCGGTGGCAGAGAAACGCAACGAATACTTGGCGGTCGCCCCGCGGCCAATTCTGCTCGGCGACGCCGACGTTGCGGCCGGCCCGGAGCAGTCCGACTTCGAAATCGGGCTCATGCGGACGCTGCTAGATCTCGCTTTGCAGCCGGTGGACAGCTGGAAGGGCTATACCCATCTGGACCAGTTCCGGAAGCGGGCCTGCGATACCAGCTGACCGGCAGCCAGTGGGCGTTTGCATTGCAACAGTACTGCCGCACCCCGGCCTTGGGTGGTTACCTGACCGAGGCGCAACGCCGGATGATCGTCAAGCATCAACCGCGAAAGGTCTGGATTTACTGGTTCTTCGAGAATCTCTGGGGGAACTTCGAAGTCAATGCCGATCCGATTCGTCGCCAGAACGTGATGTTGTCCGGTTTCCTGGGCACCACGCTCGGCCTGTATGAGACCACCACAGGCGATGGTCGGTTCAGTCTTCCCGGCGCCCTGGAGTTCCGGTGGAACTCCCGCCATGTGTGGCGCTACGGATTCGACGAGATCGCCCGAGCCATCCGGCACAACCTACTCACCGCAGACCGCGGCTGGCACCTGTCGTCCTGCGAGCCGAACTGGCTCTTCGCGTTCTGCAACACCGTCAGCATGAACACGCTGATCACGCACGATCGGTTGCATGGCACAGCGTACGCACAGGACTGCCAGGAAAAGTTCGCCGAGGCCATCAACCGGGAGTTCACCTCAACCGATGGCCGGCTGAAGCTGGTGCGCTCGACCAGACTTGGTGTCGCCATCGGTGCACCGGCACTGGTCAGCGACAGTCAGATGTCCACCGTCATCCGGCCGTTCGCGCCAGAACTCGCCGATCGGTTGTGGATCATCATGCGCGAGGAATACCTTGATCCCCATGGTCCTCGGTTGATTCGTGAGCAATCGACCTTCGACACCGTGGATCCCGGCAATTACACCAAGAACTCGGTCGGTCTGTACGCCGCGATCATCAGCGGTGCCAACGAGGTCGGCGACCGCGAGGTTGCCGAGCGACCGATGGGTGAGTTGACGGAGCAGCACCCGCCACGGTGGGATGCCGGGCGGCTGACTTTCGGTGGCGTCTCGGTGTTCCACCACGCCTACCTGGCGCGGGCGCTCATGGGGCGGCGCGGTTCCTACCTCGACGCGGTCTGCCGAGGGATGCCCGACAGGTGGGCGTCCGGTCCCCGGATCTCGGCGGTCCCTTACCCCGACGTGGTCGTCTCGCGAGCCGTCAGCGATGGGCGCAACTTGGAGGCGGTGCTGGTACCGGGTAACAACAGGGGGCGTTTCGCGCTGGAACTGGAACGTTTGCAGCCAGGCGTGACCTACACGGTGGACGGTGCGGTCGATAGGTCGCTGACCGCTACCGGCGCCGGCTCAGCGACGGTTGAGATGGATATCGATCAGCGTGCCGAACTGCGGGTCTGGACAACCGGCTAAGTCGCTGTCAGGCGGCCGGGTACAGCCGTATCGACATCCGATCGTCGAGCAGCACGTGCAGGTGTGCGCGGCCGGCGCCGTCCGAGGTGATCGAGGTTCGCTCGCCGTTGACGTCGATGCCGTAGGCCGAGTCGGGACGCAGACGGGCGAATCCCAGCCGGGCAGGTTCGCCGGTGCGGGCCTCAGGTGCCGGGCGCAGCACCAGCCGCAGATCCTGGCCGTCGCTGATCGCCTGTGCGACCTGAACCTGGTGGTACTCGGCGTGTGTGAGCAACGGCCCGGTCAGTATCTCGGCGGGTGGGCGGGTGGTGACGAGCGTGGTCCAGTCGCCCGGTTGGGTCAGCATGGCTTGGGTCGCTAGGGCATTGGCGTAGTTGGAGCCCAAACTGAAGCGGCGTGCGCCGTTTGCCTCAACGGGTTGATTGTGTGCCTCGATGGCAGCCAAGGTGGCCTCGGCGACCGACTCGTCACCCAGTTCACGTGCCGCGAAGAGAATGCTGGCCCGGCAGAACAGACCGGTGTTGCGGTAGTTTCCGGCGTCGACCATCCACGGTTTGGCGAGGTAGTCGGCCGGCCCGCCATCGTCGACCCGAAGGATCTCGTGCCGAGCGATGGCCCATAGCGTTCGGGCCAACAGCGGGGCCACCGGTGCGACCCAACCGGCCGCCTGGAAGAACATCAGTTCGCCTCCGGCCGGTACCGATATTCCCGTGTAATCGGAACGGAACCCGATGATGTCGCCGGCGGGTGTCATCAGCTCGTTGCGCATGCCACGCAGGAACGGTTCTGCCACCGTGGCCATGTGCTGCGTGCCGAACGCGGCATCGTGTGAGGCGACGCTGTTGATGCCGTACAGATTGCAGGCCGAGTATGTCCAGTTCGGTTCGCATGCATAGACGGTCTGCGGTGACCGCTCGAAATTCATCAGCAGCGAGGCGTTGAACGAACGGGTGTCGTGGCGGTAGGTCTTCTTCGGGTTTCCGAGTGTGAACACCATCGAACCAGGATCGACGAACCGGGTGCTGCCCGTGTTGGCGTGATAGATGTTCAGGCAGATACCCGACCACCCGGTCAACATGATGTTCTCGAAGGCAACCGGATCGTAATTGGTGCTCAGCCGGCCCCAAAGCCGTTCCAACCGCCAGTATCTCCACACCTCGGGCACGGTGAGCTTCTCGATCACTTGTTCCTGTGCCAGCGACAGGTATCCGTGGAAGTTCGGCGTGTAGAACCGCTGCGCCTGTGCCAGCGCGTACTGCACATGGTTGATCTGATAGCGCAGCGCGGACGGCTGGAACTGCTCGATGATGTCGAAACCCGCGAACTCGTCCACTGGTTGCAGCCCGAGATCCAGGAGGTGACGTATGTGCGCGAGCTGGGTTTCGTCGAGTTCCCTGGGTGTGGCGGGGGCCTTCGGTGCCAGCGTGACTTCCAGAGCTGCCAGTTCGGCGGGTAGATAGCCGGAGCGCTCGGAGCGCACCCGCGCCGCGTGCCGCACTGCCATCACCCGGCGACAGATCACCAGCCCCGCGATCGACGCAACCACGATGAATGCCACGATCGCCGGCACCGCACCGGCACTCGGGTCCGAACGGTCGGCCAGTGCTGCGGCAAGTAGTGCCGCTCCCAGCCATGTCATGATGGGGGCCAACACATTTCCGGTTCCGAACCACAGCACCAGACTGACGACAAAGAGCACCAGGGTCACGGTGATACCGAGTACGGCCCACCAACCGAACCCGAGGAATCCGCCACCGGGCAGGACAAGGCCCAGGCCGAGGGCCCGCCAGTGGGCCGACATGCCCAGCACCGTGGGCAAGAAACCGACCAGGGCAAGGGCGACGTAGTACATCGCCGTTCGGCGTAGCCGTCGCGTAGTGACGGGCCCGTTGAAACGACGGCGGGTGGGCAGCCCCAGCGGGCCGACGCTATCGGACAGGGTTTCGGCGGGGGAGATCAAGGCGTTCTCGATTCACTTCTTGCGGACGACGGTTGCGGCTGGTGTCGGTTGCGCGAGCTGCCTGCCGCAGTCGGATGACGCGTTCGTTGAGCCAGGTGAACGACGACGCCAACAGGACACAACAAGCCATGACGATCAGGCCTGACGGAACCTGGCGAGGCGTTTGGCCGCTGCTCGTCGCTCGAATCGGATGTAGGCAGGCACTGCACGCTTGAACAGTGGTGAGTAGGGGGGTGTGATCATCTTGGCCAGACTGAACGGCAGCCGACTGATGGTCACCGCGCGGTGATGGGTGAAGGTGTCGAAGCCGGTTTTGCCGTGATAGGCGCCGGATCCGCTGCGCCCGACCCCACCGAACGGGGCGCTTCCCATGGCGCAGTGCAGGGCGAAGTCGTTCACCGAGACGCCCCCGCTGAGCGTCCGGTCGAGGAAGCTGTCCAGTTCGGATCCGTTGGGCCCGTACCAGTATGCCGCCAGCGGGGACGGCCGGGCCGCGATGTAGTCCACGACCTCGTCGAGCGAGTCGTAGGGCAGGACGGTCAGCACGGGGCCGAAGACTTCCTCGTCGGCGATCGTCATCGCCGTGGTCACGTTCTGCAGGATGGTGGGTGCGATGCGTCGTTTCACCCGGTCATGACCGGTTCCGGTGTCGCTGACATGTGCCCCCTTGGCGCGGGCGTCGTCGATCAGTGCGGTGACCCGATCGAAGTTCTTCTCGTTGACGATGCTGACCAACCCCGCGCCGGAGTCGGCGGTGGCCGACAACCGGGCCTGATCGATGGCGGCCTCGACGAAGATGTCGATCTGGTCGCGGGGGACGAAGGCGTAATCGGGGCACAGACAGACCTGCCCACCGTTGGCCAGTCGGCCTGCCATCACCCGGCGTGCCGTTGTCGCGGTATCCGCGTGCCGGCTGATCACCGCCGGATTCTTACCGCCCAGCTCGAGTGTGACCGGGACGAGATTCTTTCCGGCGGCCGTCGCGACGATGGCACCGACGCCGGGGGAACCGGTGAAAAACAGATGATCGAAGGGTAGGGCGCAGAATGCGGAGCCGACCTCCACGCCGCCGGTGACCACCGTCATCTCGGTAGGATCGAAGTACTCGGCCACCTTCTCGGCGAAGACCTCGGCGGTGCGCGAGGTGACTTCGGAAAACTTGATCATCACGCGATTGCCGGCCGCCAGCGCGGAGGCGGCGGGCTGGGCAACAAGACTGATCGGGAAGTTCCACGGGCCGATCACACCGACCACTCCCAGCGGTTTCTTCTCGATGACGGTCGGTGTTCCCATGAAGGTGGTGGATCGCAGTCGGTCCGGCTGCACCCACTTGGCCAATGAGCGCCGGGTGACGCCGAGGTCGGGCAGGATTCCGGCCACCTCCGACATCAGGTTGATGGTGTGGGGGCGATTCCCGAAGTCGGCGTTGAGTGCCTCGGAGAAGAGATCGGTGTTCTCGGTCAGCAACAGGGTCAGTCGATCGATGCGGTTGCGGCGTAGTTCGACTGACGGTGTTCCGGCCTGCAGAAAGTCTGCTTTCTGAGCCTTGAGTAGGCCCAGCAGTCGGGCAGAGTGGTCGACCGCAGTGCCGGTCTGGGATCCGTTGGAGGGGGACACGTCGGTGGTCACGGTAGTTCCGTTCTGTGATGAAAGGTATCGGAGGTCGGTTCACTGGCTGAGCCGGTTCGCGCAGCCAACCGGCGGGCCAGCGGCAGGGTCACCGCGGCGCAGGTGACCAACATCACCAACCCGCCCAACCGTTGGTCGGTGGTGCTGGAGATTCCGAAGATGTTGGCGTGGTTCATGTATGGGGAGGGCAGCAGCAGAGCGGCCAACCCGAGGACGGCCGAGACCTCCTGTCCGATGATCAGCGCGGTCCGGCGTGCGCGCGCAGAGGCGACCGCTCCGGTGCACAGGATGGCTGCCCAGTAGGACAGGCCGATCACCGTGGCCAGCCCCACCACGCCGAGCGGGACGCTCATCAGGTCGGCCGTGCGGTCGTGCACGACCGGTAGGTGCAGCATTACCAGGAATGTCGAATTGAGCACGACGACGCCGACCAGGCTGGCGATTCCGACCGGGGAGGTCTTCGCGGACATCCGGTGCGTGCGGGGCAATGCCGAGAGCACGAGCAAGGGCACGCCGACCATGAGAACCTCGAGTACCAGCATCGCGATCAGGTGGGAATGCAACGCGAGACCACGCAATGGTTCGCTCATCGCCATTGCAACGAGCCCGGCGGCGGCGAGCACCGCGGCGACCTTTGTCCGCGAGGCGATCCACCAGAGCAGTGCAACCACGGCCACGGTTGCGGCAATGGTGGCTGGGAAACTCCACTGCCATGTCGCTGCGCCGTGGGGTGCCATCTCCGGGGTGTGCGCGCCGTGACCTGCGTGGCCGTCATGTCCCGAGTGGTCCCGGCCCGAGGCACCCGTTGGACGGCTGGCCGTGATGAGAATGGCGCCCACCACCACTGCCGCCCCGATCTCCGCAGCGGCCGCCGCCAGCAGCGCGAGCGACAACCGTTGTCGGCCGGTGTCGGCGGTGATGGTGTGCGCCGGGCTCATCAGGGATTCTTGACCAAGGTGGGCAGCCGCTTCTGCGAGATCAGTCGCGACATCAGAGAAGCGGCCAGCGCGCCCTTGCCCACGAGTGCATGAGTCTTGCCGGCGGCGAGGGCGTCATAGCCGGCGCGGGCCACCTCGACCGGTGAGCCCGCCTTGTTCTTGGCGAACATGTTGCCCAGCAGCGACTTACCGGTGAAGTCGTCGATACCGCCGGCTTGGGAGAACTTCGTCTGCGTGGCGCCCGGGGTCAGACAGGTGACCGTCACCCCGTGTGGCTTGAGCTCAGCAGCCAACGCGAAGGTGTAGGAGTTGACATACGACTTGCTCGCGCCGTAGGAGGCGAACCGGGTGGAGGGCACCATGCCTGCCGTCGAACCGACGTTGAGGATCGATCCGCTGCGCCGTTCCTTCATCACCTTGCCGAAGGTCATCGACATCATGGTCAGCGATACGATGTTGAGTTCCAACATGTTCGCCACCCGGTCCGGTGCCAGGTCGACCGATTCACCGAAGCAGGCGAAACCGGCGTTGTTGATCAGCACATCGGGCAGCCAGTCGTTGTCAGTGCACCACTGCAGAAGGGTGGTGGCGGCGTCGGGCTTGGACAGATCCATCTGCAGGGTCTGCAGGCGTGCGGATCCGAAGCGGAAATCTTCGGGCAGTTGGTCGAGTTCTTCCTGCACCAGGCTCACGGCCAGGACGCGGGAGCCCTCCTCGAGGTACAGCTTCGTGAACTCCTTGCCGATGCCGGATCCAGCGCCGGTGATGATGACCTTTTTCAAATGAGTTGTCCTGTCGTGAGTAGTGCTTATCGGGGTGTATTTCGGTTGTTCAAAGGGACGGTGTGAGTGACACTTCGGTGCGATCCGGCAGGTCGATCGAGACGCTCGCACGGCCTTCGGCATCGGCGGTCAGGGTATCGATCAGTGCTCCGCGGACGTCGTAGCTGCGCCCGGGCACCAAGCGTTCGATGCCGAGCGCGGTGCGGGTCGGGCCGTCGCCTGGGCGCAGAACGAGATGCAGGTCTGAACCGTCGGTAGCCGTCGATGCCACCAATACGTCGGGGTAGCTCACTCCCTCCAGGACAGGGCCGGTGAGAACCGCGGTGCCGGGACCCTCGCTAATCATTGCCCGATAGCCGCCCGGAGGGTTGAACCGGGCCAGTGCCAGGGTGGCGTTGAACATCGTCGAGAAGCCCTCGTACCAAAGGGTTCCATCCTTCTCGACGGGCGGGGACTGGCGGTCCAACGACGCGGCCATCAGATTGTGTAGCTCGGTGTCGCCCATTTCTGCGGCGGCCCACATGACCATCCCGAACGGCCCCAACGGTGTCTTGCGGTAGTTGCCGGTGTCCATCGCATCCCAACCACGTAGCGCCACCGTCGGCTCCGGTCCGTCGGTGTTGACGAACTCCTCGCGCACAATCGTCCAACTTCGTTGCGCCAGATCGGGATCGAAGCTGTGCAGCATGGCTGCAGTCCCGGCGTCGGCCATCGAGGAGGTGAGCATCGGAATGGTCACACCGAAGCGTGCCGACCGGATTGCGGTCATCCGGCCGTCGGCGGTGATGAACTCCTCGTGTAAGCGACGTTGGAACAGCTCGCCGATGGACTCGATGAATCGCGTGCCGTGCACGCGGTCCGACAACAGCAGGGTGTTGATACCAGTCATGTTGCAGCCGCTGTAGATCCAGTTCGGCTCGCAAGGGAACAACGTCATGTCGGAACGGTTCATGTTGGCGTGCACGGCGGCGGCCACCATGTCGTGGGTGTACGGCCATGTGCGTTTCCCCAGCCGGAAGGGCAGCGCGCCATTGAGGCGATAGCGGTCGTCGCCCGTGTTCGATTCGTAAGCACCCAACATCACGCCGAGATACCCGGACAACATGATGTTGTCGCGTTTCATCGGGTCCCAGTCCAGGCTGAGATTGCCCCACGTCTGCTCTATGGCCCAGTAGCGCCACACCTCGGGCAGGGTCATCTTGTCGATCAGGTTGCGTTGACCGGCCGACAGGTAGCCGTGGAAGGACGGGGTGTGATGCAGTTGCGCCATCGTCAGCGCCCACTGCAGGAAAGAGAGCTGGTAGCGGGTAGCGGCGGTCTGGAACTGGTCGACCTTGGAGAATCCGTCGAACTGGTCGATCGGTTGCAGGGCCCGGTCGAGCACGGACCGTAGGACAGCGAGGTCTTCGTCGGACAGTTCGCGGCGATCGACATCGCTCGGTCGGGGATCGAGACGGGTCGCCTTGGCGAGGTACTGCGCGCGGACTCGCCCGCGGTCCTGGGCGGCGTGGAAGGCGCGTCGATTGGCGACGACGGCTACCGCGGTGGTGCCCGCAAGGACCACGGGCAGAGCAGAGGGTGCCGACTTCCACACCTTGCCTGCGGCCTTGGCCTGCTTGCGGGCGTCTACGGCGGCGGTGAGCCAGATGAACGGGGCCATCAGGATGTTGCCGGTGCCGAACCACACGGCCAGCCCGGAGAGAAAGCCCGTGACGGTGGTGAGAAATCGAAACGGGCTGCGGGTGTAGAGGTAGCCGCCGCCGGGCATCAACGCGCCCAATGCCAACGCCTTGGTGCCTGGCTGCTTGCTGCGCAGTGCGCTCACGGTGGCCACCGCCGCGAGAGCGCCGATGCCGATTGCACTGCGGCGCAGGAGTGCCCGCACCGCTGGGCCGGTCGGTCGAGACGGCACGTCGAGTCGGTAGCCGACTTCAGGCACCGTTGCGCCCGGCGCTGTCCGATTCGTCATCGCTACAACCCGCGTGCCCTCGCATGCTGAAGATCTCTCCGCTGATGTCGTCATCGGACGGATCCCTTTCGTTGTGCTTCAGTCACTGCGTCGGGCGTCGACCGGAGCCCACCGCGCCGTCGTCACCGGGGACTGTTCTGGCGTCCGCGGACGCAGCCTCCGTATGGCGCCTCCGAAAATCGCGGCGATGAAGGCGCAGCAGGCCATAGGTGGACGTCCTCTGGGTTCCGGTTGGCGGCGGGCGTGTGGCCGAATGTGACACCGGCTGTGTCCGTCGCGCGATGTGATCCATGATAATACCGACGAATGGCGTCGGCAATAGCATCTTCCAGGGGTCCATTCAGCGGTGGGGATACTGGGTGCAACATCGGTCCGGTGAAGGTGGGAATTGCAGGTGGATACCAACGCAAGCGACTCGACGGTGCCGCGGACGGCTGGCCCCGGACGTCGGCGTGACCCCGCCATCGACGCGAGATTGCGGCACGCGGCGCGGGAGATCTATGCCAGGGAGGGATGGGCGGGATTTCATTTCGACGGTGTCGCTCGGTTGGCCGGGGTGAGCAAAGACGCGGTCTACCGACGCTATCCCGACGCCAAAGCGCTGTTGATGGACGCGATCTCGGAGCAAACGATGCCGGTGCTGGCTGCCGATATGTCGATCGAGCCTGCGCTGATCGCCTACGCCGTCGATATATTCACGTTTTTCGCCGGCGGAAGCGGAAACGTCAACCTGCGGGTACATATCGACGGCGAGCAGTACCCGGGGATTCTGCAGCGTTACCGGGAGGTGGTGGTAGAACCGCAGCTGCGCATTGCCGTCGACATCCTCGAGCGGGCGCGCCGGAGCGGTGACGTTCACCCGGACACATCGCCGGAAGCGGTGATCGAGGCGCTTGGCGGCGCAGTGATGATGCACGCGCTCGCCGCTGGACCCCGTCTCACGGACGGGGGTGTCGCTGATCCCGACGCATTGCGACACCTCACGGCCCTCACTCAGCAGATCCTGCACGGGCATCTTATTGCGGCGGCACGTGCGGATTCAGATCTTCAGTAGTGCGCCGCCATCAACGGGCAGCTGAAGCCCGGTGACGTAGCGGGATTCGTCGGAGGCGAGGAAGAGCACGGCGTTGGCGATATCCTCCGGTTCGACGTACGGGATCGGCATCGACTGCATGCGGGGCAGTGCGGCCTCGACGTCGGCACGTGTGGGTTCGTCCAGATCCTTGCGGAACGCCTTGTACATCGGTGGACTGTGCAGCATGTCGGTGTTGCAGTTGGTCGGGTGCACTGCGTTGACACGAATGCCCTGCGCGGCCACCTGACGCGCCAGGACCACGACGTAGTCGGAGATGAACTGTTTGGCCAGGCCGTAGCCCGCTCCGCCGGGTCCGTTGCCCGGGTTGCTCACCGCGTTGGGCAGCATGGCGGCCACCGATCCGGTGGCGATGATCGATCCGCCGGACGAGACGAACGGTAGCGCGGAGTGGATCGTGTTGAGGACGCCGATCAGATCGACGTCGACTGCATCGGCGAACGCGGTCACCGGGTAATCGGCGCCGATGGGACAGATGCCCGCATTGGCCACCACGATATCGAGTCCGCCCAGCGTGTTTACGGCCGACTCGATGGAGCGCTGCAGTGCCGCGCGATCACGTACGTCGACGACGGCTGGGACGGCTCGGCGGCCGAACTTCTCTACGTACCGGATGGTTTCGTCGAGGTCCTCCGCGCTCGCCATCGGATATCCGACGCCGGCTATGTCTGCGCAGATGTCGATGAGGATGACATCGGCGCCCTCTTCGGCGAGCCGGATTGCATGCTGGCGTCCCTGCCCACGCGCTGCTCCCGATATCAGTGCTTTCTTGCCTTCGACCCGCCCCATCGCAGACCCTTTCTCTAGGTAGATCGCGCTGTCCGCAGAATTGACTTACTTGGTTAGCGTATTGTGCCACGCTAGCTGAAAGGAAGTGCCGTGGTTGGAGTTTTGCAAGGTGTACGCGTGGTCGAACTGGCTACCTGGGGCTTCATCCCTTCCGCCGGTGTGGCCCTGGCGGATTGGGGTGCCGAGGTCATCAAGGTCGAGCATCCGTCGCATGGCGATCCGATGCGCGGCCTGGTCAGCGCTGCGCTGACCCCACCGGGGGAGCAGCCGGTGAGTTTCATGTTCCAGACGTTCAGTCGGAACAAGTCGAGCGTAGGTATTGACCTGACCGCCGACGGGGGCCGCGAGGTGCTGTGCCGCCTCGTCGCGACGGCAGATGTGTTCCTGACCAACTACCTGGCCCCGGTGCGCCGCAAGCTCGGCGTCGACGTGGAAGACCTCGTCAAGATCAATCCGAAACTTGTGTACGTGCGCGGCAGCGGACTGGGGCCCAAAGGAGAGGAGGCTGACGCCGGGGGGTTCGATCTGGCGTCTTACTGGTCTCGGGGTGGCGTCGGCCATGTCAGCACGCCCGATCCTTCCGAGTATCCGCCGCCGATGCCCGGCGCGGCATTCGGGGACCTGCAGTCGGGGCTGTACGCGGCCGGCGGCGTCGCCGCTGCGCTGTTCGCCCGGGAGCGCACCGGCGAGCATCAGGTGGTCGATGTCAGCCTGCTCGGTGCGGCGGTATGGGCCACGGCACCGCATATCGCCGCCACCTCATTGTTCGATATCGACGCGATGCCCCGGGCGGGTCGTGAGGCAGCCCACAACCCGCTCAGCAACACGTATCGGACGGCTGACGGCCGTTATGTCGCACTGGTGATGCTCGAAGCCGACCGCTTCTGGGCGCCACTGGTCGAGTTGATGGGGCGACCCGACCTCATCGCCGACGAGCGGTTCGTCGATTCCCACGCCCGTCGAGTCCACAGCGCAGCCTGTGTTGCCGAACTCGACGCCATCTTCGCCGAACGGACCGCCGATCAGTGGCGTGAACTTCTCGCACGGCAGCGGGGGGTGTGGGCGGTGGTTCAGACTCCGGCCGAAACTCGAACGGACAGCCAGGTCGTGGCCAACGGCTACGTCGGCGCGGTCCGTGTTGACGAGCGGACCGAAGTGTCGGTTGCGCGTCCTCCTGTGCAAATCAACGAATTCCAGGCGGAGCCCAAGGCTGCGCCAGAGCTCGGCGCCGACACCGATCAGGTGCTCCTCGAACTCGGTTATGACTGGGACGAACTCGTCGAACTCAAGGTCGCCGGTGCCATCACCTGATCTGACGATTCCATCTCGGACGGCATTACTGATAGTATAACCTGGTTATATCAATCCGCCCGGCGGTCGAGGGCGGTCTTTCGCGGCTGTGACGAGGATGGACTGCATGGATCTGACCGAGACGATGCGAGAGCGGATGCGCGCCGGCGGGGACGAACCGCTGTTGTGCTATCGCGGTTCGTGGCGCAGCCGAACGCAGTTCGCCGAGGCCGCCAACGCGATCGACGCCGCCTTGTCGAAATGTGGTGTCGGCTCTGGCGTTCCAGTCGGTATCTACATGCGTAACCGGCCAGGTCTTGTCGCCGCGGTAGCGGTGGTCCTCGCCACGCGCAGACCGTTGATCTTGCTGAATCCGCTGATGCCCGACGACGTGATAGGCGAGGATGTGGCGGCCATGCGGCCTGCTGCAGTCATCGCCGATGCCGACGATTGGGTGCGGGGGCCGCTGTCGCAGGCTGTCGCGGCGGTCGGCGCCCTGGGATTGCAGGTTGAGGTACCGGCTGACGGTTCGTCGGCCGCGGTGGTGAAGTCGGCCAAGTCTCCTGACGCCGAACACCTTCTCGTGGATGAAGACATCGCCATCTTGATGCCCACCAGTGGCACTACCGGGCCGCCGAAGCGAATACCGCTGCGGCACAGCGAAATAGAGCAGGCTCTACGCGGCGCTCAAGAGCACTACATGGCAGGAAGCGCGCGAACGGGCAGTGTTCGCGGCGGCGGAGTTCAGATCATCTCGTTGCCGTCCACCAACATCAGTGGTCTGTGGGCCATCATCACCGCGCTCAGCGGCGGGGGTCGTGCGCTGCTCCAGGACAAGTTCGAACCGACGGTCTGGGCCGAGGCGGTGGCTGAGTACGGCCCACGGTCGGTGTCGCTGCCTCCGGCCGCCTTGCGGATGGTGCTGGACGCAGGTGTCGAGCCCGCTAAGCTCGCCAGCCTCAAGGCAGTCTGGGCCGGCGCCGCTCCCACTGGTGCCGACCTTGCTGCCCAGTTCGAAGCCACCTATGACTGCCCGGTGTTGATCAGCTACGGAGCCACCGAATTCACCGGTGGCATCACCGGGTGGTCGCTCAAGGACTGGAATGAATGGAAGGACACCAAACGGGGCAGTGTCGGACGCGCCCACCCGGGAGTGGAGATCACGGTGGTGGACCCCGACACCGGCGTCGAACTCGCGCCGGGGGAGCCGGGTTTGATCCAGGTGCGGTCGGCTCAAGCCTCCGGTGGCGCTGACCAATGGGTACGTACCAATGATCTCGGCAGTGTCGATGCCGATGGATTCGTCTGGATACACGGCCGCGCCGACGATGTGATCAACCGCGGCGGTTTCAAGATCTTCCCGGCCGAGCTCGAAGACTGCCTGGAGTCCCACCCGCGGGTACGGGAGGCCGTGGTGTTCGGTGTCGATGACGATCGTCTCGGCCAGGTTCCCGTGGCAGTCATCGTCACTGCTGCCGAAGTGGACACCGACGAACTGAAGGCCTGGGTGCGCAGCCGGGTGCCGGGATACAAGGTGCCCGCCCACATCGAGGTCACCGACGCACTTCCCCGTAACTCGGCGATGAAGATTCTTCGCAAGCAGGTCCGCAAGGAATACGACACCGCCATGGCGGCTACCAAATAAGCAGATGACCCTCCTCCGTGTGGAGGACGGACAGCAGAGGAGACTTGACAGTGCAGTCAGATCTGACGGACCGCGTAGTGGTGGTGACCGGCGCGGGTAACGGCCTCGGTCGGGCCCACGCGCTGGCATTCGCTGCAGCGGGAGCGGCGGTGGTGGTCAACGATCTCGGCGGGGCCCGCGACGGTGCGGGTGGGTCGGCAGGGCCGGCCCAGCTGGTTGTCGACGAGATCACCGCGACGGGCGGGCGCGCTGTCGCAAACACCGACGACATCAGCACATGGTCGGGCGGCAAGTCCCTGGTCGAGCAGGCCGTCGACGTGTTCGGCGGGCTCGACGTGCTGGTCAACACTGCCGGTATCCTGCGTGACCGGATGCTGACGTCGATGTCCGAGGCAGAATGGGACGCCGTCATCGCGGTTCACCTGAAGGGGACCTTCTGCCCGACGCGGCACGCGGCCGAATACTGGCGCAACCGGTCCAAGGGCGGTGCTGACAACGATGCCCGTGTCATCAACACCACCTCACCGTCCGGACTGTTCGGTGCGCCCGGACAGACCAACTACGGGTCGGCCAAGGCCGGCATCGCCGGATTCACCGTGATCGCCGCGATGGAGATGCAGCGCTACGGGGTCGCGGTCAACGCCGTCGCGCCGACCGCACTCACCCGCCTCACCGACGACCTGCCGGCAATGCACGACCTGGCAGCCTCCACCGATATGGCACCCGAGGGTGTGTCGCCGGTGCTGGTGTGGCTCGCCGGACCGGGCGGCCGTGACGTGACCGGACGGGTCTTCGCGGTGATCGGTGGAAAGATCGCTGTCGTCGAGGGGTGGGCCTATGGCCCCGAGGCCCAGAGCGACGAACGGTGGACCGCCGAGCGACTCGACGAGGTGATGCCGGGTCTACTGGCGAAGGCTGCCCCCAACGCCGATATGACCGGGCAGCGGCCGGCGCAATGACGACTCCGGTAAGCGCCCCGACCGGCCATCCCGCCGAATCATTGATCGGCGCCGTGCTGTTCGGCTACGAGATGCCGATAGAGCGCGGCAAGATTCGCGAGTTCGCGGTCGCCACCGGCGCCACCGATCCGATCTACCAGGGTCCCAATCCGCCCGTGCCCCCGACCTTCTTGGCCTCGAGCATGCACTGGGAGCCCCAGGACCCGCCGCTGGCGCAACGTCTCGGTCTGGATCTCGGCCGGGTTCTGCAGGGTGGCCAGGAGTACACGTTCTTCGGACCGCTCCCGCGCGCGGGTGAGACGCTGCGTGCGCAGACCTCTGTGGAATCGGTGACGGCAAAGGAGAACAGCCGTGGTGGCCGAATGACGTTCATCATCGTGCTGACGCGATTCGTCCGCACCGACGGCAGTGTGGCCGCCGAAAGTCGAGCCACCGTCATCGAGAGGGCGCCATCATGAGCCTGGCGACGCCGCCGGCCGACCTGACCGCAGGGGCGGTCCTGACCGAACGCGGGTTCGGGCCGCAAACGCGGACGGACATCGTCCGCTATCAAGGTGCCAGCGGTGATTTCAACCCGGTTCACCATGACGATGAGTTCGCCAAGGCAGCCGGCATGTCGGGGGCCTTCAGTGTGGGCATGCTGCAGGCCGGGTATCTCGGCACGTATCTGGTCGACCTGTTCGGCCCCGGAAGCGTGCGCCGGATCGCGGTGAGATTTGCCCGGCAGGTCTGGCCCGGTGACGAGCTGACATGTCGGGGGACGGTGGTGGCCCGCGGCACCGGCGATCTGGGGGACACCGCCGAGATCGAACTGAACATCGAGCGCGCCGACGGCTCGGTGGCCGTCTCGGCGTCGGCCACCGTGCTGGTCGGCAGGGTAGCCAGGGAGGACGTCACACCATGACCACACCGGCGACGAGTACCGAGACGAGGACCATTCCGGTGGCCGATTACCTGGTGTTGGCGGATCGGCCACACCTGGCCGGCTTCCGCTGCGCCCAATGCGATGCGGTGTATCTCCTGCGCCGATCCGCCTGCGCCCGGTGCGGCGGAGCAGACTTCGGCGGTCGCCGAGATCTCGGTGACAGCGGAGTGGTGACTGCGGCGACGGTGGTGCACCGTGCCCCGCCGGGTGTGCTGACCCCGTTCGTCAGCGGCGTCGTCGCTCTCGACGGCGGTGGCTTCGTGCGGACCAATCTCGTCGGAGATATCGCGGATCCGGTGGCCGCCGTGGGCCGACGCGCGGTGTTGCGTACCTGCCCGGTCGCCACCGACAGCCGTGGCGTGGAGGCCGTCGGCTACGAATTCGAGGTGCAGAAGCCATGACCGAAAACGTATGGATCGTCGGGGCGGCAATGACGAAGTTCGGCCGCTTCCCGGATTGGGATGTCGTCGACCTGGGGGCGGCCGCGGCGCGGGAGGCGTTGTCCGACAGCGGCACCACCATCGCACAGATGTGGACGGTTGCCGTCGGTAATGTCTTTGAGGGAATTACCGGTGTAGGCCAACGGATCATGCATCAGATCGGCCAAACCGGCGCACCGGTCTACAACGTGTCCAACGCATGTGCCACCGGGGCCACCGCCCTGCGCACGGCCTTGCTGGCCATGCGTGCGGGGGAGGCCGAATTGGCGCTGGCCGTCGGCGCCGAGCAGCTGGGCAAACGGGGGCTGCTGTCGGCCGGCGAGGAACCCCGCGGTCCGGAGTTCAGCCCACGAGGCCGCGACGGTGCGGTGCTCGAACCCGAGGGTGTGATGGGAAGTTCGTTGATGCCCTCGGTGTTCGCCGAGGCAGCGGTCGCCTATCTGGCGCGTACCAATGACGCCACCGCGGAACACTTTTTCAAGGTCGCGCAGAAGAATCACATCAACTCCACGCTCAACCCGCTGGCTCAGTACCGCAAGGAGTTCAGCCTCGAACAGATCTCCGGTGGGGACATGATCGCCTATCCGAACACCGCCCTGATGTGTTCGCCGACCGGAGATGGTGCCGCTGCGGTCGTGCTGGCCACCGATGCCGCGCTGAACAAACTTGATCCGGCGGTCCGCGCGCGGGCGGTGAAGGTCAGTGCTTCGGTGCTCGTCAGTGATCCGTGGGTAGCGCACGCCGAGGCGGCCTGGGATGTGGACACCATCACTCGCAATGCCTCTGCCCGGGCCTACGAGGTCGCCGGCCTCGGCCCTGCCGATCTCGACATGGTGGAATTGCATGACTGTTTCGCCACGGCGGAGCTCATCCACTACGAGAATCTCGGACTGTGTGAGCCGGGTGGCGCACCCGATTTTCTGGAGTCCGGTGCGCCGTGGCGGGGTGGTGCGACACCGGTGAACATCTCGGGCGGATTGCTATCCAAGGGGCATCCGCTTGGTGCGACCGGTATCGCCGGGGTGTACGAGGTGGTGACTCACCTGCGCGGCGAAGCCGGTGACCGTCAGATCGACGGTGCCCGCGTGGGTATGGCGCACGTACTCGGGTTGGGAAGTGCCTGTGCCGTACATATTTTGGAGCGGCGAGCGTCTTAATCCCTTGAAAAGAAGGGACTTTCGACCCTGTATCCCGGGCCGCGCCACGAGTACACTTGAGACCAGGTAAACAGCTATTGAGAAGGAGTGATCATGCCGTTACAGGATCACATGCAGTTGATCTCGGTTGACGATCATCTGATCGAGCATCCGCGGGTCTGGGCCGACCGACTGCCGGCCAAATTCGCGGAGCTTGGGCCGCGCATCGTCGAGGTGCCCAGGGCAAAGGGTGGACCACCGAGTCAGGTGTGGGAGTACCAGGGCAAGACCTACCCGCAGATCGGTCTCAACGCTGTCGCAGGCAAGAAGCCCGAGGAGTACGGCATCGACCCGTCGCGCTTCGACGAAATGCTGCCGGGGTGCTATGACCCGGTGCAGCGACTGGCCGACATGGATCTCGACGGGGTCGAGGCCGCACTGTGCTTCCCGTCCTTCCCGCGCTTTGCCGGCACGGTGTTCCTGGAAGGTGCGGATCGCGACGTCGCGCTGGCCAGTGTGCAGGCCTTCAACGACTTCATCCTCGACGAGTGGTGCGCCGCCGCGCCGCATCGTTACATCCCGCTGGTGATCCTGCCGTTGTGGGATGTGAACCTCTGTGTCGCGGAGGTTCACCGCACGTATGCCAAGGGTGCGCGCACCATCGCGTTCCCGGAGAATCCCTCTCCCCTCGGATTGCCGTCGATTCACACCGACCATTGGGACCCGCTGTTCAGCGTCGCCGAGGAGTACAACCTGCCGCTCTCGCTGCACTTCGGTACGTCGGGGCAGTCGCCCAAGCCGTCCCCGGAAGGCCCGATGGCAGTCAGTATCACGCTGTTCGGCTGCAATTCGATGTCGGCGCTGACCGACCTACTGTTTTCTCCGGTCTTCCACCGCCATCCGAAGCTGAAGGTCGCGCTGTCAGAGGGTGGCATCGGTTGGGTTCCGTACATGTTGGAACGTGCCGACTACGTCTGGGAGCGGCACCGCTTCTACCAGAACGTTAATCAGGAGATGCGGCCGTCAGAGATCTACTTCAAGCACATCTACTCGTGCTTCATCGACGATCGGCATGGACTCAACAACCGGCACGAAGTCGGCATCGACAACATCCTGTGGGAGTGCGATTACCCACATTCGGACTCGAACTGGCCCAACAGTCGCAAGATCGCGCAGGAAGTGTTCACCAAGATCCCCGACGCGGACGTGCACAAGATTGTTGAGTTGAATGCCCGCGAGCTGTTCAACTTCCCACGGGTCGGGCAGTGAGCAAGGAACCGGTTCAGCCCATTCCCCCGGAGAATATGCTGGGGGACTCGGATTGGGACGATGAGGATCTACTTACCGTCGTCGAAGCCTCCGAACGACTGGTCGACGAGATCAGATTGTCCAGGGAACGCATCAGGCAGTCTGAAGAGGTGTTGACCGGTGCCGATGGGGCAGCGCACCCGGAAGAGGCCGCTGCCCTGGCGGCCGAACGAGGTCGACTGGAAGATCTGATCAAGGCGGCCGAACGGATCAAGGCGGCCCAGGCCGCGGCTCCGCGCTGAACGATGATGCAGATCAATAGGTCTGTCGTGCCGATTCGGGCGGTGGTGTTCGACATGGGCGGCGTGCTGACAGTCGATCCGTTCGAGGCGGCCAGAGGGTACGCCGAGGAACTGGGCATACCCGGCGAGACGTTCGTCGATCAGATGCGCGGGCCCATGTTCGCTGCGGTGGAGCGCGGCGAGAGCACGATTCGGGACTATCTCAAGTTTGCCTGCGGTGATGTACAACAGCGGTTCACGGTCGCCGTCGACATCCGTCGGTTGGCCGACTGCCTGGCAGCCGGCCAACAGGTTCGACCGGAGATGGTGGCGCTGGTCGGCGAACTGGCGGACCGCGATGTCAAACTGGGGATCTTGACCAACAATGCGAAAGAGGCCCGATCGTGGTGGAGCAGCGGTGTGCTGCCGCTGGAACACTTTGCGGCGGTCGTGGATTCCTCCGAGATCGGTGTGCGTAAACCTGATCCGCTCATCTTCGCAGTCACGGCGCAGCGCCTGCAGTTGGAGCCGGGTGAGGTTCTCTACTTCGATGACACCGCGGAGAACGTAGTCGGTGCCGCGAGTGCGGGTTTGGTGGCCGAAGCGTTCACCGATCCGGCTGAGTGTCGGATGGTGTGCGCGCGGCACGGACTGGTCTGATACCAGTCCGTGCCGCCGCTCACCGTCAGGTCGTCGAGCGTAACACCGCTGCATCGTCCGTTGTCGCGCAACTGCTTTCGGTCTTGATCGACCTGAGCATGACGATGGTCAATCCGGCGAGCCAGGCGAAAAAACCGGCCATCGGCAGCCAGAAGGCGAAGATTCCGTTCCAGGCCATCGGACCGCTGTGGAAGAGCACCACGGCCGCTGCCGGCACGTTGACGATCACGTACCAGATGCTGAGGTAGCCGAACCATCGCGGAAAGGCCCACGGCACATCGTCGTAGATGAAGGTGGCCAGCGCGGTCGACGTTCCCTGCGTGATCAGTGCGCCGACCAAACCGAGGAACATCAGCCAGAACATGTCGTTGAGTGCCTGGGTGATCTCGGGGCCCCTCTCGGGCCGGTATGCGGCCACTGCAAGCACCATGAGCGGGAACACTGCCCCCGGGACGAAGATGACACCACCGAACACCTGCATCAGCGACAGTGTGCCCCACTTGCCTTCCAGGCTTCGAATACGTTGACACACAACGACAAAGAAGGGGAGGGACACGTAGGTCATCAGCATCACAAATGCGAGGCCGAGGCGTACCGGTAGGGCGTTCTCGGTCAAGAACTCTGCTATCTCGGTGGCGCTGGCAGAGGGCGACAGCGGTGGTACCAGGCCGGCCACCAGCATGAACCCGACGAAGAACAGTACCATCCAGGCTATGCCGAACCACGAGAATATTCGTTGTAGTTTCAGATCCATGTCTTCTCCTCGTTGAAGGCCGGATGTCCTCGCCGGTGGCCAAGTTGGTCCACGGAGGCGGTTGGACAAATCGGACAGCACTGGCCCCGTCGCGGCGTGCAGGCCGGCGCTGTGTGGCAATGCGGGGCGAACCCTGTAACGACCGACATTGAATCATGTTTTATGTTTGCGGCGATGCCACTTTCGAGATTCGCGGGAACCTCGTTGCGGACGGACTCAGTCCAGGGCGGGCGGATGTGCCTCGAGGCCGGTCAACAGGGCGTTGAGGGCGACTTTCAGTCGCTTTTCGGCGTCGATGCGTGACATCGCGGCGAAAACCTCGTGTAGGTCGTCGTATCCGTCGCCTTCGGGCGGGTTCAGGCCAGGGTCGACCAGTGACCAACCGCTGACCAAGGCGCAGATTGCCGCATACGCACACGCCGATTGTTCGCCGGTGAATCCACCGCGTCGCAGTTGTCGAACCACAAAAGCGCTCACCCGCAGGCTGGCGGGGGCTGCAGTAGCGTCACCGAGCAGATACGGGATGACGCCGGGGTAGGTCGATTCCAGCACGGTGACCATGCCCAGCACCCGATTGAGGGTATCGACCCAACTCTCCTCGACGCGGTCGTCGAGTTGGTCTGCGAACTCGGTGTCAACGACATGGGAGGCCACCAGGTCGAGCAGTGCCGGACGGCCCGCCACGTGGTAGTACAGCGCCGGACTGGTGATGCCGAGTTCGTCGGCGACCGCCTTGACGGTGAGGCGGGCCAAGCCGGTGCGGCGCGTCACTGCGGCCGCAGCCTCGGCGATATCCGATTCGGTGAGGACCTCGGCCTGGATACCGCCCCGTTGGCCGCCGAAGCGCGCTGTGCCTGCCACGCCTCGTATTGTGCCCCACCCTTCGCGGTCGGGTGGTATCCGCGGTGCGGTAGCAGGAAATTGATTAAAGGCAATTCAATGAAAACGATAACCAGGTAATCGTAATGTCGCTACGGTGGCGACGTGCGGAGTGCGGAGGGCCTCGGGGTCGTCGACGTGAAACGGGACGCGCCGCCGGCCCATCGCCGGGTCCCGGCAGAACCCGGAGTGTGGGTGCTGCTCTTCGGCGACATGCTGCTGTTTGCGGTCATGTTCGCCACATTCTTGAACGTTCGCCGTCACGAACCCATCGCGTTCGACGTGGCACAGGCCAGGCTCCATGTCGGGCTGGGGCTCACCAACACCCTGGTGTTGATGGTCAGCTCGCTGTTGGTCGTGGTTCTGGTCGGGTGCCTGGACCGCGGCAATCGACGTTGGGCGGCCACGGCGGGTGTCGGAGCTCTGTTGTGCGGAGTGGCTTTCATCGCGATCAAGTCCATCGAGTATCACGACCTGCTCGCGCACGGGTACACGCCGAACTCCGCCCCGTTCTACATGTACTACTTCGTTCTGACCGGGTTGCACCTGCTGCACGTGGTGATCGGGTTGGCGGTCCTGGTGTTCCTGACGATGCAGGCCCGTCGCGCACCGCTGAGTGCAGGACGCACCGTGGCGGTCGAAGGCGGTGCGTGCTTCTGGCACCGGGTCGACCTGCTGTGGATCGTGCTGTTTCCGCTGCTCTATCTGGTGGGTGGGGCATGAGCGAAGTGTGGGTGACGATCCGAAACCGCGCCGGGCTGAGCTGGTTGGTGCTCATCGTCGCGACAGCCGCTTCGTTTGTGCTGGGGATCGAGGCGTCGGACGCGCCGTGGGCGGGCTGCCTGATCCTGCTCATCGCAATCCTGAAGGTTCGACTCGTCGGCCTCGACTTCATGCGGCTGCGAACGGCGCCGTGGCCACTGCGGGCGGCGTTCGAGGCCTACTGCGCAACGCTGTTGGCCGTTCTGACAGCGCTGTACCTGGTGGCGGCATGATGCCGGCATCCGAACTATTCCCGCAAGGCTTTTCACAGCAGTTGTCATCGATATCCAGGAGGTAACCGATGCGGCAGATCCGTTACACCAAACCCGGAATTGCGCTCATGGAGGCGCCGGAACCTGAGCTCGCCGCGCCCACTGATGTGAAGATCAAGGTCGCCTACGCATCGTTGTGTGGGTCCGATCTGCATATACTGCGCGGTGACTTCGACGCGTTCCTGACCCCGGAGTTGTGCGCGATCGGCCACGAGGCGGCCGGCACGATCGTCGATGTGGGTACCGCGGCCGGCGAACACGGGCTCAGCATCGGCGACACGGTGACGTTCTACTTCAACCGTTTCTGTGCCGCCTGTCGGTACTGCCGCAACGGCCAGGAACAGTTCTGCAGCCAGGTGCGTATCTCGACCGGTTTCATGAGTGACTACGTCGTCCTGGACGAGCGGCAGGTGTACCGACTGCAAGCGGGCGTCAACCTGGCCGATGCCGCGCTCATCGAGCCGATGACCGTAGCGATGCGGGGTATCGACCTGTGTCGCATCCGCCCCGGGATGACGGTGGCGGTGTTCGGCGGCGGCGGCATCGGCCAACTCGCCGCTCGCCTGGCGCAACTGTCCGGTGCCGCCGCGCTGACACTGATCGAACCGACGGCAGCCAAACGCGCCGTGGCCGCTGCCGGCGGGGCCAACCATGTATTGGATCCTGCGACCGACGATATTGCGGGCGCCTGTGCGGAGATCACCGGTGGTATCGGGTTCGACGTTGTCATCGATACCTCAGGCGCACCGTCGGCCTGCCGCACCGCGATGGATATCGTCGGTAGGGGTGGGCTCGTCGAATTCCTCGGGACATATCCGCCGGCTTTCGTGCTGGATGTTCCGATGGGGCTGGCCTTCATGCGTGAGGTGACGGTGGTGACCGGGGTCTTTCAATCGCCGTACATGTTCCCCCGTGGGATCGAGTTACACGCCCGGTTGGGACTGTCGGATCTGGTGACCGGATACCTGCCGGCCGACTGTGCCGGAGCGGTGGACGATCAGCGTTCCGGGGACACCGTCAAAGCCCTCTTCGACTTCAGCTCATGACTGACCCGGATTGATCGACGGAACGCGAAAAGTGATGCAGCGCAATCAAAAAATATGCTTAAATGGAATTGCGTAGTGTTGATGGAAGGGTGATTTCGCAATGAGTCTGGTTCTGACGCAATCGGTAGCCATCGTGGGGGCCGGCATGTCTGGCCTGTGTGCGGCTATGAGCCTGCGCCGCAACGGATGTCGTGATGTGACGATCTATGAGAAAGCCGAAGACCTCGGCGGCACCTGGCGCGATAATCGCTATCCCGGTCTGTATTGTGATGCGCCGGCGCGACTGTACTGCTACTCGTTCGCGCCGAACAGTACGTCGCCAACCCTGTTTGCCGATTCGGCAAACATTCATGGCTATCTCCAGCGGACCGCCGACGAGCAGGGAGTATCAGATCTGATCCGGTATGGCTCGGAGGTCACCGAGGCCACGTGGGGCGCGGACGGTTGGACGCTCACCCTCGGCGACGGGACCCGGCACCGGCATGACGCGGTCGTCTTCGCGACCGGCTACCTGCACCATCCGTCCATGCCGACCATCGACGGCATGGCGGATTTCGCCGGTCCGTCCTTCCATTCCGCGCGGTGGCCGCGCGATCTCGACGTTGCAGGCCTGCGGGTGGGAGTCATCGGGGCCGGTTCCACCGGCGTGCAGATTGTCACCGCGCTGTCGGAAAAATGCCCGAAAGTCGTGCATTTCCAGCGCACGCCGCAATGGGTGGTGCCATTTCCGAACCTGCGCTACAGCCGGCTGAGCATGGCACTGCACAAGCGATTCACGTCGCTGGCACGGGACAGACACCGTCGATACGCCAAGATGTTCGTCCCGATCGGAAATGCGCCGCTCTATGACGGGGTGGCCAGAAAAGTGATGAAGCGCATCGCATTACACGGACTGAACAGTGTTCGAGACCGGTCACTGCGGAAGCGCATCACCCCTGATTACGAGATCTTGTGCAAGCGTCCCATTCTGTCTGGCGGCTACTACACAGCGATCCAGCGTGACAACGTCCACCTCGTGACGGAGGGTATCGACCGGATCGAGTCCGCCGGCGTGAAGACCCGCGATGGTGAATTGCACGAGTTCGACGTGCTGGTCTACGCCACCGGTTTCGACGCCCACGCGTATATGCGGCCGACCAAGGTGTTCGGTGTCAACGGGCTGGCGCTCGACGAAGTGTGGGGTGACGGTGCTCAGGCGCACCGTAGCGTCATGGTGCCGGGCTTCCCGAACATGTTCCTGATGACCGGACCGTACAGTCCGCTCGCCAACAGCACCATTGTCGAGGTCGCCGAGGCGCAGACCAGGTTCCTCACTCGTGCCCTGCAGAAGGTCGAGCTGGCCGGCGCGCGGGCACTGCATCCCAGAGCCGAAGCGGCCGAGGCGTTCTATGCCAGGGTCAGGCCGGCACTGGACTCGACGGTATGGGCCACCGGTGGTTGTGACAGCTGGTACCAGGACGGCGCGGGCCGAATCGAATTGTGGCCCTTCGCGATCGATCGACATACCGAGGAACTGCGCAAACCAGACCTCGATGAATTCCACCTCATCCGGCATATCGAAGGAGACAACCATGCCCTACCTCTCGGCGAAGACGATGCGCACGATCACCCGCCTCACGGGAAGACCGCTGCTCGACGCCCGAACGCCGGTAAGACTCCAGCGGTTCGCCACTGATCAGCTGCCGAAATTCCTTCCACCGCCCAAGGGGGCGGCGATCGACGTCGTATCGATCGGAGGTGTGGGCGCTCGGCGGGTGACCGTCGGCCCCGCCGATGCCACCCGGGCCGCCATCCACCTGCACGGCGGTGCCTACGTGTTCGGCTCGTCGAAGTCGCATCAGGGTATCGGCGCGCAACTCGCGATGCGACTGAAGTGCCCGGTCTATGTCTTGGACTATCGGCTGGCACCGGAACACCCGTGGCCGGCGGCCGAAGACGACGCCTTCGCAGCCTTCGAAGCACTGGTGCGGTCGGGTATCGACCCGGCGAACATCGTCATCACCGGCGACTCTGCAGGCGGAGGACTGGGCATCGCATTGGCGATGCGGGCCATCGAGGCGGGACAGCGCCCCCCGGCCATGGTGGCGATGCTGTGTCCGTGGGTCGACCTCAGCCCGGTATATCCGGCAGAGAACAACGATCCTGCGCTGACGCCGGAATTCCTGGCGGTGTCGGCGGCGCGTTACCTTGCCGGAACTTCACCGGAGCGTCCTGCCCGCGACCTGATGACCGCCGACCTGACCGGATTACCGAAGCTGCTGATCCAGACATCCGACGATGATCCGAGCACCCCCGATGGTCTGCGCTTCGCGGCTCGCGCCCGATCATTTGGGGTCGAGGTCGTCGAACAGTCCTACACCGGGGTATGGCACGGTTTCCAGGCCTACGCAGGCACCCTGGCCGAAGCCGATGACGCGCTGGATTCCGTTGCCGCCCATGCCGAGCTGGTGTGGTCGGCGACACCGTCGGTGACGCCCTGACATGTCGGTTGGTCGACGCCGATGACACTGATCGCAGTGATCACGGGTGCGGCAAGTGGGCTGGGTCGGCTCGCCGCGCAGCGTCTGGTGGTGGAAGGCTGGACCGTGGCAGCCATCGACCTGCCCGGCGAGGCCCTGGAGACGATGGCCGAGTCGGTGGGGGCGTACGCCTTCGGCTGTGACGTGGGCGATCCGGAGCAGGTGCGTCGGGTCCGCGACGAGGTGTTGTCCCGGTTGGGCGGTATCGATCGCTTGGTGAATGCCGCGGGCATTGCCCGTCCTGGCACCGTCACAGACGTGCCCGAGGATGAGTTCGCCCGCAGCATCCGCGTGAATTACCTGGGCACAGTGCACTGGGTCAAGGCGGTGCTGCCGACGATGCGGGCGCGGGGTTCCGGGGAGATGGTGCTTTTCGCCTCGTTCGCAGGATTCTTCCCGACTCCCGGAATGGGGGCCTATGTAGCCACCAAGTTTGCTGTGGTGGGGTTCTACGAGACCTTGGCCATGGAACTACACGGCAGTGGCATCAAAATTCGCTGCGTGTGCCCGGCGGCGGTGGATACCCCGATGCTGGACGGGATCTTCGCGGCCGGACTGCCCGACCGGATGCGCGCACTGTCCAGGACGACATCGCCGGAGGCGGTGATCGGCGCCATCGATGCGTCGCTGCGGGTCAGGCGGGAGGCCGCTTTTGTGTTCCCCGACGTGATGACCAGGGTGCTGTGGCGTCTGCGCCGCGCCAGCCCAGGGTTGCTGAGCCTGTTGGTACGCAAGGTGAGCGCAGGTGCTGCCCGCGGCACCTGACGCTGCGCGACAGTTCGGCACGACAGACCTACTCGACGATGTGGAAGGAATGAGGATGAAGTTGCTCGGCGGCAAGGTGGTGCTCATCACGGGCGGAGCCCGTGGGCAGGGCCGCGCACACGCAGTGGCGTCTGCGCGGGCGGGTGCTGATGTCGTATTGGTGGATGTGACAAGCGATGTGGCGCGTTCGGTGCAGTATCCTCTGGCCACCGTCGACGATATGGAGCGGACCGCGGCGATGGTGCGCGATCTGGGGCAGCGGGTGCTCACCTTCGACGCGGATGTACGTGACGAGACCGCACTGGGCGCCGTGGTCGACGGTGTCGTCGGCGAATTCGGCGGGATCGATGCGCTGATCGCCAACGCCGGAATCTGGGCTGGGGCACCGGTATGGGAAATCGACGCTGATGACTGGGACGAGATCCTGGCGATCAATCTGACCGGGGTGTGGAAATCCGCAAAGGCGCTGATACCGCAGATGATCAGCCGTGGATCGGGGTCCATCGTCGTGATCTCCTCGTCCAACGGGTTGGAGCCGGGAGCGAATTACGCAGGCTACGCGTCGGCCAAGCACGGGGTGATCGGGTTGGCCAAGAATCTGGCGTTGGAACTTGCGCCGCACGGGGTTCGGTGCAATGTCGTGTGCCCGGGAGCGGTGGATACGCCGATGATGAACCAACCCGTCGCCATCGAACGCCTGCTCGGCCACCCCGACGCCACGCCGGAGCAGATCGCGATGATCGGCAGTAGCTATCACGCACTCCGGACAGAGGGCTTTCAGGACCCGGCCTGTATCGCGGATGCCGCGGTATTCCTCAATTCCGACATGGCCCGGGCGGTGACCGGTGCGGTTCTGCCGGTCGACTCCGGGCACAGCATCCTCACCGGAGTCAACTTCACGGCGGCGATGTAATTCCGGACGATCAGCGTCCATATTCCGATATGGTGACCATCAGCCGGCCCGGTTGTGCTGTGCGCCACATCTGGAATAGTATAACCAGGTTATAGTTAGACGTTGATATGAGATTGCGAAGGTGAAATGACGGGACGGGTTCTGGTCACGGGCGGCACCGGCGCGGCCGGCGCGGCGACGGTCAAGTGGCTGCAACGGATGGGGGCCGATGTCGTCGTGCTGGCGCGACGTACGCCGACGGTGCCGATGGCCGGTGTGACCTATGTGGCCGCTGACATCCAGGACTTCGACGGAGTGTCGCGGGCGGTCGCGGGCTGTGACGCGGTGGCGCACTTCGCATGGACGGTCTCGGCCATGCAGAGCGCCGAAACCGCCGAGGGCATCGATATCGGGGGCACCACCAACCTGTTGCGTGCGATGGAGCAGCATGACTGTCGTCGGATGGTGTTCGCGTCGTCCATCACCGTATATGGCGGTCATGCCGATCACCCGCTGCCGTTCACCGAGGACGAGACACCCCGGCCGGCGGCCTCTTTCCACTATGAGCGGAACAAGGTCCGCGCCGAGAAGATGATCCTGGAGTCCGGCCTGGAAGCGGTCAACGTCCGGCCCACCGTGATCGTCGGTCGGACGGCCTGGAGCGCGCCGGCCAACATCTTCCGCCAACCGGTCGTCGTCACTCCGGGTCGTGACGCCCGCATGCAACTGGTGCATGTCGACGATGTCGGTCGGTTCTGCGCCCAAGCCGCCCTCGGTGGCCCCACCGGAACGGTCAACCTGGTCGCCGATGATGCGTTGACGTTCTCCGAGATGGCTCGGATTGTGGGCCGCCCGGTGATCAACTCCGGCCGCAGGTTCTCCCGGATGATCGCCGGCGCGATCGGCAGGTCCGCGAACTATGAATCCGTACCCGACCTTGTCGAACTCTTCATGCACTACCCGTTGGGCGATACCCGCAAGCTCACGGAGGAGTTCGGTTTCAGGTGTGCCTACAGCTCGGCCGACGCTGTTGCCGACATGTCCGACGCGACAAGCCTGTGGACCGTCGGCAACAAGTCGATCCGCAAACCCGTCCGGTTGTCGACCCCCGCGGTCTATCCGCGCGGTACCACCGGTGCCGACGGCAGCGCGGTGCAGATCCTGCCGACCGAGTACACCGGCGAATTCGACAACGTCACCGGCGATCCGGAGCTCAGCGAGTGGAGCGCGGCCAATCTGTCCGAGGCATTCCCGGGGCCGATGACGCCGTTCTCCCTGGGGATGGCCAATCGCATCATGTTCAGCGCCGCCAACCTGCTCGAACACCTGTTTCCGATGGACGCCGACCTTGCCTCGATGGTTAGTAGTAAACAGGTCGGCACCATCGGCCACCGCCTGTACAACAACATGACGGTGATGAAACGCCTGGCGAACGCGATACCGGGGCAGACCCCGGAGAGTTTCGAACACCAGATGAACGGCACGCCGCTCCCCGAGGGTTATCGCGCACCCGCGATGGGGGTCGCCGATGTGCGCGCGGCGGCCGCAGCCGGACTGAAGGGCGGCCCGCAGATCATCGGCCTGGGCCGAGAGGTCGTCGAGATGGAACGCCGGGCTGAGCAACTCGGCCGTGCCCGCCGTGATCTTCCCACCATCTCAGATGAGCAGCTCGGTGCCCGCCTGGAGATTCTGATGGATTCGGTGGTGCGAGCTTGGGACGTCAACTGCATGAACACTTTTGTGGTGAGCCTGCCGATGAACCTGATCTCGGCGCGGTACGGCGAAGACGCTGCGATGAACGTGCGAGCCGGCACGGCGAAATTGCGCAGCGCGGCGCTGCTCACGGGTGTTCGGGAGTTGGCCGATCTTCTGGACCGGCAACCCGATCTGCGTCGGCTGATCGAGGACAGGCCGCGGGAGAAGGTGATCGAGAGCCTGCGCACGCAGGCACCCGACTTCGCGGCGAAGTTCGATGCACTGCTCGCCGACTGCGGCCACCGCGGCCCGGGTGAGACCGAACTCAGCAATCCGGTCTACGCCGACGCGCCCGAACTGCTGCTACGGTCGGTCACCGGCAGCCTGCGATCCGACCGGCCGGGGGCCGGCGACGCCGTCGCCGGTTCGCCGCTGAGTCGCGCCCTGACCGGGATTGCGGTCAATGCGATGGAACGGCGTGAGCGCGGGCGCGATGTCTGTATGCGAATCACCTACGATCTCCGTCTCGCGCTGCGGGAGTGGGGTACGCGCCTCGCCGACCGGGGCGTCCTCGGGTCGCCAGAAGACGTGCACTACCTGTCGACCACCGAGGTATTCTACCCACCGGCGGATGCGAAGACGCTCGTCGAACGACGGCGGGCGGAGCGGACCCGGCTTGCTGCGCTGGACTATCCGGTGCATTTCAGCCAGCCGTGGACGCCTGAGCAGGCGGAGGAGCACGCCGAGGACGGGGTCATTAGTGGGCAGGCGGTCTCACCGGGTATCGCCCGTGGCCGGGTCCGCATCCTGTCCCATCCCGACGACGATTTCGAGCCGGGTGAGGTACTCGTCGCCAATGTGACCGATACCGGATGGACGCCCTTTTTCGGTTGTGCCGCAGCGATTGTCACCAATGTCGGCGGGCCCATGTCCCACGCTGCGATCGTGGCGAGGGAGTTCGGCGTGCCGGCAGTGGTGAACACCAAGACCGCGACCCAGCGACTCAAGGATGGACAACTGGTCGAGGTCGACGGGACCACCGGAACCATTCGCGTGTTCAACGATGCACCAGCGACAGTCTGAGGAGGACTGAGATCATGGCAGTGAAAGGCGATTACGGGCACCGGACCCTGGTGGGGACGTACGAGCCAGAAGCCGCGGACGGCCTACCCACCACCAGCTTCTACGGTTTGCCGCTATCGGTGACCTGGTTCTACCTGAACTTCCGCGATGCCGACGGCAAGCTGCACTTCGCCTATCGCACAACCCTTGGTCTGGAAGGATCGTTGCACTTCACCTGCAACGAATCCCGCGACGGTGCTCTGCGCAAGGTCACGATGCCGGCGGGCCGCGAATTCTTCCGGGGGCCGGTGATCACCTCGGCCGATGACACCACCTGGCGGATGCGTAGCAAGCCGTTCGAGGCGGCCTACGCCACCGGGCAGCCCTTCGAACTGACTCGCACCGCAGATGAACTGACCTACCACGAGGGCGAAGACCTGCGATTCAGCGGTCGGCGCATCGGTCCCGGCATGCAGGTCTACGTGCCCAGCGGACCGACGCCGGCGTTCTACACCTCGCTGCAGCACCGGGTGTCTGGAACCGCGTTCGGCAAGCCCGCCGAGGGTTTCCTGTGGGTGGACCAGTGCTACCTGCCGCCCGGGGTGACGTGGCGCAACAGCGATTTCTTCAAGGGTGTCGAACTCGCCTGGACGCCGTTCGGAACCGAGTACTCCGACGGCTCCGTCGAGATGGGCCACATCTGCTACGGCGCCAACGGATTCAATTTCGCCCTGGTCGCCAACGGCGAAGGCGAGGTGCTGCACTGCAGTTCCGACGTGGTGGCACGCGATATCAAGTACAAGCCGGACACCTTTCCAGAGCACATGTATTACGACGTGGACGGCGTGTCATGGGAGTGGTCGGCCGTCGACGACGGTGAACTGCCCGACCAGGCATCCGGCCACGACTTCTACCGGTCGTCGGAGGGCTACCTGCGCCGGGCCGGCGAAACCCGGACCGCCACCGTGTATCACTCGTATAACGAGTTCTTCCCACCGGCCATCAAGGCGTGGGAGTCGACCGGACGGATCATCGGCCGGTGACGTTGGACCAATCCGGCGGTGTCGCACCGGTGGTCTCGGCCACCGGTGTCGGCCCGTTGTCGCGTCCGGCGCCGACCCCGGACGAGCTACCGTTCTGGCGCTCCGGTGCTGATGGTCGCCTGCGCATGCAGCGCTGCGGTGGCTGTCATATGTTCCAGCATCCGCCAAATCCAGTGTGCCACCGGTGCCTTTCGCGGGACGTGGCATTCGAGGAGGTGAGCGGTAATGGTGTCGTGTATACCTTCACCGTCAATCATCAGCCATGGCAGCCGCGGCTGGCTGACCCATACGCCGTGATTGTCGTAGAACTCGTCGAGCAATCCGGGCTGCGGTTCGTGAGCAGACTTGTCGACACCGAGCTCGCCGACGTCACGATCGGGATGCGGGTGCGCGTGATCTTCGAACCCCTCGGCGACGACATGTTCGCCCCGCTGTTCACCGCGGCGGGGGTGACCCAAGGATGAAACAAGCTGAACGGAACGCGGTGATCCGTGGTTTCGGCGCATCGCAGGTGGGACGTCGGCTGCCGGTCAGCGAGATGTCGCTGACCATCGACGCCTGCCTGGCCGCCCTGGCCGATGCCGGGCTGACCCGCGATGAGATCGACGGTCTGGCGACGTTTCCGGGCGGCGGGTTCGACACGCCGGGTCTGGCCGGCCCGGGCGCCGACGAGGTGCACGCCGCGCTCGGTCTGCAGACCACCTGGAAGTTCGGCGGTGCGGAGAGCGGGCAGCTGGGCGCCTTCTTCTCGGCGTGCCTGGCCGTCGCGACCGGACTTGCCCGCCACGTGCTGGTCTACCGCACGGTGGGGGAGGCCACGGCGCAGGGTTCGGCGGGGCGCGCGGCGGCCCTGGCGGGCGGAGCCGATGCCGCGGTATCGGGTTTTCGACGCTGGTTGGCACCATTCGATGCGGTGTCGGCGGCCAACTGGATATCTCTGTATGCCCAGCGGCACATGTACGAATTCGGCACCACACGTGAGCATCTCGGCCGGATTGCGGTCAACAACCGGCGCAACGCCGGCCGCAACCCGGACGCGGTGTACCGCTCACCGATGAGCATGGACGACTACTTCGCTGCGCGCATGATCAGCACTCCATTCGGGATGCTCGACTGCGATGTGCCCTGCGATGGGTCGGTTGCCTTCGTCGTGTCGCATGTCGATACCGCCGACGATGGTCCCAATCCGTCGATCGGTATCGAGTCCATCGGCTGGGCCATGCGGCACCGACCGCTATGGGACCAGTGGCCGGATTGGACCGAGATGGCGGCCTGGGATGCGGCGGCACACCTCTGGGAGCGCAGCGATTTCGAACCGGCCGACGTCGACCAGGTACAGCTCTACGACGGCTTTTCGTTCCTGCCACTGATGTGGCTCGAAGCGCTCAAGTTTTGCGGCAAGGGTGAGGCCGGTCCATTCCTGGACAGTGGCAGACGGATTGCGTTGGAAGGATCACTGCCGCTGAACACCGGAGGTGGGCAGCTGTCGGCGGGACGGCTGCATGGTTGCGGTCTGCTCTACGAGGCGTGCGTGCAGCTCCGCGATCTCGGCGGCGACCGGCAGGCCCGCCGCCCCGATATCGTCGCGGTCGGCGTTGGGGGAGGCCCGACCGCCGGCGCGGCCCTGCTGGTGCGGCGATGACCGCATCAGCAGAGGTTGCGCTGATCCGCCACGGATTGCCCAACCGGGTCGAGGGCGTGGTCAAACCGGACCCCGATCTCACCATTTCTGGTCACGCGCAGGCGCGCGCCGTGTCGGACGTCCTTGCGGCGCTGCCGGTGCGCACCGTTGCCAGCAGCGAACTGGTGCGTGCCCGGCAGACCGCAGAACCGACCGCGACCCGACTGGGGATCGACATGGAGATCCACACCGACCTCGCGGAGTTCAGCAACGGCGAGGACTATTACATCCCCATCGAGGACATGATCGCCGAGGCCGATCCCCGGTTGGATGCCTGGCGGGCACTGGCCGCCGATCCGCAGATGTCTGCCACCCTGTCGCGGTTCCAGGCAACCGCCACGTCCGCTGTCGCCCGGTTGGCCGCCGGACCGGGTCTGGCGGCGGTGTTCTGCCACGGCGGGGTGATCGGCGCGTGCGTGACCAAGGCGCTCGGAGGTGCTCGGGTGTCGTTGGAGGAACCGCACTATGGTTCCATCACTCGAATCGTCATCGACGCGGACGGCGCGTGGAAACTACGCACCTACAACGAGATTCACCATATTGAACGACTGACTGCGATTTCAGGAGGAACGCGATGAGTTTCCGCGACGAAGGCAAGGTGTACCTGGAGGTCGGCGTCAACGAGGTGGTCAGCAAGGACGACAACCCCAACGTCCCCTACGGCGCCGAGGAGACCGCACGCAATGTCGTCGAGTGCATCCAGGGCGGCGCGACCGCGGTGCACTTTCATGCGCGCTACGAGGACGGCCGTCAGGCCTGGGTCGACGACGAGGTGTCGCGTACGGTGCTCGCCACCGCCGCCCGCGATGTCGACCCACTGGCCTACCCGAGTTACCACGGCAGCCTGGAGCATGTGTGGGCGTTGGCCGAACGGCCTCCTGCCGGCACCCGACTGTTGCTGGCGCCGTTCGACCCGGTCCAGCACGTCAAGCGGGTCTTGTGGTTGGAGGACGAAAACCGCTTCGGCGTGGTGAGCTTCGGCCCGGATGACCCGAACAACAACCGTCCGCCCTATCCGCCGGAGATCGACCGTTTCGCCGAGCTGGGCCTGGTGCCCAATATCGCGGTATTCAACGCCGCGGACATGCGCTGGGTCGTGCTGGCCGCCAAGATCGGCATCCTGCGCCAACCGCTGAACATCAAGTTGTTCTTCTCCGACCGTTGGGTGTCCAACAACGAACCCGACCCGGACGTGATCGACTTCCTGCTGTCGCGGATCCCCGAGGACATCGAGCACGAGACCGTGGTGGTGCCTTACGCCATGAGTTCGGCTGAACGCTGCGAACAGTTGTGGGACCGGGCGCTGGAACGTGGCCTCGGTATCCGGGTAGGTGTCGGCGACTGCCCCTGGGCATTCCCGACCGCTACGAACGCCGAGATGGTGGAGCGTGCCGTCGAGCGCATCACCAGCCACGGGTTGGTGCCTGCCACTCAGGCCGATCTGCGCCGCCGGGTAGGTGCTCCGGAGGTCGCCGAGGTGACACCGTGAAGGTGACCGTCGACCGTGACCGTTGTATGGGACACGGCCAGTGCTACGCCTACGGACCGGATGTGTTCGAGCCAGACGACGAAGGATTCTGTCTGGTTCTGCTGGCGGACATCGACGATCCAGACCTGCGCAAGCAGGCGGCCGAGGGGTCTGAGGCCTGCCCGGAGTCGGCGATCGTGCTCAGCGACGAATGAAGTGACTACCAGCCCAGCGACGAGGTGACCTGATGACCGACCAATCAACCGACACTGCATCACAATTCGACCCTTTCACTCCGGTGGTGGACCCCTACACCCCGCTGGCCGAAGCGGCCGGCAAGTGTCCGGTGCTGCACGCGCCCAATGGGGCGGTTGTGGTGACCGGGGCGAAGAACGTCGCGGCGGTGTTCAAGGACTCCGCATCCTTCCGCAGCGAATTGCGTCCGCCCAAGCCTGGGACGTCACCCAGCCTGGTGCACCTCGACGGTGAGGAGCACGACCGGATGCGGAAGCTGGTGGTGAAGGCATTCACGCCACGTGCCGTGAAAAACCTCGAGGCCCCCACCTATGCCATCGCCCATGAGCTTGTCGACCGCATCATCGAGCGCGGTACCGCGGATATGTGCACCGAGTTCGCATTCCTGTTGCCTGCCATGGTGATCGCCGAGCTGGTCGGCATTCCCGCGGGAGATCGTTCGAAGTTCGTGCAATGGGCCGATGACGCAATCACCGCGGCGGGGCCGGGATCCACCGGTTATGCCGCATCGGACCCTCAGCTGCGCGAGTACGTGCTCGGCATCATCGACGAGCGGCGCGAGACGCCGGCAGAAGATCTGCTCAGCCAGCTGATCCAGGTGCATGACGGCGACGACCACCTGGCCACCGACGAACTGGTGGCACTGGTGCGCATGTTGATCCTGGCCGGCACCGACACCACGGCCAACCTCATCGGTTCGATGCTTCATCAACTGTTGTCCGAGCCGGAGCGCTGGGAACGACTCAAGACGGACCGCACGCTGATCGCCAACGTCGTGGAGGAGACGCTCCGCTACGACCCGCCGCTGTACTGGGTGCCACGCAAGGCAGCCGCCGATATCGAGTTCGGGGGCGTGACCATTCCGGCGGGCGCGATGGTGTGCAATGCGGTCGGCCACGCCAACCGCGACCTGGAAGGCCTGGAGCGTCCGTTCGAGTGGGATATGGACCGTCCGGCCGCTCGCAACCGGACGCATCAGACCTTCGGATTCGGCGAACACTTCTGCATCGGCTCGTCATTGGCACGGCTGGAGGCAACGATCGTGCTGGAGGTGCTGCTGGACCGGATCCCGGATCTCGCGGTGGCCGATCACTACGTGTACCAGCCACATGGGCCGTTGATGATGCGCGGGGTCAAGAGCATGCCGGTGACCTTCACCCCGGGTCGACCCCAGTGACGTCAGCCCGGCTTGTCGGCGGCCGATTGTTGATCGACGGGGAACTCGTCGGCAATATCGGCACGACAATCGATGTTGTCGATCCGTCGACCGGGGGGGTGGTCCGTAGTGTGCCCCACGGCGGTCTCGGCGAACTGGATGCGGCGATTGGAGCGGCCCGGCGGGCCTTCGACGACGGTGGATGGAGCACGCGCCCGGCCGTCGAACGAGCCGAGATGCTCTTGCGGCTGGCCGATCTCGTCGACGAACACGTGGCGGACTTCACCCATTTCGTGGTGACCGAGGTCGGCACGTGTGCTCGCGTCGCCGGCCCAGGACAGGTCGTCCGGCCGATGGATCACTACCGCGACATGGTCGCCAAGGCGACCGCCGGGCTGGGGCGCACCCTGCCGGACCTCGCCGGCCCACCGGCCACCGGCCAGCGGGTCGTGCGGGAACCGCGCGGCGTCGTCGCTGCCATCACACCGTGGAACGCGCCGCACTTATTGAACCTCTGGAAGATCGCACCCGCGTTGGCGACTGGGAACACAGTGGTGCTCAAGCCGGCCCCCGAGGCACCCAGTTGTGCGCTGCTGCTCGGTGAACTCGCCTTACAGGCCGGAATCCCGGCCGGCGTACTGAACGTGGTGACCGGTGGCGCCGACGTCGGTGCGGCGATGGTCGCAGACCCGCGCGTGGACATGGTGGCATTCACCGGATCCTCGGACGTCGGGCGGGCCATCGCGCAGTCCGCGGGCGCGACGCTCAAACACACACTTCTCGAGCTCGGTGGCAAATCCGCGCTGCTGGCCCTGGCCGATGCCGATGTGCCCTCACTGGTGGCGGCCGTCCTGCGCTTCGTGACCCTGGCTGGGCAAGGTTGCGGCCTGCTGACCCGAATCCTGGTTCCCGATTCGATCCACGATACCGTGGTCGACGGGCTGGTCGGCGCCTTGCAGCGGGTCCGCGTAGGCTCCGCCGCCGATCCGGAAAGCGTGATGGGACCGGTCATTTCGGCTGCAGCACGTGACCGCGTCCAGGCTGTCGTCGACGACGCCGTTGCTGCGGGTGCGTGCATCGCCTTCGGGGGTTCCCGCCCCGCCGACGTCCCCGCCGGTGGCTTCTACCTGGAACCGACACTGCTCACCGAGGTCACCAACGAGATGGCCGTGGCCCGCGAGGAGACCTTCGGCCCGGTCGTCTCGGTGATCCGGTACAGCGGTGATCCCGACGAAGGTGTGCGCATCGCCAACGACAGTCCTTACGGCCTGGTGGGCGCGATCTGGACGGCCGATACCGCACTGGGGTTGGAGATGGCCGGCCGGATCCGGGCCGGGCAGGTGCGTGTGAACGCGACTGCGTCCAGCAACGAGGCACCGTTCGGCGGCTACAAGCAATCCGGCGTCGGGCGCGAAGTCGGTATCGAGGGCGTGTTCGAGTACACGGTCGTCAAGTACGTCGCCTGGCAGAAGGCGTAGGCCATGGTGGATACGTCGGTGCCGGGGATGAATCGCCGATGAAAGCGTTGGCTGCCGAGGTATCGCTGCACACGCGGGCGCCGGCCACGCAGCTCTGGACATTGCTGCAAGATGTCACGCAGATGGGACGGTGGAGTCCGGAATGCGTCGGTGGGCAATGGCTCGGTCCGGTCGCGATGGCTGAGTCCGGGAGGCGGTTTCGCGGCCGAAACCGGGTGGGCATACTCCGGTGGTCCACCACCTGCACGATCATCGCGGCCGAGCCGGGGCGATTGTTGACCTTCGATGCCCGGCACTGGAGCGGTGCCGCCACACGTTGGACCTACACCCTCACCCCGGATGATCTGGGCACCACCGTGCGGGAGAGTTTTCGCACCATCAACTCGCCCGCTCCGATCGTGCTCCTGGATCGAATTCTGGGCCGGCCTCGACGATTGCGCGGTCATATGGTCAGCACACTTCAACGGCTCTGTGCCGACAGCGAGCGGATGCCATGATGAGATCTGTGCTCCGCCGAGTGCGTGGGGGCCGCGGCGGTCGCAAGGCCTCGCGCGTTGCGCTGGCCACGGTGGCGGTCGGCGCTGTGACGGCTGCGGCGGTGTCCAACTCGACCCGCGTCGATCGGATCCTGCGCCGCGCCTTGCCTGGGTTGTCGGCCACCGCCGCGGTGGTGCCGCTGGCTGTTGTCAGCCTGTTCGCCGGTGAGTTTCCCCGGCATGTCCTCGCAGTGGAAGCTGCCGCCGTGCTGGCACTGGCACCGGGGGCGGTGCGGCACCGTCGCGGGCGGCTGGCGCTGGTTGCCGTTGTCGGTTCGTGGGCCGGTCTGGTCCGGGCGCGGGTTACGGCTGAGTCGGCTGCCGGTGTGCTGGACGAGGCGCTCAGGCGCTCGCTCGGCGACGACCTGGTGCCCGAGGCGCCGCACCGTGCAGAACACCTGCAGCACCATTGGATTCCGAGATTCAGTGAACGAATCCGGTATCTGCGCAGCGAGAATCTGTCCTATGGGGACGCGGGGATCCGTAACCACTTGGACATCTGGTTTCGGGATGACCTGCCGGTCGACGGCCGCGCTCCGGTGCTGCTTCAGATCCACGGGAGCGCGTGGGTGGCGGGTAGCAAGCGCGGTCAGGGCTATCCACTGATGGCACATATGGCCGAACGTGGCTGGGTGTGCGTGGCGATCAACTATTCGCTGGCGCCGACGGCGCAATGGCCCGCGCACATCATCGACGTCAAACGCGCCATCGCCTGGGTCAAACGCGAGATCGCCTGCTATGGCGGTGACCCCGAATTCGTGGTGCTGACCGGTGGTTCGGCAGGCGGTCATCTCACCGCGCTGGCGGCCTTGACGGCCAACGAGGCGGTCTTCCAACCGGGATTCGAGCAAGCCGATACCTCAGTTGTGGCGGCTGTCCCGTTCTACGGTGTATACGACCTGTTGGACCGCAGTGCCGCCGCGCCGCCCGAACAGGAAGCGTTCCTCACCCGGTTCGTGATCGGTGCGAGTCCGGAACAGAACCCGACAGTATGGCGTGAGGGTTCCCCGATGCACTGGATCCACCCCGACGCCCCGCCGTTTTTCGTCCTGCACGGTGCCTTGGACACCCTGACACCACCGGCGACGGCACGCAGGTTCGCCGAGGAACTCCGCAAGGTGTCCCGGAATCCGGTTGCTTTCGCCGAACTTCCTGGTGCCCAACATATGTGGGACTGTGTTCCCAGCGTTCGGTCCGCCGCGACGGTGGTGGCCGTCGAACGCTTTCTGAATGCGGTGCGGGGACACGGCCCGGGTGGTCGTACCGCTGGGTGAGCCGGGGTCAGGTGCCCGGATACCCGGGCGGATTGGGGGTGTCGACCCACAGATCGACCTCCAGCTCGGAGCCCGGCACACAATCGTAGATCGACAGGTCCGAGACCCCGGATTCCCACAGCACGTCCTCGCAGAGCAGGGATTGCCCCGTGTACTCGCGGGCGGGCCGGCTGAGCACCGAGTACGCGGCGTCTGCATAAATCTCCGGCTTGCGGGAGCGGGCCATCACCTCGTCACCACCCAAGAGGTTCTGCACTGCTGCTGTGGCGACCGTCGTACGCGGCCACAACGTGTTTGACGCGATACCCTGCTCGTGTAACTCTGCCGCGAGACCCAATGCGCAGAGCGACATTCCGTACTTTGCCATCATGTACGGGGTCGGCGTGAGCCACCTCGGCTCGAGGCGCAGGGGCGGCGAGAGCGACAGGAGGTGTGGATTGGCGCGGCCGATCATGTGGGGAATGCACGCCTGGGACACCGCGAAGGTGCCGCGCACCTGGATGCCGTTCATCAGGTCGAAGCGTTTGAGTGGGACCTCGACCGTCGAGCCCAGGTTGATCGCCGAGGCGTTGTTGACGCAGAGGTCGAGTCCGCCGAACTGCGCTACGGCCGCGGCGACGGCAGCCTGCACCGAGTCACCGTCGCGGACGTCGCCGACGATGGGCAATGCCTGACCGCCGACCGCCTCGATCTCCTTGGCCGCGGTGTAGACCGTCCCCGGCAGTTTCGGATGTGGCTCGGCGGTTTTGGCCAGCAGCGCGATGTTCGCACCGTCGGCGGCGACCTTCTTGGCGATCTCCAAGCCGATGCCGCGGCTCGCGCCCGAGAT
>SXGT01481719.1_pt1 | contig 49654 bp, 36 predicted proteins | sample 3176221 | NCBI WGS metagenome assembly SXGT01 (sample SAMN11356862, study PRJNA531348) | freshwater metagenome | isolation source: freshwater sample F1-120 | place: China: Fuxian Lake, Yuxi | collected 2017-12-25
ACGACCGCCCATGCTCTGGCCGTTCAATCCTCTCGCAGGTAAGACCATCAACCGGAGAGCCGGATGCGGGAAACCCGCCCGTCCGGTTCGGAGGGAGGGGCGACTGAACTCAATCAGTCGTTCCTACCCCTATCGTTCGTAAAACCCGGCCGAAACTCGTGCTGACACGATTTTCGGGCAGGGTTAGATTCCCGCCGATTGGAAATTGGATTCGTGATCTTGTCGGAACGGAGTCGCCGAAAATGTGTCGTCGCAGATTTTCTTGGAGTGCGTTCGTCGCCGGATTGTTGAGCCTGTCGGCGGGAACCCTGCGTTCCGAAGGGCCGACGCCGGAGTTTGTTTTCTCGAAGTTTGTCCCTCGGCAACGGGATGTCGAGATCGAGACTCCCAAACCGGCCGAGTACGCGAAATGCACGGTCAAACCGGAGAAGCTCGGCAAGGGATCGGCGTGGCTGGTCACGGGGCCGAACGGACAAGTGCTGCGGCGGTTCGTGGACACGAACAACGACGACACCGTCGATCAATGGCGGTACTACAACAACGGCATCGAGGTCTATCGGGAGATCGACAGCAACTTCAACGAGAAGCCGGACCAGTTCCGCTGGCTCAACATGGGGGGATCGCGGTGGGGGATCGACTCGAACGAAGACAAGAACATCGACACCTGGAAAGTGCTCTCTGCCGAGGAGGCCTCGCGAGTCGCGGTCAACGCGCTGTTGGCGAACGATGCCGACATGCTGCGGCTCGTGCTGGTCACCGCCGAGGATTTGGCTCAGCTCAAGATTGAAGAGTCGGTTCAAAAACAGATGCTGGCGAACGTCAGCAGCCCAGCGGCGAAGCTGCGCGACGTGCTGAGCAAGACGAAGTCGCTGACGCCGAAGTCTCGCTGGATGCGGTTCGACGCGGCGTCCGCGATGCCCAGCATGATTCCGGCTGACGACGGCAAGGCCGCAGGCGATTTGATCCTGTACGAGAACGCGATGGCGATCATCGAAACCGAAGCCGCTCCGCCGCGCAACAGCTTGCTGGTGCAGATCGGCGAGATCGTGAAGATCGGCGACGTCTGGAAACTGACACAAATCCCGCAGCCGATCGAAGGAAACCAAGTGCAACTCGCGGCGGGCGTGCTGATGCAGCCCCCGCAGTCCGGCACGGGCGACGCACCGGCGGCGGCCAATCCCGGAGCGAATGCCGATCCGCGCGTTGCGGCGCTGGTCAAGCAACTGCAAGAACTCGACGGCAAGGCTCCGACGGCCGATGCGTCACCAGCGGCGTTCGTGAAATTCAACGGCGATCGCGCGACGCTTCTCAAGCAGCTCATCAGCGCGACGGCGAAAGATCCGAAGGACCAGGAGAATTGGATTCGGCAACTCATCGACGGGCTGACCTCGGCCGTGCAAACCGGAGCCTACGAAGGGGGACTCGATCAACTGAAGTTGTTGGAAACGCAGCTCAAGCCGCAGCTCAAGGCGGGTGCTCCGTTGACGCCGTACATCGGCTATCGGCGGATGCTCGCGGAGTATTCGGTCTCGGTGCAGACGGCCAAAACGAGTGCCGCTCAGGCGAAGGCCCAGGAAGAATGGATCAAAGACCTGCAAGGGTTCGTCCAGGCATATCCGAAGGCCGAGGACGCTCCCGACGCGATGATCCAATTGGCAACCGGCCTCGAATTCGCCGGGAAGGGGGGTGAGGCTCGTAAGTGGTTCGCTCAACTGGCTGAGGATCACCCGAAGACGACCGCCGGCCGCAAAGCGGCGGGCGCGATGACTCGATTGGACGTGAAGGGTAAGCCGCTGCCGCTGGCGTTCGCTGGCTTGGACGGCGGCAAAGTCGATATCCGCAACTACCGCGACAAGGCGGTGCTGGTCGTCTTCTGGGCGACGTGGTGCAAGCCCTGTTTCGAAGACCTGCCGAAATTGAAGGCTCTGTATCAGCAGTATCGCACACAAGGCTTCGAGGTCATCGGCGTGAATCTCGACAATACACCCAACGGCGTGAAGGGCTACATGCAGCAAAACGGCATGACGTGGCCTCAGATTCACGAAGCCGGTGGACTCGAAAGCCCGCCGAGCCTCGCGTTCGGCGTGATCTCGCTGCCGACGATGTTCCTGGTCGACAAGAAGGGACTCGTCCACAGCCGCCCGGCGTCGATTGAGGATGTGAAAGCCGCGCTGCCGGAAGCGCTCGATTTGAAGAAGCCGATGGCGACCGCCGGAGCGGACTCGAACAAGTGAACGTAGTCGCCTCGTTCCGCGAGGCGAAGCATGTCGAGTACACGCACCATTCTGAGAGCGATTGAGAGTCGACTTTTCACAGCTCCGCCTCGTGGAACGAGGCGGCTACGTTCACACCGTCGTGCGTGATTCGTGGCTGGGGTCGTCCGCTTGGACGATGTCTCGCCACGGGACTTTGCGGGTGCGAGGGCGGCGCGGCAGTGCGGTTTCGCCAGCCAACAATCTTGGTGACTTCGTGGCGGTGTCCACTCGCCATGTCGCGCGAGCCAGTCGCAGCAGACGTCGTTGAGCGGCCTGCCAGAGATGTGTGACGACCGCACCAGTGCGAGCCGCTTCGGGTTCTTCCACGCTCAGGACCAACACCGACGAGAGCAATCTCAGCAGCACGCTGACGGAAAACAGGACGTGAAAGTGCGAGACGCCGACGGCTAAAAACGAAAAATCCCAGCCGGCCAGTGATCGCAGCAGGAAGCCAGATCCAATCGAAGTCGCTCCGCCAACCATGCCGGCGATTGCGGTGCCGGCGGCGATGTACATGGCTCGGTTTTCCGACGGCGAGTAGCTCAGCAGAAAGCCGTGCTGAGCGATCGCGATCCCCGCGTTGAGCAGCGCGTCGAGCATGAACACCGGGATCAGCATCCAGAACGCGACGGTCGGATTCGCTGGCACGAACAGCAGCGCGATCATCAGCGTCGATTTGAATGCGATCGACAGCACCAGCAGCGGCCGATGTCCAAATTTGTCGGCCAGCCAGCCCATGCGACTGGCTGCCAACGCTCCGCCGATCCAGGATGTCGCCCATAGGAGCATCACATGGAACAGGTCCATGCCGACGTATTCCAGCAGGAACAAGCTGATGAACGGCGCTCCGGTCATCGCCGCGAAATGCCAGAAGCAACTGAAACCGATGAAGCGGCGAAACTCACGCTGCTGGAACGGAGCCGACAAGATGTCTCGCAATCGCGGACTCGGAGCAGGCCGCACCGGCGGTTCTTCGACTTTCAGGAACAACAGCAGGTCGATGACTCCGCACACGGCCGCGATCACTCCCAGCACCGCGAATGCCGGCTTGATTCCGTCTGAATGAGCCGAGATGAAGATCGCCGCCAAACCGATCGTTGCCGCTGCCGACCAATGCATCCACAAATGCCGGCGGCCCCAGAAGCGGCCGAGACCCAGCTTCGGCAGATAATCTCCCATCCACGACATCCACAGCGGATGACAGAAATCGGCCATCCCGTAATTCACGGCCGTCAGTCCGACGAGCGTCCAAATCCAGAACTCGTCTGAGATGCCGGGCCACAACGTCGGTCCCAGCGCCGCCGGCAACATCACCAGTCGCTGCACAAGCCCGACCGTCAGCCACAATTTCCGCCGGTACTGGAACCGATTCACGAGCACGCCCGAAACGAACTGCATGAACAACATCGCCGTCGGCAGCGCGCCGAGAATCCCGATGTGCAGGCCGTTCGCTCCCAGCGCGCGAGCAAACTGCACCGTCGCTGGAGAAGTCGTCAGTTGCAAATAGATCATGCCCAGACAGCCAGCAACAATGATTGCCCGCTGAGCCGTTTTTTGAGGCCACACGATGAAAACTCGCAGTGAGATGGCAGGAGGGAACGGTGAGCGTCGAAGGGGACGGGCTTGTAGCCGAAATGAGAAAACGCGCGGAGACCGAATCACTCGCAAAAATAGAACGCCTGACTGTATCTCTTTCCTGATCGTTACTTTCGCCGCTCGACGGCATCTCAGCAAAGCGGGAGTCTCGAATTGAGCGATTTTCCGTTGTTGGTCTATCATCTACCCGGCGTAAGACGCCTTATCCGAATCTTTTGACCTCGGCGAACCACGACATGCTCAAGCCACGTTCCCGATTTGTGTTCCTGGCCATCACCTTTGCAATGCTGCTGGCCGCGTCGGTCCGGTCGAACTTCGCGGCTGACGACACGTTCCGCGATCCGTTGACTGGCAAGTCCGCATCGACGAAGCGAGTCGGTAAGCTGGCCAAGCCGGCGCTGCTGAAAGTTTTGCTGACGGCGGACAAGGACCAACCGACGCAGGAGGCTGGAGAGCTTTTCGTACTGTCGATCAGCCTGACGCTTCCTCCTGGAAGTCACACTTACTCGACCGCTGCGGGCTTCTCCGGAGGAACGAAGATTAAGCTGACTCAGACCGAGGGACTCGAACCGGCCGAAGACAAGTTCTCCTCGGATCACGAACCACACACCGAGTTCCAAGCGGCGCTCGGCGAGACGGTCGAGAAGTTCAAAGATGCGGTGACGTGGACTCGGCGATTTCGTTTGAAGCCCGATGCCAAACGGAGCGACGTTCGCATTCTCAGCCAAGTCCGCTACCAGATTTGCGACGCCTCGAATTGCAACTTTCACGACGAATCGTTTTTCGTGACGGCGGATGTTCCCGCCGAAGTCATCGCAACCGACGCTGCCAAGGTTGCCGAGTTCAAGAGTCGATTCTCACCGCCGGCTCCTGAGAAGCCGTCCGATCCAGACAGCTCAGCCGCTGACCCGGTCGTGACGACGCCGTTTGAAATGGTGCTCGTGCCGCAAGCCGGCAAGATCATCGACCCGATCAAGCTGCGGTTTCGATTGACGCCGGAGAATGCTCAACCGGGGGACTCAGTTCTGTTGTCGGTCGAGATGGAATTGCAACCGGACTGGCACACGTTCGCTCTCGATCAGAACCCGGAAAATGCCGGGCTGCCGACGCAGATCGAACTCACGACGCCGAATGGTCTGAAGGCTTCCGAAAAAGCGTTCGCACCCAGCCTCGCACCAGAGGTCATTCGATCCAGCTTGGGCAAAGAGCAGCGTGTGCATCACAAGCAGATCACATGGACGATGCCGATGACGGTCGAACACACCGGCTACGGAATCTCCGGGAAGATTCGCTATCAAATCTGTCGCGAGAACCAATGTCGCGCGAGAACGGTCGCGTTCGATTTGGGGCACATCGTCAAAATCGCCGTGACTCCGCCTACGATCGACAAGGGAAAAATAGAGACCATCACCATTGATCCTCCCGATCCTGCGGGGGACGACAGTGCTCCGAATCTCGACGGCCAAGCGTTTCAACCGCGCAAGCAAACCGGCAGCTTGTCGCTGTACTTGGTTTATGCGTTTCTCGGTGGCTTGATTCTCAACGTGATGCCGTGTGTGTTGCCGGTGATTGCGATCAAAGTGCTCAGCTTCGTGCAGCAGTCGGGGCAAAACCGCGGTCGGATTCTGTTGTTGAACCTGACGTACTCGTTGGGAGTGCTCGCCGTTTTCGTCGTGCTGGCAGGCTTTGCGGTCGCGGCCAAGTACGGAGCGATCAAGCAATTCGGCTGGGGGAGCTTCTTCCAAGAGACGGAGTTCCAAGTCGTGATGTCCTGCATCGTCTTCGCGATGGGCCTCAGCCTACTCGGCGTCTTCGAGATTCCGATTCCCGGCATGGTCGGCTCTGCGGCGAGCCAGCAGCATCAAGAAGGTCCGCTCGGTGCATTCTTGACCGGCATCTTCGCAACCCTGCTGGCGACTCCGTGCAGCGGGCCGTTCCTTGGCGTGACGCTCGGTTGGTCGGTGCAGCAGGAGGCTCACATCATTTTCTTGGTCTGGTCCGTGATGGGGCTGGGGATGGGGGCACCGTACATCCTGCTGGGCTTCTTCCCGGCGTGGGTGAAGTACCTGCCGAAGCCCGGCAACTGGATGGTGACGTTCAAAGAAGTCTGCGGCTTCATCCTGATGGGGACGATCATTTTCCTGATGAGCAGCATGAAGGGGCACTGGCAGTTGCCGTTGTTGATCCTGCTGCTGTCAATTGGTTTCTCGCTGTGGATGATCGGCAAGCTGTACTCGATCAATTCCCCCGCTGGCCGCCGTTGGACGGTGCGCGGATTCGCAACGCTCGTCTCATGCGTCGGACTCTGGCTGGCGATCGGTCTCGCAGACGACAAGCCAGGCGCGTACGAGTTGCCGTGGAAACCGTTCTCCGGCAAGTTGGTCAAGAACGAGTTGCGTCAGCATCGCACGGTGCTGCTGGACTTCACCGCCAACTGGTGCGCGGCGTGCAAGGTCAACGAACTGATCGCCTTCAACCGCAAAGAGACTCTGGAGCGAATCCAGCAACACAACATCGTCGCGGTGAAGGCGGACTACACTGGCTTCTCGCCGGAGATCAAAGAATGGCTTGAAGAGTTCGAGAGCGCGAGCATCCCGCTGGCAATCATTTTCCCCGGCAACGACCCGCTGCACCCGATCGTGCTGCGCGATTCGATCACGAAGGGGCAGTTGCTTGAAAAGCTGGACGAAGCGGTGCAAGTGAAGAGCGAAGAGACGCGAAAGCTCACCCAGCGCTAAACTTTGGAGTGCGACGACCCAAGTCGTCGCTTTCCAAAACGCTTTGCGACCGGATTCGATTTCGAGGATTGAGGCCGTTTTGAAAAGCGGTGACTCAGGTCACCGCACTCCAAAATTAGAAGCTCATCTGCGTTTCGAACTCGATGTCGTACTTCTTCATCTTCTTGTAGAGCGTCGTGCGGTTGATGCCGAGCATGTCGGCGGTCCCTTGGCGGTTCCAGCCGTTGGACTCCAACGCTTCGAGGATGAGTTGCTTCTCCGGGGCGACCAGCGACGACTTGAGGTTGTTCCCCAAGCGGCCAGCCGGGACCGAGAAGGTCGGCTCGTTGGCTCGCAGAGTTTCGGGCAGGTCTTGACCGGAAATCGTGTCGTTCTTGCTGAGCACGACGGCCCGTTCGACGACGTTCAGCAATTCGCGGACGTTGCCCGGCCAACGATACCGCTGGAGCAACTGCACGGCGGAATCGTCGAAGCCGCGAATCGACTTGCCGTTCGCTTCGCAGAACTGATGCAGGTAGTGCTCGGCGAGCAGCGGGATGTCGGCGATGCGTTCGCGGAGCGGTGGCTGCGTCAGCGAGATGACGTTGATGCGATAGAACAAGTCTTGGCGGAAGGTACCGGCGGCGACTCGTGCCGAGAGATCTTCGTTCGTCGCCAGGATCACGCGAACATCGACTTTGTGAGTCTTGTTGCCGCCGACGGGTTCGAACTCGCGGTCTTGCAGGACTCGCAGCAGTTTGACTTGCAGCGAAGCGGATGCGGTGGCGATTTCGTCGAGGAAGATCGTACCGCCATCCGCTTGCAGGAATTTGCCGACCTTGTCGTGGTTGGCTCCGGTGAACGCTCCGGCGACGTGGCCGAACAGTTCGCTTTCGAGCAACGTGTCGGGCAACGCCCCGCAAGCGACTTCGACGAACGGCTTGTTGGCTCGTGCACTGAGTTGATGAATCGCACGAGCGGTCATCGTCTTGCCGGTGCCGCTCTCGCCCAGGACGAGAACCGTCGTCCGCGTGTCGGCGACGCTCTCGATCAGGTCGTACATCTTGAGCATCTTGTAGTCGCGGCCGATCAAGCTCCCCATGCCGAACTTTTGGTTGAGCTGAGCCTTGAGCGTCTTGTTCTCCTCGACCAGTTTGCGTTGGCCGAGTGCTCGTTGAACGGAGAAGTTGAGTTCGTCGTCGATCACCGGCTTCGTGAGGTAATCGAAGGCCCCCATGCGGATCGCTTCGACGGCCGATTCGATCGTGCCATAACCGGTGATGAGGATCACCGAAGTATCTGGGCAATGTTCGTTCGACCATTGGAGCAACTCGAAACCGTCGCGATCGCCGAGGTTCACGTCGCAGAGGACGACCTCGAAGGGGAACTCGCCCATGCGGTCCATCGCGTCTTTGCAGTTGGACGCGGTCTCGGTCCGATGACCCAGACTGCGGAGATAGTCCGCCATCGCTTCGAGAATGTGCTTGTCGTCATCGACCACCAACAGGGAACCTTGGTTCGTCTTCATGGGTGTGAAATCTCTGTGAGGTTGCGTCGCGATTCTCGTAGGTTGGGCTTTCAGCCCGACCATGTTTCCAGCCGTTTGGATACGGCGGAAAACAGGGGCAGGTAGAAAGCCCAACACGAAGCGGGCGACAGTCTGTGGAACGGTCTGTGGGAAACTCTTTGGAGCGGCGACTGTGGGGACAGTCGCCAATTCCAAGACGTGACAAGCCGCATTGAGCAAGCTCACGCGACCGCACAAGGGGAGATGCGTTCGGCCGTTATCTCCATCCACACGACCGTCGTTGGGGAGGCAACCTCGCCACCCTGACGATGTCTTCCAGCCGCTTGGGGAAGCGGGCGGAATCCAATTCACGTCGGCATGATGCCGAGAGAACACAGCGAACATAGGTCACAGTTTCGCGAAGGCAACAAAATCCTGACGCGTGATGCCGAGTCGAAACTGGTCGCCACTGCGGAATTCTCGCATCTCCGTTGATTTTCTGGGGAAGCGGCTCGACAGTGTTGCCCCGCCGCGACACGACGCGGTGTCTCTCGGAAACAGACGAGCACATTCATGCCGACGATTGCCATTCGCCCCGCCACCTCTTCCGACGAGCAGATCGTCGTCGAGTTCAACTGCCGCCTCGCCGAGGAGTCCGAGGGCAAGCAACTCGACCGTCCGACCGTGCAACTTGGTGTGCGAGCGATCCTGGCCAACCCGCTACACGGCCGTTATTTCCTGGCGAGCATCGGCGATCAGATCGTCGGCCAGATGATGCACACCTGGGAATGGAGCGACTGGCGCAACGGCGAGATCTGGTGGCTGCAAAGCGTCTACGTCCTCCCGGACTTCCGCCGCCAAGGAGTCTTCCGCTCGCTGATCCAACACCTTCAAGCCGAAGCCGTCGCATCACCGAACGTCGTTGGCCTGCGGCTGTACGTCGAGGAACACAACACGACGGCCCAAGCAACCTACGACCGGCTCGGCCTGAAGCTGGCCGGATACGTCGTGATGGAGAGTTTGAAAACCAATTACTGACCTGCCCCACCGGCCTTGTGCCGGTGGCTCGCGGGATTTTGCACTACTGGACTGAGACGTTGCCCCGACTGAGTAGTGCAGAATCCCGCGAGCCACCGGGGTAAGCCCGGTGGGGTGACGGCATGACCCCTTGGCACCAACATGACCTTGTCCACCGCTGACACCCGCCGCGAAATCAATCCCGCGAATGAAGCCGCGACGTCGCTTGCGTGCGACACATCACACCTGCCGCCGCTGCCGTGCGGCTGGACCGTGCGCGAGTACACCTTCGGTGATCGCAAGTTGAAGCTCACGATTCCAGATCGGCCGGATGCGTTGCTGGAAGATCCGGAGGTCTTGGCCGCGAACGATCGTGACGACTACATGCCGTACTGGGCGTATCTCTGGCCGGCGGCGATTCACATGTCGAAGGCGGTGATGAAGGCCGATTGGGTGGAGGGGACGCGCGTGCTGGAGCTCGGCTGCGGAGTTGGACTCGTCGGAGTCGCGGCTCGCGAGAAAGGCTGTCGGGTGACGATGACCGATTACGACGCGAAGTCGGTCCTGGTTGCTCAGCACAACGCGCGGTTGAATGGGTTTGACGATGTCGAGGCGAACGAACTCGACTGGCGCACGCCGCCGAAGGAAACGTATCCGGTGATCCTTGGCTGCGACTTGCTCTACGAGCAGCGGAATCTCCAGCCGATTCTCGAACTGCTGGAGGTCATGCTGGAGCCGGGCGGCATCTGCTGGCTGGCCGATGGCGGACGGAATGTCGCCCATCAGTTTTGGTATCTCGCGCGCGAGCGTGGCTACGCCGTGACGATGCGTGACACCGAAGGGCGCGAGATCATGACACCGGGGTTTCACTACCAACTGTTCGAGCTGCGACGTCCGGCCCGCACTTGACCCGCTCTTCCAGCCACTCGGCCACGCTGTTCATCACGTCGAGCCAATCCGGTTCGTTGTGCAACTCGTGGTAGTGTTCGGGGAACCATTTCAGTTCCTTGTCGGTGCTCGGCACTTTGTCCAGCCACGGTCCAGCGACGTGCGGATCAACGATGCGATCCGATCCTCCCTGAGCCACCAGCACCGGCAGGTGCAGCTTTCCCACGTCGTCCCAAACCGCTTTCAACGCGGCTTTCATTTGGAAGAACCAGCCGCAAGTGACGCTGCGATGAATCAGCGGGTCCGCTTGCCGCGCCATGAGTGCCACTTCGTCACGCGTCGTGTCATTGGGATCGATCCGGCTCTCGAAGCGGACGGACGGCACGAGGAGCGAGACCAGTTTTCCCCAGGCCACGACGAGCGGATTGACATGTACTTTCAGCCGCAGCAGCGGAGCCATCAGCACGAGTGCCGAGAGTTTCTCCGGTCGAGTTTCCGCGAAGCGAGCTGAAATTAGGCTGCCGAAGCTGTGCCCCAGCAACGCCGTGCGAGCCGGGTCCAGCTTGTGATATTTCCACACCGCGTCGAGGTCGCGGAGGTAATCCTCGAACTTGCGGACGTGCATCGGATTGCCACCGGATCGGCCATGACCGCGATTGTCGCCGACGACGACTGTCCAGCCGCGATCCGCAAACAACCGAGCGACATGGTCGTAGCGTCGGCCGTGCTCGCTGGCTCCGTGAACGATCACCAACGAGCGGCCATCGGCACACGGATCGAGCGGCTCGAAGCGTCGCGAGATCAACTCGACGCCGTCAGATGCTCGGATCACATGTTCGACGGGTGGCATGATTGCCCTCCAGTAGGTCGGCCTTTCCAGGCCGACACGATCGGCGACACGCTCTCGAGTCGGGCAGGAAAGCCCGACTTACTTTTCGGCGAGACAGCGTTCGACGGCTCGCCGGAGATCGTTCCCTTTCAGATCGACTTGTGAAATCCGACCATCTCGTCCCACCAAAAAGAGGGACGGGATCGTGCGGACTTTGTATTTCTCTCTGGCTTGTCGGACTTGTTCGTCGTTGCACACCATCCGCCACGGCAGCTTGGCCTGAGCTTGGAACGCCTCGACGGTGTCCGGCGATTCGTCCAAGCTGATGCCGAGGACTTCAAATCCCTCTTCGTGTTTGTCGGCATACAACTGCTTCAACTTCGGAAACTCTGCCAGACACGGCGGACAATTTGTGGCCCAGAAGTCGATCAGGAGCACTTTTCCTTTTGAGTCCGCGATGTTGGCGGGGTCTCCTTTCAAATCCGTCAGACGCAGTTCCGGAGCCTCTACGCCGACCAAATCCAGCTTCCGCAGTCGATTCTCGCAAAACTCACCGACCTGCGGGTTCAGGCCGAAGCGGCTCGACAAGGTTCGATAGATTTCCTTGGCCGTCGCGTGTTCCCCCGCCAATCCAGCCTGTGCGACGAGTTCCACCGCGAGGTCCAACGGCTCGCCAGCCGCCCCGAACCGAGCGAACTGCAACGAGTCCTGATACGCCGTGACGGCATCCTTCAGCTTTCCCGACTTAGCCAAGCCGACGCACAACACGGTCTTTGCGCCAGACTTCGCCGCCGCCGAAGCCGTTCGGCTTTTCAAGCAGCGTTCCGCCAGCGAGATCGCGTCGGCTTCCAGTCCGAACCGTCGAGCCGTCTCGAAACTCCACACGAACGCCTCATCCAAGTCGGTGGCTTCGGGATTCTGTTCGGCGTAGTTCGCGGCATCTCGCAGCAAATCCTTTTGCCGAGCGACAATCACGTCTTGAAAAGTCTTCTTGCCCTTTGGACTTGAATCCTCAGATTGGCCCGGCACGACGAGGGCCGTTGTTGCGATCAGCGCCATCCAAAACACCGACCGACGGGAACATTGTCGAAGCAGCAACATGCGAGTCTCCTCAGTGGTTTTGATCATTCGGCCAGCCATCGTTCTGCCAATCACAGTTGCGGCAGGCAGAACGATGGATAGCGATTCGTGAGGCTCGAAACCACCCCCGGCGACGTCACAATCGGCCCTCGCGAACGGCCGCAACTCCCGATTTGCAAAGTTTTTTGGCCGTTGCCCCGGTTGTGTCGAATGTTTACCTTTGAAAGCCGGTTTTAGCCGTGGTTTTGCCACGTTCTCGGATTTGAATCGAAGGAGTTTTGCCATGTCGCAACCCAGTTTGCCGCAAGAGCCTGAGAATGAGCCAGGCCGCTGGCAGAAGTTCAAGGAAATCCCCGCCTGGGGAGTCAGCCTTGGCCTGCATTCGTTGATCTTCGTGTTCTTCGCTTGCTGGACGTTGCCGATCGTTCGGGAATCGCTGGCCGAGTTGGTCGTCAGCGAAGTCGAAGAAATCCAAGAACCGGAATTCAAATTCGATGTGGCCGCGACCGACCAGATCGGCAACGGCGGCACGGGAGACACTCTCAGCCCGTCTCTGGCGGCGGCCGGAGCATCCAGTGCCTCGCCGCAAGTCGAGACGTCGAAGCGTCTGCAAGAAGAACTGGTGAAGGTCAACCTCACGCCGACGGCCACGATCGGCGACATCGCCGCAGACACGCTCAGCAAAACAGTCGAGGTGCGCGGCGGAACCGACAACCTCTCTGGCGATTTCGGTGGCCAGGGCACTGGTGGCGGAAGCGGCGGTACGGCCGGAACGATCGACCGGCTAACGTTCGAGATCATGGCTTCGCTGAAGGAAAAGAAGACGCTCGTCGTTTGGCTGATGGACGAATCGACCTCGATGAAGAAACGCCGCGACACGGTCGCCGAGCGATTCGAGAACATCTACAAGCAACTTGGCCTGCTGGACGTCGAAACCAAAAATGGAATTCTTAAATCGGCCATCGTCAGCTTCGGCAAGGATTTTCATTTCATCTCGAAGGATGCGACCGACGACGTCGATCAACTCGTGAAGCTAGTCAAGGAGAACATCCCGGATGACGAGTCCGGCAAAGAGAATGTTTTCACCGCCGTCGAAGCAGCCGTGAAGAAGTACCGCGACTACCGCAGCCGCGAGCATCGCAACTGCATCATGGTCATCGTCACCGATGAACGAGGCGATGATTTCGACAAGCTGGATCAGTGCATCCAGGCAACGGCAGCCGCCGGATTCAAAGTCTTCTGCGTCGGCAACGCCGCCCCGTTCGGCCAAGAGAAGGGCTACGTTCAATGGACCTACGAAGACGGCGGCACCGACGAACTGCCCGTCGATCAAGGCCCGGAGACGGTGGCTCCCGAACACGTCAATCTGCCGTTCTGGGGCGTCGCTGGTGGCGATCTGGTCCGCATGACGGCCGGCCTCGGCCCGTATGCTCTGACGCGACTCTGTGCCGAAACGCAAGGCGTGTACCTCATCGCCGAAGACACCGGCCGAGGCGTGCGGTTCGATCCCGCCGTGATGCGAAACTACTTGCCCGACTATCGCCCCATCAAGTTCTACACGAAGGATTTGACCGCCAACCGAGCTAAGACTGTGCTCGTCGATGCCGCTCGCAAGACGTTGGGAGAGCGAACACCAACTCCAGAAGTGATCTTCCGCGCCGACACCGACGCCGCTTTGCGGACGGAGTTGAACGATGCTCAAAAGCCGCTCGCCGTGCTGGACTACAAGCTCAACGAGATCGTCACGCTGCTCGAACAAGGCGAGAAGGATCGCGCCAAAATCAAAGAGCCACGCTGGCAAGCCGCGTACGACACCGCCTACGGCCGAGCACTCGCCATGCGAGTCCGTTCATTCGGCTACAACATGATGCTTGCCCAGATGAAGGCCAACCCCAAGACCTTCGACAAGAAGGACGACAACACCTGGGAATTGATCGCCTCCGACGAAATCTCGACCGGCGTGCAGGTCAAGAAGATGGCTGCGAAAGCTCAAGAGTCGCTCGAACGAGTGGTCAATCAACACCAAGGCACGCCGTGGGCGAAGCTGGCCGAACGAGAACTCAGCAAGCCAATGGGCTGGTCCTGGAAGCCATTCCACAAAGATTACGCCGCGATCGAACGCGCGGTCGCTCAAGCCAAACGGGGCCCAGTCTTCGCCGACGAGAACGAGAAGAAGAAAGCCGAAGCGAAAAAGAAAATGGTCGAGCAACGCAAGAAGCCGAATCTCTAACCGCCGACCGTACCGTCAACGGGTGATTGACTTGAAAACGGCCGCTGGAAAAACTCCAGCGGCCGTTTTTGTCTGCCGCTCGAATGCCGGACTTGAGCAAAGAATGAATCGGCTCAATTGGCTCTGGTGGACTGCCCGATTCGTCTGATTTTTCAGCCACTTTGTGACAACGGCACCGCAAGCTGCGGGTTCATCGGCCCCTGTTTTTTCCCCATTCCGATCCGTATTCTGTCGTGTCCGTCCACTCGAATCGACCGCCGGGAGACGGCTTTTCGAGTTTCACTTTTCTCCTGCACCATGCTGTTCGAGCCGCAGCGAAAATCGGCTCAGGAGTTGATCGTGTTTGAGTCTGTTGCGATTGTCGGGGCCACCGGGGCCGTTGGTCGGATCATGTGTCAGTTGCTGGAGGAACGCGGTTACAAGGCCGGCAGCTTTACTTTCCTCTCGTCAAAGCGGAGCGCCGGGACGAAGCTGACGTTTCAAGGCAAAGAATACATCGTTCAAGAGCTGACGAAGGAATCGTTCAAGGGACACGATCTGGTCATCGGCAGCACGCCGGACGAGACGGCTCGCGACTTCTTCCCGGCGGCGGTCGAGGCGGGCTGTCTCGTCATCGACGAGTCTGGCTACTTCCGCATGAAGCCGGAGGTGCCGCTCGTCATTCCGGAGATCAATCCGCAAGACGCGCTGAAACAATTGGCCGCCGGACGCGGGATCATCTCCAGTCCGAATTGCTCGACCACACAAATGGTCATCGCGCTCAAGCCGCTGCACGATGCGGCGCGCGTGACGCGGTGTATCGTCAGCACGTACCAAGCGGTCAGCGGAGCCGGCTTGCAAGGCTCGGTCGATCTGTTCGAGGGGACCAAGGCCAGCCTCAGCAGCGGCGAGTATGCGTACTCGGCGTTCAAGCACGCGATCGCGTTCAACGCCATCCCGCAGATCGGCGGCCCGAAGGAAGAGGGCTACACCAGCGAAGAGATGAAGATGGTGTACGAGACTCGCAAAATTCTCGGCGACCAGTCGATCCAGATTTCCGCGACGTGCATCCGCATCCCCGTCCCCAACTGCCACAGCGAGACCATCTGGGTGGAAACCGAACGTCCAGTCTCGCCGGAGGAAGCTCGCAAGCTGTTCGAGTCGTTCCCCGGCATCGTGGTGCTCGACGACCTGGCGAACGGCCAATACCCGATGCCGATGAATTGCTCCGGCCGCGACGAAGTCTTCATCGGCCGCATCCGCCGAGACCTCTCGCACCCCAACGGCCTCACCTTCTGGTGCGTCAACGACAACCTGCGAAAAGGTGCCGCCACCAACGCAGTGCAAATTGCAGAACTGCTTGCCAAGCACAAGTAGCCGTCAGCTTTGTATTCCTCGGTGTCCTCTGTGTCTCTGTGGTAAAAAGACTTCACCACAGAGGCACAGAGGGCACGGAGAGCCAATAAACCGAATCTTGATTTCGTCGCGCGACGACAAAGGACATTGACCGAGACACACCATGAACCACTTCCATTACGACAAGGGTGAATTGTTTTGCGAGCAGCAGCGGGTGGCCGAGTTGGCCGAGGAGTTCGGGACGCCGTGTTGGATTTATTCCAAGGCGGCGTTGCTCGGACGGCTGAAGGAGATTCAGACGGCGTTCGCAGCCGTGGACCCGGTGATTTGTTACTCGGTCAAGGCAAACTCGAATCTCAGCATCCTCAAGCTGATGAACGACGCCGGCAGCAGCTTTGACGTTGTCTCCGGCGGCGAGCTGTATCGTGTCAAGAAGGCGGGTGCCGACACCACGAAAGTCGTCTTCGCGGGTGTCGGCAAGACCGATGACGAGATTCGGCAGGCGCTCGAAGAACGCATCCTGATGTTCGATGTCGAAAGCGAAGCCGAGTTGGATGCGATCGCGGCGATCGCGCAGAAGATGGGAGTCGTCGCTCCAGTCGCGCTGCGGCTGAACCCGGACATCGACGGGAAGACGCACGCCAAAACGACGACCGGCAAGAAGGGAAACAAGTTCGGCATGGACATCGAACGCGCCGACGCGCTCGCCGCCAAGACGCTGCGAACTCCCGGCCTGGCGATGAAGGGCATCCACATGCACATCGGCTCGCCGATCCTCACGACCGAGCCGTATGCCGAGGCGGTCAAGAAAGGGATCGACGTCGTCCGCAGCTACCGAGCCGCCGGTCACGACATCAACTGGATGAACCTCGGCGGCGGCTTCGGCATCAGCTATCGCCAAAACGAAGGACCGCCCGCGAAGGCTTATGCCGACGTCATCGTTCCAGGTGTCAAAGAAGCCGGCTGCCGACTGGCCCTCGAACCGGGCCGCTTCATCGTCGGCAACTCCGGCATCTTGGTCAGCAAAGTGATCTACACGAAGCGCGAGGGAGGCAAGCTCTTTGTGATTCAAGATGGTGCCATGAACGATCTCGTCCGCCCCGCGATGTACGACTCGTTCCACCGCATTTGGCCGGTGCAGCCGCGAGTGGCGATGCCGGACAACGTCGAAGGTGAAATCGCCGGCTGTGAAAAGTCCGACGTCGTCGGTCCGATCTGCGAATCAGGTGACTACTTCGCCAAGGACCGCTATCTCCCGCCAGTCCATCGCGGCGAGTTGCTCTGTACGTTCAGCGCCGGTGCCTACGGCACGGCGATGAGCAGCAACTACAACTCCCGCCCACGAGCCATCGAACTGATGATCGACGGTGACCAAGTCCAAGTCATCCGCCGCCGCGAAACCTACGACGACCTGGTGGCAGCGGAGTTGGTGTGAGCCATGACGAAGCCGAGTTTGGTAGTCGCCAGCCGCAATGCGAAGAAGCGGTGCGAGATTGAAGAGTTGCTCGCTCCTCATCACGTCGAAGTGCTGAGTGTCACCGACTTTCCCGATGTGCCGGAGGTCGTCGAGGACGGCGAGACCTTTGCAGCCAATGCGGCGAAAAAGGCGACGCAGACGGCGCGGCATCTGAATTGTTGGGTGCTCGGTGAGGACAGCGGGTTGATGGTCGATGCGCTCAACGGTGCACCTGGGGTCTATTCAGCTCGCTTCAGTGGTGAGGGAGCGACGGACGAAAAGAACAACGCCAAACTCATGGCTGAGTTGGCCAATGTCCCAGATGAGCGGCGCGGTGCGCAGTATCTCTGCCATGCAGCGATCTCCGATCCGTCCGGCACGATTCGGCTGACGGTCGAGGCGACTTGTCGGGGACGGATCATTCGCGAGCCGCGCGGTGCCAACGGGTTTGGCTACGACCCGTACTTTTTGATTCCGGAATACCACCTGACGTTCGGTGAACTCAGTTCGACGGTGAAGCACCACCTCAGTCATCGCGCTCGTGCGTTTGAGCGATTGATCGGGCCGCTTGTGCGATTGCTCAAGTAGGTCAGCCTTTTCAGGCTGACTCGATGTGGGTGCGACGCGGAGTGAAGCGTTGGCGTCAGGCTCGAAAGCCTGATCTACTCGTCGCCGATTTCCAGCGACTCCATGCGGCGATAAAGCACCGGTCGAGGAATGCCCAACAGCTTTGCGGCCAGTGTTTTATTTTGCTTGGCCTTGAGGAGCGCACGGCGGATGAGATCCCGTTCGATGGCGGCGAGATGTTCTTCCAAAGGTGGGATTGGGGGTTCGTCGAGCGAGCGTTGCGGTGGGCCGACCGATTGTGCTTCCAGGCCGGCGCGAAATCGCAGCGGTAGGTCCGACAGGCCGATGACCGGCGCGGAGCAGTTCGCACGAGATTCTTGAATGACGAGCGCCAACTCATCGAGGTTGCCAGGCCAGGCGTACTCTCGCAGTTGTGGCCAGACGAGGTCGGCAAAGCCTCCGATTTGTCGGTCGGCGTTGCGGTTCTGTGATTCGAGGAAGGCTTGAGCCAACGGAATCAAATCGTCGTGCCGTTCTCGCAGTGCGGGAACTTCGATGGTCAACGTCGTGAGCAGGAAGAAGAACTCAGGGAGCAGTCGCTCGTCGTCGACGGCGTCGTGCAGTCGTTCTGTGCTCGACGACATCAAACGGGGTAATGGGATTCGCCGTGTCCTGCTGAAACCTTCGGTGCCGTACTCCGTCAGCAGTCGTTCCTGCAGATCGCGGGGCAAAGCGTCCACATCGGTCAGGAACAATGTGCGGGGCAGCAATGCTCCGACGGGGACATCTTCGGCCTCAGGGTGCAGCAGTCGTTTCAAAGTTTGCAACAGCGAGAAAGGGGACTCGCGGCAGTCAAGCGATACGAACGCGCCGGCTTTTGATTCGTCTTCCTGGTGAATTGCTCGCGCGAGATGCTCTTTGCCGACACCGCGCGGCCCCATGAAATGGACTGGAACTGTCGTGCCACGCGCAACATTGACTTGGTCAAGAACTCGTCGCATGGCCGGACTGCGAGCAACGACAGTTTTCAATCCGTACCGCTGCCGAAGTGACCAACGCAACGTCGACAGTTCTGCGTGATAACGCAGCGCGAGTGACATCGGTTGCGACGTCGCAGGCGTTGGCAGCGGCGAAATGATTCCCAGGACGCTGGTGACTCGGTCAGTCGCTTCATGCACCGGGATAAACCGGATGAGCTTCCCCAACGGGGGGCCAGATTTATTGGGGACGTAGACAGGTACGTCGAGTTCTTTTCCGGCCAAGGAATCGGGAGGAGGGCACAAGGCGGTCGCCAATTCGCGGACTGATCGCGGGTCGGCATCCGACGCGAACTCGACCATTTCGCCGACGATTTCATCCGCCGTCCAGCCGGTCAGTTGCTCGCAACCGGCGTTGAAGAACAGCACGCGGCGAGAGGCCGAGACCAAAAACACCGGAGTCGTTGCTGATTTCAGCCACGTTTCCAGCCGAGTTTTTTTCTTGCCGGTGCGCTCACGCATCGGGAGTCCTTTGTTCGTGGTGGATGCGTTTCACATCCGATGAGAACAGAAACGATTCCAGAAAACGTAGCTGCCTCGCTCCCGCGAGGCAGAGCTATGTCTATTTGGCATCCAGGATGTTTGGACTTAAGAGGTGTTTTCGAGAGTCATTGGAAAGGGCTCCGCCTCGCGGGAGCGAGACGGCTACGTTCACGATAGCATAACGATCCCTTGGAAAATCACTCGCACGGACGATGCGGCTGGATAGAATCTCGCCGTCAAATCTCGATCGGAGGCGGTCATGCCGGAATTTGATCGTTGGGTGCAACGCTATGTGCGACGGATCAGCGTCGGCGAATTCCTGCGCGACGCGGCCGAGTGGCTGGCGGGATTCTGCTTTGTGTTCGGTGTCGCGGTTCTGGCGGTGAAACTGCGCTGGCCGAATCTCTGGCCGCATGTCTTGTGGCTGGTGGCTGCGAGCGTTCCGGTGACCGGCGTGGCGTGGTGGTTGTCGCGACGACGGCGTTTGAGCCGTCAGGATGCGGTTGCGATGCTCGATCAAAAACTGGCGGCCGGCGGATTGCTGATGACGCTGAGCGAACTCCCCGGTGCGGCGTGGAAGGCTCGATTGCCGCAGCTCGAATCGTTGTGGCGGCGGGCGTTGCCGACGTTGCGTCCGGTGCGGTTTGCTCGCGTGTTGATCCTGCCGATCGTGTTTGCGGTCGCGACCTGCTTTGTGCCCTTACGAGACATTCACGAGCCGGTGGTCGAAGGGGCAGTCGCTCAGCAGACGATGCAGAAGCTCGAAGAGTTCATGCAGCAACTCGAAGAGGCAGAGGTCATCAAGCCCGAAGAGAAGGAGAGCGAGCAGCTCAAAGAAGAGATGCAGAAGCTGGCCAACGAAACCAAAGAGCGGCCGTTGACTCACGAGAAGTGGGAGACGGTCGACGCGCTGCAAGAGCGGTTGAAGGCCAAGCTCGAACACCAATCGAATCTGATGTCACAAGCAGCCGACTCGCTGGCCGCGCTGAGCGAGGCTCTCAATCAGCTCGGACAGTCTGGCGAGACCAAGCTATCGGACGAGCAGTTGCAGCAACTCGAAAAGGAAGTCGCGAAGGCGATGCAGGAGTTGGCGAAAAGTGGATCGCTCGGCAAGCTGTCGCCGGCGATGCAAGCCAAGCTTGGCGAGATGGCCAAGTCGGGTCAGTTCAAACTGCCGCAGGACGCGGCCGAGCGTGAAGCACTGGCGGAGGAGCTTCAAAAATTCCTCAACAAGGAATCGCTGAAGCTCGCCGACCTGCGAGCCAAATGCGAGAAGTGCAACAACCCCGACTGTGAAGAATGCAAGAAGCCCGGCGGCACCTGACTGAGCACCGGCAAGCATCTCGGTCGAGATGCGAAAATGCACAATCGTCCTGGCAAGGGTGGAGTGAATGAGGGCCCGGGCCACGCGGATCTCGAATTCGGAGACATGTCGAGTTCCCAGGGAACGAAGTTCAAAGAGACGATCTTGCCGCCGGGATACCTCGACAAGCCGCGCGACGAAATTTTGTCGGTCACAGCAGCTTCGCCGGAGGTCAAGCCGGCGGAATCCGCTCCGCGAAACGCGGCTCGGCCGAACGAAGCGGTCTCCGGCAACGAAGCCTGGAATCGCAACGTCCGCCCGCGACATCGCAACGCCGTGAAGAGTTATTTCTCCGAGAAGAAGTAGTCGTCCAAGCTTGGGGACCAATCATGAAGAAGAACTCGATTTTGGATCTACTAGGAGCTCTGGTCCCTGTGGGAATCACATGCGGGCCGATGGGCATGATTCCTCCGGAATCTCGATCTGGCTTTGCGGAGTACGCAACCTGGATGCTCGTGTGCGGTTTGATGGTTATGTACCTGAAGATTTGTCGGCAGCAAAATTTGATTGAAGAATTGTGGACCAAACTGCGTGACACGCCTCTGTCGTCCTCCGGTACAAACCTTTCCTGAAACCATTTCCGAAATTTGATTGGCAATAACACGGAGCTAATCGGCACCACAAGTTCGACATCTAGAAAGCCACATCTTGCCAATGGACGCACCTGCCAAAGACCCGCTTCTGACGCCGTCCGAAGTGGCGGAAGCTCAGCAACTGCTGCAACGGCTGATCGACGGGCTCAATTCCGCGATCTTGGGACAATCGGAGTTGATCGAGCAGGTCGTCATCTGCTTGTTGTCTCGCGGGCACATGCTGCTGGAAGGATTGCCGGGACTGGGAAAGACCGAATTGGTCAAATCGTTGTCGGCGTTGTTGGGGCTGACCTCGCGGCGCGTGCAATTTACTCCGGACTTGTTGCCCAGCGACATTGTCGGTTCGCCGATCCTTGAAGATCGGAATGGGAGCCGCAAGCTGGTGTTTCATCTCGGTCCGATCTTCGCCAACTTGGTGCTGGCGGACGAAATCAACCGCGCGACTCCGAAGACTCAGTCCGCTCTGCTCGAAGCGATGCAGGAACACCGCGTGACTGTGATGGGTGAAACGCACCCGCTGCCGCAGCCGTTCTTCGTGCTGGCAACACAGAACCCGATCGAGTTGGAAGGGACGTACCCGCTCCCCGAAGCTCAAGTCGATCGCTTCACGTTCAAGATCATCGTGCATGGAGTCAGCAGTGAGACGCTTCAGCAAATCATTAGCACGCGGAAACGGGGACAGGCACCGACTCTCGCTGAGGTCATGTCCGGGACGGAACTCTCGCGGCTGTTCGATCTGACCGATCGAGTTCACCTTCCCGAAGCGGTCTCGAATTACATTGCTCGGCTGGTCACCGCCACGCATCCGCAGCGGCCGGACTCACCGGACGAGGTCAAGAAATTCGTGAAGTACGGAGCGTCGCCGCGCGCCGCAATCGCGCTGGCGAACACCAGTCGCGCGGCCGCGCTCCTGGCCGGAAAGCCGAACGTGGGATTTCACGAGGTCCAAAAGGTCGCTCCGTGCGTGCTCGGACACCGGCTGATCTTGGATTATTCCGCTCGTCTTGAGGGTTGGACGCCTCCCAAGATGGTCGATTTGCTGATCAGCCGAGTCGCTGAAGTGGCCCACCAGATTCCTGCGGATGTGAGAGCATGACGAATCACACGAATTGGTTGTTGGTCATTGGTCGTTGGTCATTGGCCATTGCACTGCTCTTGGTTGCCGCGCATTGCTCGGTTTTGCCGGCGATGGCTTCTGGCGAGACGTTTTCGCTGGTCGGTCATGATTTGCAGATTGATGTCGATTCGCGCTGGGCCGGTTGTGGACAGGGAGGGTATTGCCCGGTGCGAGTGCGTGTAGTGAATCGTGGACCAAGTCGAAGGCTGACGTTTCGCATCGCCAGGTCGTACCAGTCGGTTGTCGGCGTGAGGCAGTCGATCGACGTACCGCAGAACGCGGCGCTGGCCATCACACTGTCGGTACCGATGGTCAACTTCTCGAACAGTGCCGAATTCCGCGTCGAAGAATCCGGTAGCGTTTTGGAAAACATGAAGCACAGCGTCGGCCTGCCGGAGGCTAACATTTATGAAATTGGTCGACCTGGCTTGCTGGTGGTGGCTCCCGGCGTTGTCGATTTGCAATCGTTTGAAGATGGTGCGACCACATTTCGTCAAACTGCCGGTGGCACGGTCGGAGCGAGCACCAGTGGAGGGGTCTACCATGGCACCTATCGAACGTCAAATTGCGTCGCCCTTCCCGCCAATTCCTTGCCCAGTTCGTGGATCGACTACAGCGGCCTCGACATCGTTTCGATTCCGCTCAGTGAGTTGAGCAAGCTTCCAAAGGGACCTCGCGCGGCTCTAATTCAATGGACGCGTTGCGGCGGAACATTGCTTGTGACGGCCGTCGGTGAAGGGGAGTCCGCGAGCGGCGCACCCGCAAAGTTGCTGGTCGGCGATGTCGATTCCGCCGGCACTTGGTCGTGGGCAGATCCGAAACTCGCCGATCGCGATGTCGCGCAGATCGTGCATCAGGATACCAGCGGAGCCATGACCACCATCAGTACTCCAACGGCTGTTCCTGGCGAATGGTCGCGCGAGGTGATGCCGTTTCGCGTGGCCGACGTCGGATTCGGCAAGCTGGCTCTGTTTCGCGGAGAGCCGTTTCCCGGTACGGCTCAAGATTGGTTCTGGCTGTTGAAATCGATCGGCGGTATGCCGCGATGGGATTGGGGCAAGCGGCATGGCGAGTCCGCTCGCACCGGGACGAGCGACTTCTTGCTGTTCCTGATTCCAGGCGTTGGTGGCGTGCCGATCGTGATGTTTTTGGTGCTGATCACGATCTTCGCCGTGGTGATTGGCCCGCTGAACTATTTCGTTCTGGCACGCCGAAAGCAGCTTCACTTGCTGCTGCTCACGATTCCAGCCGTTGCGTTGATGACCAGCTTGCTGTTGTTTGGTTACACGATTGTCGCTCACGGTTTCAGCGTGAAGGCCCGTTGCCGCAGTCTGACGTTTGTCGATCAAGCCGCGCAATCGGCAGTGACGTTTGGGCGGCTCAGCCTGTACTCTGGACAAGCGCCCTCGGCAGGCATGCAGTTTTCTCGCGAAACGGCGGTGTACCCGGTCTGGCCGGAACACGAAGAATTTGAGTCCGGCCAAGTGGATTGGACCAACTCGCAGAATCTCACTTCGGGCTGGCTGCGGTCGCGGACGCGCACACAGTTTCTGACGGTCGGACACCGAACTGAGCGCGGCCGTTTGGAAGTGACCTCTTCAAGCCCGGACAAGCTGACCGTTGCGAACGGGTTTGAATGGGGCTTCGAGCCACTGGTCGTGGTCAACGAGCAGGGTCGATTGTTCGTCGGCAAGAGCGTGCCAGCAGGAGCAAACATCGATCTGCAACCTGCGACCGAAGACGAACTCAAGGACGTCAATGAAGCGCTGCAACGTCATCCGCTGGATCTACCGGCCGGCCTTGCGAGTGCCGGATCTCCTTCAGCCAGTTTTTGGGGAGGACCACCAGGTTACCGCCGCGGAATGTATTACGGTTACGGCACAGCCAGTTGGCACCACAACGAGAGTTTGATGGAAACTGCGAGCGTCCGACTTCGATCGGGTGCCGTCGTTCCAAGCGGCGTACGTGCGGAGTACTCGCCGGTTCCTCGCACTTTCTATGGATTGGCCACTCAAACGCCGCACGTTGAACTCGGTGTTCCCAAAGTCTCGGAGATCAACAGCCTGCACATGGTGATGGGACGCTGGTGAGTTGGAAGTCAGCTTGCGTCCGAAGCATTTTTCGTGGCCGCATGCAACTGAATGACGACGCCGTCCAAGAACGTGGCCAGGCGCTTCGCGGCCGATTGAGCTTGCTCGCGCAGTCGCCACATGTCTTTCGCGGCGGACGGACGTTTCCATAGGGCTCCCACGGCCGCGCCGAAACGCACGCTGCCGGTCGCGCCCACGATGCTCAAAATCTCAGGTGGCAAATCGGAAGAGAGGTCATCACTGATGACTCGCACTGCCAAAAACCGCGTCTTGTGCTCGCGAGCCACTTGCGCGACCGCGAGGCTTTCCTGATCAACCGCGAGCGCCGAGTGTTGCTCCGCAAGCTGCCGTTTCATTTCGACGGTGCGGACGATGTCGTCCGCCGTCAAAAGCCGGCCGATGAACAGACCATGTGCCGGATCGGCCGGCATGTGCAAATCGATTTGCAAACTCTGGCCGTGCTGGTCAACGATGGAATCGGCGACGAGGATCGATCCCACTGGGATGCCGGCCCGCAAAGCTCCGGCAAAGCCGCACGACAGCAGCCATCGAGGTGAGTGCCCTTCAATCATCGCTTGTGTCGCGCGTCGGGCTCGGGCGAAGCCCATACCCGACTCCACGATGGCGATCCGAATGCCATCGTAAAGCCCGCCTCGAAAGGTGAAGTCGCCCCCCGTGTATTTCTTGACCTTTTGGCAACGGTCCATAAACGCGCTCAACTCAATTGGCAGCGCACACACGATTCCAATGTCGGCATGAGCGAAGTCGATGGCTGCGGTGTGTGATTCAGGCATTGGAGACATTTACTCAGCGAGTCGTTGCGGATTGTTGTGCGGGAGCTTTTGCAAAAGCGTCAAAATCGCTCGGCGAAAGTGCGCTGCGGAAGCCGCAATGGAACGAACTGGAGTTCACATCCCCCTTCATGCGCGTGGCGCAGCGATATCCGCGACAATAATTGTCGTTGCACATGAAGGAGCCTCCGCGCTGAACACGTTTGGGAATCTTCGGTTCATTCGGGTCCAGGCTATCTCGCGGGCCGTGCGGATTGCGGCGTGGGCTGTCCGAGTAATACGCTGGCTGATACCAATCCGAACACCATTCCCAGACGTTGCCGACGATGTCGTACAGACCATATCCGTTTGGCGGAAACGATTTGACCGCTGACGTGAAGCGGAAGCCATCTTGCACATCATGCTCTTCCGGAAATTCTCCTTGCCAGAGATTCGCACGCCAGCGATCACCGTCCTGCAACTCATTGCCCCACGGGTACTCCTGTTGATGACGGCCACCGCGCGCGGCGAACTCAAATTCCGCTTCGGTCGGCAACCGCTTGCCCGCCCACTGGCAATAGGCACAGGCATCGGGCCATGCGATATGAACAACCGGATGATCCAGCATTTCGTCGATGTTGGAATCCGGGCCGTGCGGATGCCGCCAATTGGCACCCTCCTGAATTCTCCAGACCGCGTGAGCCCAGTCCGGGTTGGATGGGTGGCGGATACGCCTCACCAGTTCGCGATCGAAGTTGGGGTTGAAACAAATCGACCCCGCGACCAAGTCTTCATCCGTGATCAGGCTGGTGTCGACGACACCTGCGAAGTCTTCTCGCGTCGGAGTCTTCTCGGCCAGGGTGACATACCCGGTGGCGTCCACAAATCGTCGGAACTCGGCGTTGGTGACTTCGGTGGTGTCGATCCAATATCCGGACAGTTCTGTCTCATGGACTGGTTTTTCATCGTCTTGGCCATCGCGGCTTCCCATCAGGAATTTGCCCCCGGGAATCCAAGTCATGCCTGGTGGCGCGAGGTGCGGCTCCTTTTCGGACTTTGCCACTTGTTTGCCCGATTTGATGGTGAGAGGCGGAGCCAGCAGGCACCACGACAGCACCGCTCCAGAGAACAGCAGCGCAATCAGGGACAGGATCACTCGCGGAGTCGACATGGCTGCAATCTAAAATCAGTCGTCGTGACGTCGTTCACCGAACAATTTTGGCTCGCGCGGCCAACGGACCAACAGTCGTTGCAGGATACCACGCTGGACGGCGGCTCGCACTGTGGCGACCGGGAATCCGATATTCGGAAATCAGGCGGCGATTCGCGAGCTGTAATAGTGGCACAACGCCACAGCGAACGCGTCCGCCACATCGTGAGGTTCCAGCAGGCGGTCCAGGCCGAGTTCCATTTTGATGGCTCGCTGGATTTGATCTTTGCTGGCCTTGCCACTGCCGGTGAGCAGTTTCTTGACTTGCGTTGGCGTGTAATGCACAACCGGAATGCCATGTCCGACGGCCGCCGACAGAATCACACCGCGAGCATGAGCCATCAACAGCGCTGATTTCGGATTCTTGACCAACGAGAATACTTGCTCGATTGCCAACACGTTGGGCTGGAATTCGTCCAGCACCTCACACAATCCGGACGCGATTTCATGCACACGCTCGGCCAGCGAGAGGCCGCGTGTGGACCGAATCACGCCCCCTTCAAGCAGCACGGGGCCATGTAAAGATCGTGTCAACAGAGCATAACCAGTCCGGTTCAAGCCCGGATCGATGCCCAAGAATCGCGGCGAGACACTCATCCGTGAGATTTCCCTTGGCGGCCGATTCTAACTGCTGATACTGCCGGCTCCCGAAACCTACTTCGTTTTGCCTTTGGCCGGAGCCTTCTTCGTCGCGGAAGATTTCTTGTCTTTTTTCAGCGAATTACCGGCGCCCATGCCAGACATCATCATTCCACCACTGCCCATCATCGAACTGGGGTCTCCACTTCCCATGCGATTTTTCAAATCGCCGCCGGCTGTGTCCTGCGCTGGACGATCCTTGAGCCGCTCACGAATTAGACGACGTTCATTCTCCACGATTCCTTCAGCGACGCTGCGGTCGTCTGTCGCAGTCTTGGTGTCGAGGACCGCCAACTGGCCGTACCGATCAACGATCAAGGCTTTATCAGCGGACGTCAATTGCTTCAATTTCTTTTCATCCAATTTCAAGTCAGCGTGTTCAGCGGGATCAAACCCCACCGCCGTCGGAGCTGCGGCGACATCTGCCAACAGACTGCCGGTGAAGACCGGCACATCTTCCTTGTTCAACGTGTCATTGGCAGGGCGGAAGACTTCGGTCTCTTTACACAGTCCACCGATGAACTGCCCAAGCTGTAGTTTCTCGACTTTTGCGGCGATCGTTGTCCCCGCCTCCGCGAACCACTGGTACACATCAATGTGCGCACTGGGCAGCCCCGTATCGGTTGATCTCGATTTTTCCGCCTTTGCCAGAAAGATGCGCTGCTCTTCGGGCACGAAGACGTGCGGAGTCGGCTCGCTCCAGGGCGTAACACGCACTTCACCAGCGGCGATTGACTCGTCCACCAATTCCTCGACGGCACGTTTGAAGTTGGGGTTGAGCAGCGTCAATCGCACGCGATACCGATACGCATTACCGGGAGTGACTTGAAAATCGAAATAACGAAACAGCAGATACTTTGACATGCGGCCGTTTCCTGTCCGGTCCATCTGTTCGGTGAGACTATTCATTGCACCACCTAATGCCTCCATGCCACCAGCACCGGCGAAACTTTGATTGAAGGACTGCATACCGCCTGGTTGTTTCATCTGGTTGGAAATATCGGTGCTCATACCCTGCATCTGGCTCGAAAACTGACTACGCAGCCCGCGAACATCATGAATTCTCGAAGCGAAGCCTTTCTTGGAAGTCTTATCGACTACCTTTTTCTTCTCGGCCTCTTCCACCAACCGATTGTTTAATTGAGCTTGAAGTTCCGCTTCCGCGTCGGTCAGCGTTTTGATGAGCGGATGCGAAGCCCAGTCCTTCGATTTTGTCTTCCACCTGCCGATGCGTCGTGGCAGCGGCATCGTGAAAACGTTGTCGGTGTAAACGGGATCCACCAAGTCCGCATCGAGTTCAATGCGGTCCAATAGATCGAGGGTGGCCTGCAGATCCACTTTTTCCCAGGGACCAGACCAGGTTTTGTCACCGGCTTGGGCCACTTGTCGTTCCACGTCGAAATCCAAGAAGGTGATGCGACCGGCCAACTGCTGTTTCTGCTCGTGCATCGTCTTAAACATTTCTTCCAACTGGTCGCCCAGGGGGAAAATGCCTCGGACGGAAATGAATCGATTGCCACGAGAATTGACCGTCGGAGCACTCTGCGCTGACTTACCCATCATTGAGTTCATTCCACCGATCCCGCCCGCCGCCAAGTTCTTGTACGAGCTCGCGGTCGCTCCGGAATTGGCAATTCCAGCACCGCCGTTGATCGTCGCCGTAGCGACGTTACCAGCACCGGCACCGGCTCCACCCCGCGCAGTCGCATCATTTGTGGTTCCCTTCACGGCAAACTCGTCGTCGTCGTCTTCGGCGAGTTTCTTAGCAGCCTCGGATCCATCGATCGCGGTTGCTACCGACGGTTGCGATTGTTCCTGAGGCGGTTGCTCGACAATCACCGCTTTTCCAAAATCCGCAATGGGCTCAATCAGCGCGAGCCATTTCGGTTCGCCGCACTTGAATGCAATGGGATACATGGGCCAAAACCAATCGGTCGAATACTGGTACCGTCCGGGCTCCAACGGCGATTGAAGCGTCTGGACCTGCTGCATAATGTCCGTTGGCTTGTACTTGTTCTGCTCGTCCAGCGTAAAAAGCGAGTTCTGAATCTCCCGTTGGCCAGACTCGACTTTGTCCTGAAATTCCTTCGGTTGCTTGTCGTATCGAGCCCAACTGGTGAAGCCCAGTTGAGTCACGACGAACAGGCCAATCAGCCCCAAAACCAACTTTTCACCGTGTTCGATCAGGGCTTGTTTGTAGTTCACACTTTTGATTTTTGCCAAAAGGTTTTTCATGACGGACTCTCTTTCCGTTGCGACCAATGAGTGACTGGCCAAAACGATTTCTGTGAACGAAGGACTGTGATCGAAGAGGGATCGTGCGTGGGTCGGGTACTACTCTGTCTCGGATTCCGATTTGTCAGGTGTATCAGTCTTCGGCGGAGTTTTTTCAGTGGGAGGTTTGTCCGAATCGGAGTCGGCCTTTTCCGGTTTGGCAGGATCGGATTTCGGTACATCGGCATCGTCCGGCTTCTTGGCTTCGTCCCCCGCTCCTTCGGTTGGTTCGTTCGCTGTCGGCTTTGCGTCTGCCGTGACGGTCTCAGCCGTCGGTTCCGATGACGGCTTCAAATTCTCCGGAGTGGCTGCCAATCCTGGCGCTGGAGTCGCTGAATTTGGTGGAGCGACTTTTCCGGCGTCAGGTACCGCAGTCGGCGGCATATACAACGTCCAAACTCCAAGGATTGCCACATGAGCCAAAGTAGGTTCAGCCATCGCCGCCGCAGAACCCGACCCACCCGCTCCCGATCGCGCTGTCGATAGGCCCGATCCTGATTTCCCCAAACCCGATCCTTCGTCTTCGCCAAACCCTGTCGAAGCTGGTGCTGAACCTCCAGCGGCGTCGGCACTGGAGGATGGCTTGAGCCCACCACCAAAGCCCGCCGCAGTACCGCCTGCCATAACACCACCGGCACCGCCAGAGCTATTCCCTGAGTCCGAATACTTCACCTGATGCACACGGATGATCTCGACCGGGAACGGCGAGTTCATCAATTCGGCCAGCAGGTCCGGTACCTTGCGATGATCCATGACCAGCTTGATGTAAAAGCCTCGTCGCTTGTACTTCTGATTTTCATCGAAGTCGATGTAGCGTTTGACATCTGGCTTTGTCCCCGCGTCACCACTCGCGTTTCCGTCAGCAGAACTGGCAGTGTTAGAACCGGGAGCACTCATGCCAGTCATACCAGACATACCTGAAGGACTGGAGCCAGCTCCACCCTCCGATGAAACGACGAACTCTTCCGCCAAATTGATGTCAGCGGACTGCGTGCTGGATTCCGACTTTGGCGCACCTCCGCCAGTTCCAAACCCCCCCTGCATTATCCCACTCGTCATGTCACTGCCTGCACCACCCGCCATTCCGCTGGATGTCGTCGCGGCCGCTTCGCCAGTGGCCTTTGTGCCGCCGAACAACTGGATCTTGACCAATTGCTTGATGAACGCGTCCCCTTGCGAAATCCCGCTCGCATTCATTCGCCGGATCGCGTGGAGCAATTCCGTTTGCAGCCAAATGTCTTCTTGAGCATTCCAGATGTCCAAAAACGACGGTTCAAAATTCTCCGAACCCATCTTGCTCGACTGGTGCAGATCCGCCATCGCGAAGGCGACCTTGCGACGTTTGTCCGAGTCACGAAGATTGGTGCCATCGTCCAGCGGATCCACAATCTCCCAAAGAGCACGGATCTGCGATCGGTAGCTCTGAGGATATTTGTAGAGGATTTGATCCCCTTTTTGCTCCGCCGTCAGGTTCTGGAAGTATTCGGCCTTTGCCATGATTGGAGCGATGTCTTTCGGCCAGGTCATCCGCACTTTCTGCTTCACCCACAGTTCATGATTCGCGCGGATGTTGTGCTGACGTTGCTGTTCGTTGATGACGTTCAACCGCTGGGTCCAGGAGTCATTGGGAACTCCTTTTCCGTCAGGAATGCTGGTGAACGAGCCATCGAGTTTCTTCCAGCGTTCGTCGATTGCGGCGGCGAGCTTCCCCTTGGTCATGAAGTAGCCGACCAGCGGCATGATCAAGACGAATGAAAACAGAATCCAAAACTTCTGAGCGAGAATTGGCTTGAGCTTATTCATGGCAACCTCGTTTTGGCTAAGTCATTCGGGCAGTGATCTCGTCGGTCAAATTCTGGAAGAGTCTAATTCCCAGGGGCAGATGGGACAGTTGTCGCGGGAGCAGTCGTCGGTGAAGTCGTTGGGTTCGACTGTGCGGCTGGAGTCAACGGATTTACGGGCGTACTGTTGTTTGTGCCATCTGCCGGAACCTCCGAAACTGCCCCCTCGGCAGCAACCGGCTTCAGCGGATCGACATCGAGTCGCTTGCTAACGACCGTCGGAACCCAAATGAATTGAATCGTGAATTCCGTCCGATCGATCACCTTCATTTCGTCAGTCTCTTTGCTCTGCCCATCGACCCCACCCAACGTGGCTGTCGACGACGGGGTTCCGCCCCCTTTGGGACGACCTCCTAATGGTCCGAACCCCCCTGTGCCACCGACCTTGGTTGTGGCCCCACCTTTTTTCTTCCCCTTTGGATAATAGTTGTATGGCTTTCCGTTATCTGACTTGAAGACGGCGTGTGTGATTCCCAGCTTTCGAACGGGAACCGGTTGCAGAGTTCCTGGCTGCTGGACTTCAAACTTCTGGAAATTGCTCAGAACGTAATTCTTCACATATTGTTGACGCTGTTTGGTCTCGTCGTTGGGATCGTTGCGAAAATGCTCACCCGAAAGGGTAAAAACGTACCCGGCCGCGCTCGGCGGCGGTTTGTCTTGGTCATGTTTCAGCATCGACATGTAGACGCCACCGGTCTTCCCTTTCGCCTCCAACTCCGTAAGCCACTTCGACACGTCGGCATATCTCTTGGCAGAGACGCTTTTGATGTTGACTCGGTTCTTGAGCTGAACGTCGTCGATGTCCTGTTCGTTCCCCGTGTCCCGCGGCAGGCATTCGTTGATCGCGCGGTAAACTTCCAACCACATCTCTCGCGTGTCGATCGCCGTCACCAGCTTCTCACCGTCTCCTTTGGCTTTCTCGAACTCAGTCTTGGCGTCACCAAACTTTTTCTCATGGCTGCCTTTCAGATCCTTGAGTGAGATCACCTTTTTCTCGACTTCACCGAATTTGGATTCGCTGACGGAAATGGCCACGTTGCTGTAGCCCGCCGTGGACATCGCCAAACCGAACAGCAGGCTGGCGGCGGTCGCCACGGCCCACGGCTTCTTGCGTCGAATCTTGCGAGCGGTTGCGATCTCGGCCGGCAGCAACGTCGTATGAATGCGGGTGAGTTTCAGAGCTTGCAGAGCCAGACCATACGGCACCACGAAGCTGAGCACGTTTTCCTGGAACAGCGGAGCGTTGAGCACCGTGTCTCCGACCAGCGCTTGGAAGTTGTCGACTCGCTCCACCTCGTATTGCAGGTTCTGTTGCAAGAATTTCTGCAAACCAGCGAGCTTGAAGCCGTTGCCGGCTCCGACAATCTTCGTGATTTTCGCGTCGCGATTGACGCTAGAAAAATAGCCAATCGAGCGTTGAATTTCCGAGACGTAGTCGTTGAACACCGGTCGCAGGGCCTGGAAGACAGCTCGCGGATCGGGGGCTTTCGTCGCGTTGCATTTGAGGTGCTCAGCCTTGGCGAAGGTCAGCTTCATTTCTTTGGTCAACGCGCGCGTGAAGTGGTTGCCGCCAATCGGCACATTGCGAATCCAAATCTTGTTGCCGTTAGTGACCAGCAGTGTCGTGTTGTCGGTGCCCATGTCGAGCACGATCATGTATTCGCCATCGTCCGTAAGATCCTGACCGGGGCGCAAGCCAATCTGATCAAAACAGAGGAAGTTGTGCATCGCCAACGGCGCGATCTGCACCAATTCGACTTCCATTTTGTTGTTCACGTACGGCTTGATCGCGGAGTAGATGCCTTCCTTCTTCATCGCAAACAGGCCGACTTCGGCACCCAGCATAAAGCCGCTTTCCTCGATGCCGCCGCCGAGCGTCTGGTAGTCCCAAATCACGTCTTCCAGAGCAAACGGAATCTGCTGCTTGGCTTCGTAGCGGACGATCTCGTCCACCCGGCTCGACTCGACGGGAGGAAGCTGAATGAATCGCGTCAGAGCCGACTGGCCTGGAACACTGATCGCGATCAAGTCCCCTTTGGTTTCGTTACGCGAAAGGAACGTGCTGAGCGCCGTCTGAATCAATTCATCGGGCACGGCGTCAGGCTGGCTAAGGATCTTGGCATGCGGGATGTAATCGAACGCGACGGCGACAACCTGATTAGCTGAGTCGGCGTAGCGTAGCCGGAGCGCCTTGAGGCCAGCCTGACCAATATCAATGCCCCAAACGGACTGATTTTCCGCCATGGAAGTCACCCTGAATTGCTAAGTGGTTTCAATCGCGAAGTGGCGTGAGCGTTTTGCCACGAAGTCTTGAATTGAATTCGAGTTCCGCGCGGTCCAGCGCTTCGTAAACCAGAGTTTGACACGCAAACGCCCAATCGGAGGCAGACTATCAGAGGCTTTTTCAAGCCGTCAACCAAGAACCTTGCGCCGACTGGTGTTCCGCGCACAGCCGTCAGACACGGCACTCCCTGGAACGGTTCCCAGGAATTTGAAAAACGATCCTCATCGACTTCGCCAGCCGCACACTCCCTCTCTTTCGGGTCGAGCGTTTAACATCCCATCGATCGTCGGCACGTTTTCAAACTGCCCGTCCGGAAAAGGCAGATTGAAAACCTGCCCCACGAGAGACCGCAAACTCCCATGCTCAACGACGTTGTCATCCTCATACCCTGTCACAGTTTGGAGGATTTTCCCACGGATTTGGGGGAAAAGCCGGCGGAAGGAATTCTCAATGCGTTCGCGGTGGCGTGGCATCCGTGGCTACTGGCGCAGACCCGATCGCTCCCGGGCTGGCATCGAGCCGATGGTCCTCCGGAACCGTCAGCCGGCCGGCTGATTCTCGTCCCAACCGCCTGCGATGACCGCTTGGAGTCCGATTGGATCGGTCGTCAGCGGGATGCCGGTTCGTTCGTCATTTCCGGAATCCACAAGCGGGACGAACTGCTGGCTGAGGTTTTGGCGACCGCTCGCGACTGGACTCCCCCGCAGCAATCAGCAGACGGCGGCACGACGCCGCTGGTCGGTGAGGCTCCCAACGGATCGGTCCCCGGTGCCGTTATCAGCTCGCCGGAACAGCTCGATCCGGAGCTCGTCGCCGGCTTCCTCGCGCTGGGGACAACGCATTTGCTGGTGGAGTTGTTGTCTCGGCAGATGCACTACTTCGGCGAGATCGACGAGATGCGTCTGCGGCGCGAAGCGGTCGAGGCGGCCGAATCCTTGGTCGCCGGACGCTTGGACGACGTCAGGCAACGACTGGCGAACTGCTTCGAGGCGCTGCATGAAGCTCGCGAGCGGTTCTATCCGACCGATGCGTACTTGCTCGACATGTGTCTGCTCGTGCCGAACATGGTCGATGACAAACTGATTCCGTTGTTGACCGGCAGCAAGGCGCTCAGTTTTCTGATGACAGCTCGCGACGCCGACGAAATCGCGCGCGACAAACCTGAGATTGCCAAGTTGCTGCGTGAGGCTGTGCAGCGTGAGACAGTTGAAGTCCTTGGCGGCGAGTGGTCCGAGATGCCCTCCCCGTTGCTGCCGCTCGAATCGATCATGCACGACATCCGCCGCGGACGAGCGACTTTCCAACGACTCTTTCGGAAAGAGCCGACCACCTGGGCACGGCGACGATTCGGACTGCATCCGCTGCTGCCGCAGATTCTCACGAAGTTCGGTTACTCGGCAGCGTGCCACTTCTTGCTCGACGACGGCATCTATCCGGACGCCGAAAACAGCAAGCTCCGCTGGGAGGGTTGCGACAACGTTACGATTGATGCGATCTCGCGACTGCCGCTCGCGGCCGACAGTGCGACCAGTTATTTGCGATTGCCACAGCGGCTGGCCGAGTCAATGAACCAAGATCAAGGGGCTGGCTTGATCGTCGCGCGCTGGCCGGACGTGCGCAGTCCGTTCTTTGCGGACTTGCTGCGCGGCGGGAAGTATTCTCCGGTAATCGGTCGCTTCGCGACGTTGCGTGAGTTCTTCGAACGGACCGATGCGCCGATGCGGCACTCGCGCTACGAAGCAGGCGAGTACCTGGCTCCATTCCTGACTCGCAGCGTTGCCGCGCGCGAGGTCGACCCAATCAGCCGCTACGGAAATCATTTCGATCGCCGGCAACGCTTCGATTCCGCCTTGTGGCTCCGCAGCATGTCGGCGGTCCTGCGCGGACGACGATTGCACGAGATCGACTGCTCAACCGCGGAACAACTGGTCGACGATGCCGGTCCCGATGTGGAACAGGTTGCCAACCAGCCCGCGTCAATCGCCGAAAACGTCACGGCCGGGCAGGTTGAAGATCTGCCCCGCGAACGTGCCCTCTCGGAACTTGTCGAGGCCGGTAAGCGTGAACTCGCTCAGACCATCTTGCACGGCACGACGGACAAAACGCCCGGCGTATTGATCGTCAATCCGTTGTCGTTCACGCGGCGAGTGCCGGTCGCTTGGCCAAGCGATGCTGCCTTGCCAGCGCACGGCGGTGCGGTGAAAGGGGTGTTCGAGAGCGAGTCGAACCGACAGATGCTCGTCGAAATTCCGGGCTGCGGATTTGTCTGGCTGCCGACGTCGAGCAGCGGCCGTGCCGCGAAATCGGCGACCGACGAGAATCTCAAAACGCCGCTCGTCGAAGACAACGTCCTTCGCAACGAATTTTTTGAAGTTCACATCAGCCCGAAGACGGGCGGCATCCAACGGCTGAAAGAGTACGGCCGCAAACCAAATCGGCTCAGCCAGCAATTGGCGTTTCGATTTCCGCGCGAGCGAGCAATTACCGTCACCGACGACGATCGCGAATTCGAGGAGAAGTCCTTTTATTCTGATTCGCGCTGCCACGGTGTCGAGGTCGTCAGCCGCGGCCCGTGGCTGGGTGAGGTGCGGACCGCCGGCGAGATTTTCGATCAAAAAACCAATGCGGTGCTGGCGACATTTCGACAAACATTTCGCCTGTGGCGAGGCCGCCGAGTGCTGGAGATCGACAGCGAATTCGACTCGGTCAAGATGCCCGACGGTGAGCCTTGGACGAACTACTTCGGCGTCCGCTGGGCGTGGCTGGACAGCACCGCCGCGTTGACTCGATCTGTTTTGGGGACGGCTCAGCCGGTTGGCCAGGATCGATTCGAGAGTCCGCACTACATCGAGATCGCCGACGACGACACGCGCACGACGATCATCACTCACGGCTTGCCGTTTCATCGCAAGATCGGGCGGCGGATGTGCGACTCGCTGCTGATCGTCGAAGGGGAAACTCGACGGCGGTTCCGCTTCTCGATCGCGTTCGAGCAGCCATATCCGCTGCAAGCGGCCATCGACGCGATGACCCCCGCAGTCGTGATCCCGACCGAGATTGGTCCGCCGCGCTGCGGCACGACCGGCTGGTTTCTGCATGTCGATGCGCCCAACGTGCAGCTCACGCGACTGACCGATTTGATGGACGAGCCTCGCAGTGACGCCGCTGCCTGGGAAACTGCGGATTCGATCTCTCCGCCAGTCGGCAGCGGTTATGCGGTGCGCTTGCAAGAGACCGAAGGGCGGCGGCAAAGTGTTGCGATGCGCTGCTTCCGCACGCCGCTGTCGGTTCGGCTGCGGGACTTCACCGGCCGTACGACTGGTCAGCCGAGAATCGAGGGCGATGTCGTGCGGTTGGAGTTGTCCCCCTTTGAAATCTCCGATCTGGAGTTGCGATTTGATCCGCCAAGTGTGCCCTCTGAGCTGCCCGTTCCAACCCCTGACCTCTAACCCCTAGCCACCTCATGATCGTGACCATCGACGGCCCTGCTGGATCGGGAAAGAGCACTGCGGCTCGCGGACTCGCGCAGCGGTTGCAGTTTGATTTTCTCGACACCGGAGCGATGTACCGCGCAGTGGCGTGGCAATGCCTGCAACGGTCGATCGACCTGCATGACGAGTCCGCCGTCGCTGCGTGTGCTCACGCGATGCCACTGCGATTGGAGCAGCAACACGTCTTCGTCGATGGCCGTGATGTGACTGCCGAAGTACGCCACCCGGATGTCTCTCGTGGCAGCTCGATCGTGGCCTCGAACCCGGCCGTGCGCCGCGAGCTGGCCGCACGGCAGCGTGAGTTCGCGAGTGGACGCAACGTCGTCACCGAAGGACGCGATCAAGGGACCGCCGTCTTCCCGAACGCCGAATGCAAGTTTTACGTCACGGCGAACGCCGAAGAGCGAGCCGTTCGCCGGCAGCGGGAATTGCATGAACGCCACGAACAGACCGTGCCGCTGGACGACATTCTGACACAGATTCGCGAGCGGGATGCCCGCGACAAGACTCGTGTGATCGATCCGCTCCGAGCCGCCGAGGATGCGATCCGTGTCGATACGTCTGGCCTCACCCCCGATGCGGTGGTGGATCGCTTGGAGAATCTCGTGCGGGAACGAATGGCTCTCGCGAAGTAGTCGTTTGGAAAGCAGGAGCCGCAGCTTTGCCGTCGCACCGTTTCACGCCCCGACAAGCTCAACTTGGCACGCTGTTGTTCGCGGCAGGATTCGGCGTCATGGCGATGGCCGCGTGGGACAATTCCTCCGGATTGCCGTTTGCGATGCCGGCATTCTGGCACAATCAACGGACGTTGTGCTTGCTGGTCGCACTCGGGATCGCGGCATTTGGTTTGTTTGTGATGACGAATGGCCCGACGACGACCGACGAGCGGCACGGCACTTCGTGGAAGCCAACTCATCTGGGACGTAGGTTTCGTTCGTTGATCGTCTACTCACGCAACGGTTGTCACCTCTGCGATGAGTCGATCGAGTTGTTGCAAAGATTTTCGAATTGCTTGCCACCGATCCAAGAGATCGACATCGACGCCGATCCCGACTTGCAGAAGCGTTTCGACACCGAGGTTCCGGTGGTCGAGTTCGATGGCAAGATTCGATTCAGAGGGAAAGTCTCCGAGTTGCTGCTGCGACGCTTGATCGAAGGGACACCGCCGGCATGACAACGACGTTTGGCATGTTCGTGAAAGCTCCGCACCCCGGCCGCGTGAAAACTCGGCTGGCGGCGACGATCGGCGACGCGAAGTCTGCCGAGTTGTACCGAGCTTTCCTGAGTGACATGATCGAACGCTTCCGCCGAACGGGCGTCCGGCGTGTTCTGGCTTATTCGCCTGCTGACGACATGACCCGTGACGTTTTCAGTCAGTTGTCGGTTGGAGACTACGAATTCTGGCCACAACCGGACGCGGACCTCGGCACTCGAATGCGAAAGTTCTTTGAGGCGTTTGGGCCGGAGCCGGTCGTGCTCATCGGCTCCGACAGTCCGACTCTCCCCTCGAACTTTCCGGAGCTCGCGTTCGCGATGCTCAAGCACCATGATGTGGTTCTCGGCCCGGCCACCGATGGCGGACTGTATCTGATCGGGCTGAATCAGCAGCGTCTCGCGTGGCCGATCTTCGACGGCATCGACTGGAGCACTGCGCGAGTGCTCGACCAGGTGATGCGGCGACTGATTGAGCTGGACGCTCGCGTCGAGACGCTGCCTCCGTGGTACGATATCGACGAACCCTCCGACCTCGAGTTCCTGAGAGGCCATCTGGCAGCGAGCAGCGTCTCTGAGTTCGGTACGGCATACTACGACGCTCCGGCGACGCGCGCCGCTTTGGAACTCCTGCCGCCGTTGGATGTTCTCACTGGCGAACGCTGACTATACTGCCGCCCGTCCGTAGCCCTTCGCGACCGTCGTTTGGCACTTCTACGATGGTCAGCACGACGCGCCAGCGAGTGATTATTCGAGAGTTGCCACTCGCTGGCGCGTCGTGCTGGAGTCGCGCGCAAGTTTCTTGCAGAGAGTTACCGAATGCCGATTCCCACTTCATCACCGACCGCGCCGTCGAAGATCTTGATCGCCGACGACAACGAGCAGAATCGCGAGTTGCTGGAAGCGTATTTGGCCGACAGCGCCTACGTCATCGAGATGTCACACGATGGCACGAGCACGCTGGAAAAGGTGAAATCGTTCCAGCCGGATATCGTCTTGCTTGACATCATGATGCCGAAGCTCAGCGGCTACGAAGTCTGCCAGCGGATGAAGGCCGACAAGTCCACGCACGACATTCCGATCCTGATGGTCACCGCGCTGAACGAGATGGGCGACATCGAAAAAGCGGTCGCGGCCGGTTGCGATGACTTTCTCACGAAGCCGGTCAATCGGCTGGAGCTGACAACTCGCGTGCGGTCGCTGCTGCGAGTGCGGCATCTGACCAATGAACGGGACCGACTGCTGGCCTATCTCGCCGAAGTCGAATCCGCACTCGGCCCCGGCGGGGTTCACAAGCGATGAATGCCCAGGAGTCTGTGGGCTTGAGCGACAAACCGCTTTGTGCCGTCCTGTTGAAGCCGCGTCACGCTCTCCCTTTCTTCAAGCATCATCCGTGGGTGTTCGCAGGTGCGATTCGCGACGTGCGTGGCGATCCTCAGCCGGGTGGCGAGGTCGAGTTGCGTTCGCACGAGGGCGAGTTCATTGCTCGCGGGCTGTTCAATCCGCACAGCCAAATTCGCGTGCGGCTCTATTCCTGGGACGAATCCGCGCGGCTGGATCGCGAGTTCTGGAAGGCTCGATTGCAGTCGGCTCTGCAATTGCGGCACGGATTGTTTGGCCACTGCGATGACGTTACCGCTTATCGGCTGGTCAACTGCGAAGCCGATGGAATGTCAGGGCTGACTGTCGATCGCTACGACCGTTGGCTCAGCGTGCAGTTCACCAGTTTGGCACTGGCGAGCCGCCAGGAGCTGCTGGTCGAATTGCTTCGCGAACTGATTCAACCCGCCGGAATCGTCCTGAGAACCGAAAAGGGAATGCAGTCCGCCGAGGGTTTGGAGATTTCCGACGGCCTACTGTGGGGCGAACCGCCACCGAGACCGTTGGTTTTCCGCGAGCACGAATTGCAGTGGGAGGCGGACCTGACCGAAGGCCAGAAGACCGGCGGCTATTTGGATCAGCGAGAAAACCACAGAGCATTGCAACGGTACGTCGACGGGCACCGAGTGCTCGACGTCTTCTGCTACGCGGGAGGTTTCGGCATCGCGGCTCTGGCGGGAGGCGGTGCGAAAGAAGTCTTGGCGATTGATTCCTCCGAAGGGGCGTTGCAGATTGCCCAACGCAACGCCGAACGGAACGGGGTCGCAGATCGCTGGCGAGCGGAACGATCCGATGGTTTCAAGGCTCTCGAAAAGCTGCGCGATGCCGGCGAGCAATTCGACACGGTCGTGCTCGACCCACCGAAGTTGACTCGCACCCGCGCCGCGCTGCCGCAGGCGATGCGAGCCTACCACAGCCTCAACCAATTAGCGGTGTCCGTTCTGAAGCCGGGCGGGTTGCTGGTGACGTGCAGTTGCTCGGGAATCGTGACACGAGAGAACTTCGAACAAATGCTATCCGATGTGGCCATTCAATCGGGCCGTGACATTCGCATCTTGGAGTCTCGCGGAGCCGCGCCAGACCATCCAATCTCGCCGTTCTGCCCGGAGAACGATTACCTCAAGTGCTACTTCTGCCATGTGGCGTAGGTTGGGCACTCTTGCCCGACCCTCCCCATTGCGGTCGGGCAAGAGTGCCCAACCTACGAGTGCGGCTACGTTCCCTTCAGCAAATCTTCCGGCACATCGTGAGCGATGCACGCCACGCAATCCCCTTGAGCGACCATCGACGGGCCGCGGCAGCCGATGAGCACTCCGCCAGTCGGCGCGATGACCAGCACTGGTTCGCGTTCCGGTCGTTCGATGAAATGGATCAGCCCGACGACCTCGTTGGCGGCCACGTCTTGCCCCAACGCGGCGACGTTTTCGTACAAGCCCGACTCCGGGGCGAATCGGTAATCATCACGATGCAGCGCCTGAACCCAGCGAGCCGGCGGGATGCCGCGCTGCTGCCGAGATTTCTTCTCGCCGACAACCGCCCCGAAGTGAACCAGCACTTCTCGCAGGCCACTTTGAGTCAGCTTGTGAACTGCCGTCGTGACCGGCTCGCCGCCCCCCATTTCCGTCGTGATGACAATCTTGCCCTGCCGTTCGGCTTCGACTGGCAACAACCCGCTACCGGCGATGTCGGCGTACAGAAAACAAAATTCCGATCCCCACACTTCTGTTCCAGCCAGCATCTGCCGGCGTTGTTTGAGGTCCGGAACCAAGTGCATGTGAGCACACGGCACGAAGTCCATGCTTCGCCCGCCGGTGTGAATGTCGATCACGATGTCCGCCATCGGGAACAGCACGGTCGTCAGATAGTGAGCCAGCATCTCGCACGGGGTGCCGCTTGGATTTCCCGGAAAGCAGCGGTTGAAGTTTTTCCCGTCCAGCGGCGACAGCCGAGTCATCGCCTTCGACCCAGGCATCGTCAGGCACGGAATCAAGATCAGTCGGCCGCGCACGTCGGACTCCTGCAATTCGCGGCAGAGTTTCAGCAACGCAACTTGGCCGGGATACTCGTCGCCGTGATTGCCGGCCATCGCCAGGACGGTGGGCCCATCGTGTTCGGTGTCACGGACTCCGTCCCCATCTTTGTCCGAGTACCGATCGCCGTTTTGGATCACCGTGATCGGCACCATCAGATTCGCCCAACCACCGAGGTTGTACGAATACGGAATGCACAGTTGCCCGTGTTGCTTGCCTGGCTTGTCGAAGTCCACGGTCGAATGAATTTGCGTGTCAGCCATGTTGCTTCCTGAATCAGAGTTGTCGTGAGCCTGCGAACGGTCTATTTGTAAAGCTGATCGCCAATCGTCGAAAGGAGCTTCGCACCTTGCCTTCGCAAGTCGTCATTCACTTTTGCCGCACCTGCGGCTTCGGAGCACCGGCGAAACAAATCGCCGAGGCGGTACGGCGCGAGTTGGGGCTGACCGTCGAATGCCGTCCCGGTTTTTGGGGCTGCTTCCGCATCGAGTGCGATGGGCGTGAGATCTTCAGCCGCTGGAAGTCTCGGGGTTGGCTGGGCCGACTCGGCTGCGGCCGAACTCCCACAGCGGAAGAGATTGTCGAAAGGCTGAGGAATGACTGAGGCCGTTGGCACTTCCGTCCCGCGACACTGATTGGCGCCTGCAAACTCGGTCCGCAGGGCTGCGTCGGCTGCGATTCCAACTCCTCAAAACGGCTGAGCTACTTGTCAGACGGCTTTGAATTCGCAGCTCCAGGTGTCGGCGAGGCAGGAGCTGTGGCATTCACGACGAATTCCGAGCGAGGGGCCGGAACAGGTTGATCTTTCAATTCCAGGATCTTGCGGCGGTTGTCATCCATCAACAAGAGCGTGAAGCCTGCCAGTCGTTCGGCCGAACCAGAATCCGTGCGATTGTGGATCACGATTTTGTCGAGCGGGTAGCCTCCGCCAAGATCGAGTTGCCACCACGGGTTGTCGGTTTCTTCGGTGTGCGTTTGGCTGTTGTCGGCAAAGCGGCCGGACGGATTGCCATCGATGGCTCGCGCCGCGACACCGCCGTTCGCCGTATTCTTTTGCTCGGCGACCCCGTAGCTCGCGACATTGCGTCCGTCGGTGAAGGCTTCGACTTCCGCCAGCGTCAACACTCCTTTGCGCGGAAGTTCGATGCGAATGAAGCGGATCCGTTTGCGTTTGTCGTTCGCAGTCGAATCATTGTTCGCTGTGGGCACCGGATTCGGTTGTAGCGGCGCTGTTGTGGACGATTTCGATTTCTTCGACGGGGCAACGGCGGTCGACTTCTTGGCAGGCGTTTTCTTGGCGCGAGCCGTTTTCTTTTCGTCGTTGCCTCGCGGCCAGAGCGCGAACGCCAGGATCAGGAACAGCACGCTCGCGCCGCCGATGATCCAAATCCGACGGTCAGCGAATCGAATGGTCTTGAGACCGCCCGCCACTGGCGACTTCAGACTTGGTGCATTTGCCTTCACGGGTGGAGGCTGCGAATCGACTTGCTTGGTCGCACCAACTTCCGAGAAGACGAACAATTTGGCCAACGGCGCGGGTTCCGATTGCGCTGCCGTCGCGACGACGGATGTGCTGATTGGAACCGCGACGGGAGGTGCCGCCGGTTTGACGGCCTGCGATTCCAGCAGAGTTTTCAGCTCAGCGTCGTAAGTGAATTTGGTCTCGGCGTTCAGTAGTGCTCTTCGAGCCGCGGCGATTTCCGTCAGCAGTTTCTGAGATGCTTGTCGCTGCGGGCCGGTGGCGACCGAATGGAGGTACGTCGATTGCCGGCTCGCTGCCGAGTCGATCACGGACGGATTGGACTCGAACAAGGCGATCCCCAGCAGCCGATAGTGATGCGGCGGCTGCTCGTGCGGCGGTATGCCCAACCACAAATAGTGGGGATCGAAATCGGAACTCATGCGTTTCTCGGTGGGTCGCTCGTCTGGCTTCCGCATTGGAACGCCAACAACTTGATACCGCAAAAGTCCGATCAGAAAAATAGTCAGGCCGACTCATCCAAACAGCTTTTCGAAACCGGAGCTCAGGTCGTCGTCAGCGTCGGCTGGTGGTGATTCCTCGGTGGATTCGACAACCGGTTCGATCGGGATGAAGGGAGCATCCATTGTGGAAGCCGCGGTGGTTGGCTCCGAATGTGGATTCATCGACGATTCCACAACCGGCTCCGCGGGCACCGAAGTTGGCTCGTCGCCGATAGCCGAAAGAAAGTCAAACGGATTGTCCGGCAGTTCGGCTGGCGGAGGTGCTGGTGGATGCGCGATTGGCAGTGACGGGGGCGTCGCCGGCAACACGACGGCCGCGATTGGCGCGGCAACAATCGGCTGAGCCACCGGCACGGCCACCAGCGGCGCGACGGGAACTGCCACGGGAGCGGCCGTCTTGGGGACCGACGCATCCGTGAGCCCTTCATCGAGCCGTCGTTGCCAGCGGTCGAGGTCCGCATCGTCCAAACCGGCGGCTCGGTCGATGACGAGGTTGGCGTCGCGGCCGATGGTCGGCAGCTTGGCTTTCACGGTCAGTCGGCCGTTGCGAGCGTACTCGAACGTCACCGCGACCGGCGTCTGAGCCGCGAGTCCCGCCGGCAATCCATGAACTGTGCAGCGGCCAATCGTAGTCGAGTTGTTGCCGGTGTCGTCGCCTCCTTCGATGACGTCGATCCGGACGCTGGTCTGTCCGTCGCGGCTGAGCGGAAAAGATTTCGTGGCCGAGGTCGGCAGCGGCGAGTTTGCTCGAATCATCACGCTGCGACGCGGCCGGCCCGTGTCTCGTTCGATGCCCAGCACCCCCAAGTCGTGCGAACTGACGTTGGTCAGCGAGATCCCCTTGAGCCGCACCGCCCCTTGTTTCAGCAGCAGTCCCGCATACACGGCCGCTCCGTGTGCGACCGCTTCATCCGGAGACAGCGAACGATCAGGAGTGAGTTCGCACTCCTTCTCCAGCATCCGTAAGACGGCCGGCATGCGCGTGGAACCGCCCACCAACAGCAATCGCGTGACGTTTAGATCGATCGCTCCCTGCGCGCCGTCGCTGCGAGCGAGAGCCGCTTCGGCATCGCGCAGCACTTTGCGAACAGTCAGCAACGTGCGGTCGAGCAGATCGGCCGTCAACTCCTCGAACTTCGCGCGAGTGACCGAGATCCGTGCACGCTGACTTCCCAGACTGACAAACACCGACATCTCTTCGCGTGCCGACAGCGCATGCTTCGCCTCGATGGCTCGCTGCAACAGTGCCTCGGCACTCGCGGGATCCTGTCGCGGATCGCTGCCGCACTGCTTCTGAAATTCCTCGGCAAGGTAATCGACCAATCGCTGATCCCAGTCGGCTCCACCCAAGTACACATCACCGCCCGTAGCGAGCGCACGGTATTTGGTGCCGTTGATCTCCATCAGCGTGACGTCGAACGTGCCCCCTCCGAGATCGTAGATCAACACGACTTCGCGTTGCGCGGCGGCTCCGTCACGGTTGAGGAAACCCTGTTGAATGCCGAAGCAAATCGCAGCGGCGGTCGGTTCGTTGATGATGTCGAGCACGTCGATGCCGGCCAGCCGCCCGGCGTCCATCGTGGCTTTGCGGCAAGGTTCGTTGAAGAACGCCGGCACCGTGATAACCGCTCGCCGAATCGGGCCGTGCGACAGCTCCGCATCCTGCCGCAGCTTTCGGAGCACTGCCGCTTGCAACACTTCGGGAGGCAATCGCTCGCCTCGCAATGCCTTGCCGAAGAGGGACTCACCCATGTCTCGCTTCATGAACCGAGCAACTCGCTCTGGTTCAAACATCGCCGCGTTCACCGCCTCTTTTCCTACGACGACGCCCCCCTTGTCCAGAAAGACGACGCTGGGAGTGATCAAGTCTCCTTCCGCATTCCGAACCGTGATCGGCCGGCCATCGGCATCCAAATACGCGACCGCGGAGAACGTGGTCCCCAAATCAATCCCGACTGCCAATTCGGAACTCATTCCGATTGCCCCTTCCGTCGTTGTTGAATCTCTCGGCGCTGGAGAGTGGCGACAGCATGACGCGACATTTTTCAGACTGCCAGAGAAACAGCGTTGGAAATCAACGCTGCCATGCCGACTCCAGTTCGCTTTCGCGGTTTGAGCCGTGAATTCGGTGAGGATCGTCCGCTATCATGCCACGCCATCTGAACTCCGACTGCCTGCGACATTTCCATGATCATGCCGAATCGAACTCTTTGCATCGTCTCACTCACGATTGGCCTCTGGCCCGCCGTTGTCTCAGCCGTCGATGAACCAACTGGCATCGAATTCTTCGAGAAGAAAATTCGGCCGGTACTCGTCCAGCATTGCTACGAATGCCACTCGGCCGACGCGAAGGCACTGAAGGCGGGGCTGCAACTCGACAGCCGCGACGGGTGGAAGCAGGGTGGCGATTCCGGGCCGGCGATCGTGCCCGGCAAACCGCAAGAGAGTCTGCTCATTCAAGCCTTGAAATACGAAGACGGGATGGAGATGCCGCCGAAAGGCAAACTGCCGGACGAAGTCGTTGCCGACTTCGTGAAGTGGGTCGAGCAAGGTGCTCCCGATCCGCGCAAAGCTCCGGCGAAAGCGATTGCTCGGCGCGAGATCGACATCGAGGCCGGCAAGCAGTTGTGGTGTTTCAAGCCAATCGTTTCTCCGATTCCGCCGGCCGTGAAGAATGCCTCATGGCCGAGCACCGATCTCGACCGTTTCATTCTCGCCAAGCAAGAAGCGACCGGCCTTCGCCCTGTTGGTGACGCCGATCGAGCAACGTGGTTGCGTCGAGTCTCGTTCGACTTGATCGGTCTGCCACCGACTCCGGCGGAAATCGACGACTTCGTTTCTGATTCGTCACCGGACGCTCGCGAGCAAGTCGTCGATCGGTTGCTGGCCTCGCCGCACTTCGGCGAGCGGTGGGGCCGGCATTGGCTCGACATCGCTCGCTTCGCGGACTCGAGCGGTGGAGGTCGGTCGATGATTTTTCCCGAAGCCTGGCGGTATCGCGATTACGCGATTCGCTCGTTCAACGACGACAAACCGTTTGATCGCTTCGTGCTGGAACAGCTCGCCGGTGATTTGCTGCCGTTCGATTCGCCACAGCAGCAAGAGGAACAGCTCATCGCGACGGCGCTGTTGGCGCTCGGCCCAACGAACTACGAAGAGCAAGACAAGCAGGCGTTGGAATTCGACGTCGTCGACGAACAAATCGACACGCTCGGCAAGGCGCTGCTGGGGATGACGATCGGATGCGCTCGCTGCCACGATCACAAGTTCGACCCGATCCCGCAGCGCGACTACTACGCCCTGGCCGGCATCTTCCGCAGCACGCATTTGCTGGATCACGACAACGTCTCGAAGTGGCTCGAACGTCCGTTGCCCATCTCGGCGGAACAAGCCGTCGCCGTCAAGCAGCACGAACTTGCGGTCTCGGACCTCAAGAAACAGCTCGACGCCGCGAAGGCAGCGGAAAAGCGCTTGGCCTCGTCCAAGAAAGTCGCGGGAGATGACGACGACATGCCGGGGACGCCGCGCGGTCCGATTGAACTGAAGGCTTTCGTCGGCATCGTGCTGGATGATTCGGACGCGAAAAAAGTCGGCGACTGGACCAACTCGCAATTCAGCAAGCACTACATCGGCGATGGCTACTCGCACGACGGCAACAAAGACAAAGGCCAAAAGACGCTGACCTTCAGCCCGACCGTCCCGAAGGCCGGCCTGTACGAAGTTCGATTGGCCTACAACTCCGGCGACAGCCGAGCGACCAACGTGCCGATAGAGATCCTCGATCTCGATGGCGAGCACGACCTCAAGATCAACCAGCGCACGCCGCCGCCGATCGACCATCGCTTCGTGTCGCTGGGAAAATTCCGCTTCGACGAGTCGGGCCAGTGGTACGTCCTCATCAGCAACGAAGCCACCGACGGCCACGTCATCGTTGATGCCCTGCAACTGCTGCCAGCGGAAGAGGGGCGAGGGGTGAGGGGCGACGGACGAGCGAAAGACAAGGCACAAGTAGGTTCAACGGACAAAACGCAAACCACCAAGGACAAACTCCCTGACCTCAAAGATCTCGAAAAACAACTCAAGGAACTCAACGTGCGTGCTCCGTACCGCCCGATGGCGATGTCGGTCGAAGAGGCCAAGCAACTGGAAGACACGAACATCCGCATTCGCGGCAACGTCCATTCGAAGGGTGACAAAGTTCCGCGCGGCTTCCTGCAAGTGGCGAGCTATGGCTCGCCGAAACAGCCTCCGGCCAAGGAAAGCGGACGCCGCGAATTGGCCGAGTGGATCACCAGCTCGTCGAACCCACTGACTGCTCGCGTGCTGGCCAATCGCGTCTGGCATCATCTGTTCGGCGTCGGCCTCGTCCGCACCGTGGACAACTTCGGCACGACCGGCGAAACGCCATCGCACCCGGAATTGCTCGACCATCTCGCCACGCGATTGATGCGGTACGGATGGTCGGTGAAGTCGCTGGTCCGCGAGATCGTGCTGTCGAGGACGTACGGGCTGAGTAGTAGGATGGGCCAACTATCGGGCGGCCCACCATCGACGTCACCGAATGCGGTGGGCCGCCCGATGGTTGGCCCACCCTACGAACGCGATCTCGAAAACCGGCTGCTGTGGCGACAGAACCGCCGACGGCTCACGGCCGAGGCGATTCGCGACGCGATGTTGCTGACGAGCGATTCGCTCGACCGCACGATGTTGGGCCGCACGCTCCGCAACCCGAAGCAGGACGGCCCGAATGCGAACATCGGCGAGATGACCTACGTCTTCGACGACTCGCGCCGCAGCGTCTACACGCCGATCCTGCGGAACCGTCTGCTGGAGCTTTTTGAGGCGTTCGACTTCGCTGATCCGAACCTCTCAATCGGCCGCCGCAACGTCACGACCGTGCCAACACAGGCGCTGTACCTGATGAACTCACCATTCGTCATGGACGAGTCTCGTGACGCCGCCCGCGAACTGTTCGCGCAACCGAATCTCACCGACGAACAGCGCGTCGCAGCGGCCTATCGGCAGACACTCGGCCGCCAGCCAACCGCACGCGAACGGGACATCGCTCTGCGGATTGTCTCGCCCAGTGCCGAGAACACCGTCCCAAGTCCCATCGCCTGGGAGCGTCTGTTCCAAGCGTTGTTCGCGAGTGTCGATTTCCGATACTTGGAGTAACTCCCGGAATTCGACCGCGCTCGATGACGGCGGGCCTCGTAGCCAAGCTCGCCAGAGCTTGGATGACCGCGACGAACCGCACCCGAGCTCTGGCGAGCTTGGCTACGACGCTCCCGCTTTGCACTTGAAGTAGTACCGCTGAATCTCGCCCACGCACGATTGACCGTTCGCGGCCAACTCCGAGCATCTCGCGTCCGGTGACTTCGCTTGTTCGACCGCCGCTCGTGTGCAAGCGACGCTGCCGTCGGCGACGTCTGCTTCGATGTCGCCACAGGTCAGGCCGAAGCAGCCGCAGATCGGGGCGTCCGCCGACTTCGGATACGCCGGCCGGGTCAGCTTGTCGATCGTCACGACTCGCTCGAACGAGTCGAAGTAGGCGACCTCGCACTGCGGCTGAATGCAGAACATCGCCGACTCGCCGATCTGCCCGCGAGACTCCGGCTTCAGCCACGCATCGAGCGTGACTCGCCCGACCGCCTGCCCCAGTGAGCCGCAAAACGGACAGTGCCGGATGTCGGGATCCGATTCGCGAACGAAGGCCTTGTTCATACTTTGGAGTGCGGTGACCCAAGTCACCGCTTTTCAAAGCGGTTTGATTGATCGAAGCCGCGTACAAAAACAGAGCGTTTTGAAAAGCGACGGCTTGGGCCGTCGCACTCCAAAGCGTGACTCGCCCGACCGCCTGCTCAGCGAGCCGCAAAACGGACAGTGCCGCACGTCGTGATCAGATTCGCGAACGAATGCCTTGTTCATGGAAACTCTCTGGTCCGAGAGTTTCATCGAGCGATTTCCCAAGCGTCAAGTCGCTGTATAGCGTGGTGCCTATGTTAGCCACGACTCGATAAACGGTTCCGCTGGCAGGACCATCATGTCGCCGAACTGCCAACCTCGAAATAGCGACTTCATTGCGGGGAGGTAGAAAGCAACCGAGAGGCCACGCTTGTGTTGAGCGTGTACCTTCACAGCATCGCGCGGTTTACCGCCTTCCACCTCGATCTTGACCCATTCGCAAAGTGCGACAGCATCGGCGGCCAAAGCTGACTTCCGTAGAGCCTCAACAAGTAATGGGCCAAGTGTCAGTCAAAGGTAGTCACCCGCGGCGTTGCGTGGTGACAAAGTGTCAGTCAAAGGTAGTCACTGTTTGCGGTGCTTGTTTTTTGGCTTGTAGTCGATGGTTTTGATCTTGGGGTGGTCATGTGGTTCAC
>SXGT01062244.1_pt1 | contig 49619 bp, 47 predicted proteins | sample 3176221 | NCBI WGS metagenome assembly SXGT01 (sample SAMN11356862, study PRJNA531348) | freshwater metagenome | isolation source: freshwater sample F1-120 | place: China: Fuxian Lake, Yuxi | collected 2017-12-25
AGGCAAAGGTCATGCGTTCGAATCGCGTCGGGTGCACCATATTTTTGACTTCGTCGCACTGCGTTGTCAAATGGTTGGCATTTTTGCAAAAATCAATTTTTCTTCGGGTAAGCACTGGGTAAGCAGGAAAACAAAAGTCGTACTGAAACCAATGCCATGCCTCCAAACGCTCCAATCCATTGCTTTTGAAGCCTCCGTACTTATCTATAATAATGTAGGCAAACCTGTTGTTATTGCTAAACATCCAGCCCTTCCACAGCTTCCAGCCCGCGTTCGCGGGTTTGTTTAATATCATCATCGGCGATTTTTACGCATTGTCATAAATTTTCCGCCAACTCCTACTTGTTATTAATGTTTTTTTTGGTATGGTAACAGATAATTAAGTAATATTTCTTGAGAATGTTTCTTGAGAGCTTCAATAAATTAAGGGGAATAAATAGTATGAATTACATTACACAGAATAGCATTACGCAAGAAGAATTGGAAAATATGCCTGTATCTGATGTACTTGATATTTTTGCTAAAAATAAAAAAATTTGTTGTTATCTAGATGGTAATGCCAATTACGATCAAGGCATTATTTACCGTATGACGCCAGAATTAAACGGGATTAGAAATAGAAGATTTTTATCAGGAAAAAAAAATTTTGAAGGACAAGCTGTAAATAATGCTCTTGATAGCATGGATGGTGCAACTTGTACGCAAGATATTAGGCGTAACCCAAATGAACAAAAGCCTCAACCAGTCACAATTAAGTTGGCTACCCTCAGTAAAAATAGCCCTACTTTTCAAGAATATCTTGATAAATTATTAGACGAAAAAAAGATAGATCAGGATTTTTATGATTCTTTACATAATTTAGTTGAAGCCATACAGCTAAAAAATTATCCAAAAATCATAGAGATTACTGGTATTAAAAATATTTCAGAAGCCGAAAGAGATGCTGAACTTAAGGGAAAAGTTAAATCTGAAGTTAGATCTGAAATAAGAGCCACCATTAGAAAAGCTGTTGAAGGCAAAATTGGAACTAACGAATTCAAAATGGTTCTTACAGAAGAGATGGAAAATTTGCGTAAAGAATTAGGGCTTACGGAAAAAGAATTTCCATCTCGCTAAACATCCAGCCCCTCAACCGCCTCCAGCCCGCGTTCGCGGGTTTGTTCTTGGATAAATGTAAAGCGGTGTTCGGGTTTGCGTCCCATTAGCTGCTCCACCCTTTCGCTGGTTGCTTCTGCGTCATCCTCGGCGATTTTTACTTGCAGCAAAATGCGGTTTTCTGGGTTCATGGTGGTTTCTTTTAGCTGCGGTGGGGTCATTTCGCCCAAGCCCTTAAACCGCCCGACTTCCACCTTGGCGTTACCTTTGGCGTATTTTGCGATGATTTCCTCGCGCTCGGCTTCGTCCTGCGCGTAGTAAGTTTTGTTGAGAATCGTTATGCGATAAAGCGGCGGGCGAGCGAGGAAAAGATGCCCACCGCTGATGAGTTTCGGCATCTCTTGGTAAAAAAATGTCATAAGCAGCGAGGCGATATGCGCTCCGTCCACATCCGCGTCGGTCATGATAATAATGCGGTGGTAGCGGAGCTTGGCGGGGTTGTAATCGTCCTTGCCGATGCCTGTGCCCATAGCCGTGATCAAAGTGACCACCTCTTGTGAGGACAACATCTTGTCAAAGCGGGCCTTTTCCACATTCAGGATTTTGCCCTTGAGCGGCAAAATGGCTTGGAATTTGCGGTCACGGCCTTGTTTAGCCGAGCCGCCTGCGGAATCACCCTCGACCAAGTACAACTCACACTTGGCCGGATCCTTTTCCTGGCAATCCGCCAACTTGCCGGGCAGACCGGCCGAATCGAGCACCCCCTTGCGGCGCGTCATGTCACGCGCCCGCCGCGCCGCATCGCGCGCCCGCGCTGCCTCGACGATCTTGGCACAAATAATCTTGGCATCAGCCGGGCGTTCCAACAGGAATTCGCTCAGTTTTTGCGAAACCACTTCTTCCACGGCCGGTCTAGCCTCGGAGGAGACTAGCTTCATCTTGGTTTGTGAGGAAAACTTGGGGTCTGGCATCTTGACGGAAAGCACGCAGACCAAACCTTCGCGCATATCGTCACCCGTAATCTCAACCTTGGCCTTCTTGGCAATGTCGTTTTCTTCGATGTACTGGTTGATCACGCGGGTCATCGCGGCGCGCATTCCGGTCAGGTGCGTGCCGCCATCCGATTGCGGAATATTGTTGGTAAAACACAAGACTTGTTCTTGATAGCCGCTGTTCCATTGCATGGAAACCTCGGCACTAATGGTGGCCTCTCCCGCCTTTGATTCACCGCTGGCAACAAAGACATTAGGGTGCAAAACCGCCTTGCTGCGGTTGATATATTCGACAAAACCCTTGACCCCACCCGAGAAGGCAAAATTGTCATGGCGACCATCACGCTCGTCAATTAATTCGATCTTGACTCCATTATTAAGGAAGGAGAGTTCACGAATCCGTTTGGCCAGAATCTCGTAGTGAAATTCAACCAAGCCAAAGATATCTTCGTCTGCCCGAAAATGCACTTCGGTACCACTTTTCTTAGCCTCACCCAGAACGCGCAGAGGAGAAACCTCCACCCCTTTCTGTACCTCGATCAATCGATCTATTGCTACGCCGCGATTAAATTCCATGAAATAGGCCTTGCCATCACGGCGGATGGTAAGTTTTAGCCACTTTGACAAGGCATTTACGCAAGACACGCCGACCCCGTGAAGACCGCCCGAGACCTTGTAGCTGTTCTGATTAAACTTGCCGCCGGCGTGTAGCACACACATCACGATCTCCGCTGCCGAACGCTTGGGTTCGTGTTTATCGTCGTACTTGATCCCGGTGGGAATGCCGCGTCCGTTATCCGTGATGGAAATAGAGTTGTCGGTGTGTATGGTGACCTTGATGTCATCACAGTGACCCGCCAAGGCCTCATCGATCGCATTATCCAAAACCTCAAAAACCATGTGGTGCAGACCGGTTCCGTCCTGTGTATCACCAATGTACATACCCGGGCGCTTGCGCACGGCCTCGAGGCCTTCAAGTTGCTGGATACTGGATTCGTCGTAATTGTCAGCCATGGGTTCTCTGTTCTTGTTTCATGTGAAACATTATGGGGGTCGATCGGGGCCTCGCTGTGCGATTTGAGCCCTAGTTTTGGGTTAAGTTAGATCCGCATCGGCATAACTACATAACGGAAATACTCTTCTCCAGGGATGCTGATCAAAAGGCTGGATGTTGGGTCGCTTAACGAGCACTGCACCGTTTCACAATCGAGATTATTAAGCACATCCAGAAGGTATTGAACATTGAAGCCAATATCCATGGGCTCCTGCGTGTATTCAATTTCCAGTTCCTCCTGCGCCTCTTCTTGCTCATTATTGCGACAAGCAATGCTTAGCTTGTTGTCGGCCAGGGCCATGCGAATGCCACGGTATTTTTCATTAGTCAGAATCGCTGCGCGCGCCAGTGACTGATTAAATAGCTGCCGCCCAATAAGTACATTTTTATCATGACCAACAGGGACAACCCTTTGATAATCCGGGAATTTTCCGTCAACAACCTTGCTACGAAGCTCAAATCCAGATTGTTTGAAAACAATCTGCGACGCGCTCATGTGGACCTCTACCGGGTCAAGATTGTCACCTAGGAGTTTTACCAACTCAAGCACCGCCTTGCGCGGCAGAATCACATCCAATTCGGCCGGGTTCGCCATTGGCAAAGGGATGGCATCGACGGCCAGGCGATGCCCGTCTGTGGCAGCTACGGTCAACATCCCTTTATTAACCGAGAGCAACATACCGTTTAGATAATAGCGGATGTCCTGAACCGCCATCGCGTATTGCACGCGCATCAGCAAGTGACGCAAGCTGTCCGCTGAGATGGAAAATTGCAGTCCCTCATCCTCAGCCAGCTGCATCTGCGGGAAATCCCGGGCGGGCAGCGTTTGCAGAGTAAAGCGGCTCTTCCCCGCCCTGATTTTGAGTGTTTCCCCGTCAAGATCCAAATCCATCAAGGTGTCGGAAGGAAGAGAACGACTGATATCTAGTAGTTTACGAGCAGAGACGGTAAAGCTGGCTTCACTCGTTGCGCTTTCCACAAGACTGGCCGAAATCTGCAACTCAAGGTCTGTCCCGATGAGCGATACCTTCCCACCCTGGCTCTCAACCAACAGATTGGAAAGGATAGGGAGGGTGTGCTTGCGTTCAACAACCCCGACCACCGCATTTAAGGGTTTAAGAAGTTGTTCGCGACGGATTTGGATAACAGGCATATATATTTTCCTGGTAGTACTTGTTAGGAGTCTCGGGTTTTTCTGTATAAATCAAAAGTTCTTTAAGAATCACGCGATTATAGCGGCATTACGGTGTGGGTAAAGGGCCCTGAAAGGATCGGAAAATATGTGGATAACTTTTTCAGCCCGGAGTATTTCCCGATGTACTGACAATTTGTGGACATCTTTTCCACCCCTTATCCTGTCAAGACCTGCATCAACAAGGTGTAATCGCGGCGGAGGTTCGTGTCATTGCTTCGCAACTCATCGACCTTGCGCAAGGCGTACAAGACGGTTGTGTGGTCGCGCCCACCAAAGGCGTTGCCAATCTCGGTATAGCTCAGGCTGGTTAATTCTTTGGCTAAGTGCATAGCGACCTGGCGGGGACGGACGATGGCTTGGGTCCGCTTTTTTGCAAACAGGTCGCTCACCTTGATCTTGTAGTAATCAGCTACGGTTTTCTGGATGTTTTCGATGGCCACCTGACGCCGCTGAGCCGCCATCAGATCCTTGAGAGCCTCTTTGGCAAGATCAATACTTAGGGCTTGCTGATGAAATTGCGCGTAGGCAATAACGCGTTTGAGGGCTCCTTCCAGTTCGCGCACATTAGAGCGAACCTGTTTGGCAATAAAAAAGGCAATATTTTGCTCGAGCGAGACCCGCTCCTGTTGTGCCTTGTCCATTAGGATGGCCACGCGCATCTCAGTGTCAGGGGGTTCGAGAAGAACCGTCAGGCCCCAGGCAAAACGCGATTTCAGGCGTTCCTCGATCCCTTCCATATCCTTAGGAAAGGCGTCACTGGTCAGAATGACTTGTTTGCCGGACTCAATCAGGTTGTTAAAGGTATAGAAAAATTCTTCTTGAGTGCGGTCCTTGTTGGCAAAAAACTGGATGTCGTCTACCAGCAGCAGGTCTAAGTTGTCGTATTTGCGTTTGAAATCATCAAAGGCCTTGTGCCGAAACGCACGCACCATATCGGAGACATAGCGTTCGGCATGAATATAACGGATCCGTGCGGAGGGATTTAATGCCAGCATTTGATTGCCAATAGCCTGAATCAAATGGGTTTTCCCTAGCCCAACACCGCCATAAACAAACAAGGGGTTGTAGCCGGTGCCGGGATTTTCAGCAATCTGTAAGCCGGCGGCGCGAGCCAGTTCATTGGCTTTGCCGGGAACAAAATTGGCGAAGGACAGGCTTGGGTTAAGCTGGGACCCTTCTGGCCCCGTAGTGGGCAGTGGCGCGTGTTTGGCAGGGCTTTTCGGCTTGGGTTTATCAGGGCTTGGGGTCGAGGCTACGGCGGTGGCCGGTGTTTCTTTGGGGGCAGAGACCCCTGTTGTCACGAGCTGAATGGGGGTGGGTGAACCAAAATAATCTTCAGCCAGCCCCGAGATTTCTGGGAGGAAGCGTTCCTTGACCCAAGCCGCTACAAAACGGCTGGGCGCGGTGATTTGCAAGTTGCCGCCAACATCTTCAGCCCGCAAGGGCTTGATCCAAGTGTTGTATTGTTGTGCATTCAATTTTTCCTGAAAATGGGTCAGGCAAAGCGTCCAGAAGTCATCCATAGTCAGGTTTGGGCGAGGGTACTCATTGATATGAGGGTGGATTGTACATCTGCGCGAGGACTATACAGCGTTGGGATAACGAAAGGACTCACGAAAGGTTTGACAGATTATGGGCTTACAGGGTTTAATTGCGCCCTTTCCGGTCGAGTTTAAAGCGAGTCTGAGTTATGAAACGCACTTATCAGCCCTCTACCGTGCGCCGCAAGCGGACGCATGGTTTCCGTGCCCGCATGAAAACCAAAGGTGGTCGTGCGGTGATCAATGCCCGTCGTGCCAAGGGGCGCAAGCGCTTGGCTGTCTAAGCCCCGTTGCTTCAGGCATGGACGAGACCGTCTTGTTGCCACGGACCTACACCTTCAGGTGGTCCAAGAAGATCAGAAAAGCGGATGATTTTTCATCCGTTTTTCGTTTGCGCGCGGGTTTTCGTGGCGGGGTGTTTGAAGAGCAGGGTTTCAAGCAGCGCGGCTCTTGCCTTGAGGTTTTGGCTAAGCCGAACCGATTGGGTTGGGCTCGCCTCGGCCTCATCGTGCCCAAGCGAATACTCCCTCATGCCGTGGACAGGAATCGCGCCAAACGCCAGATTCGCGAGGCTTTTCGTCATGTTCAGCACGAACTAGGCGACCTTGATACCATAGTGCGTCTGGTGGGCTTGGTGGAGCCGCAAGATCATGCCTTGCGTCAAGGGGGGCTGCATCGTGAGTGCGCCCAACTCCTGCAAGAAATACGGATGCAATCGACTGCCTGTTTGCAACCTAAAGTTTAACGAATCGTAGAGCCTAGTATGGATACTCAGCGTTTGATCGCCCTGGTGGTTTTTTCTTTGTCCCTCGTATGGTTATGGGAGGCGTGGCAAGAGTATTCGCATCCTCCGCAGGCCCCGGCCAGCATCCAGGCCCCGTCTTCAACTTCGGGCAGCGTTCCAACGCCAACCGCGATACAGGCGACACCCCCTGGCGGCGCAATGCCGGCCACGGTTGGCGCAATAGGCCAGACGGAGCGCGGGGCACGGGCCATCATCCAAACGGATGTTTTGCGGGTTGAGATTGATGCGCATGGCGGTGACCTGCGTAGCGCTGTGTTGACCCAATATCGCGCCAACGAAGATGCCAGCAAACCCTTTACCCTTTTTGAGGAGGGGTCGGGAAAAGAGTATTTCGCGCAATCTGGCTGGGTGGGTGAGGAATTTCCAACCCACAAGACCGTCTTTGCCATGACGCCCGGTGAGCAGACCCTTGCTGAGGGCCAGAACACGCTTAAACTCACGCTCCGGGCGCGTGAAGGGGCCGTCGAGATTGTCAAAACCTACACCTTTACCCGGGGTAGCTATGTGGTGGGCGTGGACCAGCAGGTGATCAATCATGGCCCATCGGCCGTCAGTGGACGCCCGTACTTCCAGATGTTGCGGCACGGAAATGCCCCAGAGGGCGAATCGGCCATGATGTACTCCTACACCGGTGCAGCCATGTACACCGAGACGGGAAAATTTCAAAAAATTGCCTTTACCGAGGCTGGCAAGGCCAAGCCGGATCACATAGAGCAGGCTGCAGATGGCTGGATTGGCATGATCCAGCATCATTTCGTCACGGCTTGGTTGACGGGCAAGCGCAACGACCCCAGCCCGCGTAATTTCTACACCCGCAATCTGGAAAATGGCCAATACACGGCTGGAATGTTCCTGCCGGCGGTTCAGGTTGCGCCGAATGCCCAGCAGTCCCTCCAGACCCGTCTGTATGTTGGCCCACAGGCGCTTGAGCACATTGAGTCCTTGGCGCCCGGCATGGGCTATGTGGTTGATTATGGTTGGCTGACCGTACTGGCCTATCCCCTCTTCATGTTGCTGAAATGGATCCATGTTGTAGTGCCCAACTGGGGTTGGGCCATCATCCTGCTGACCGTTCTGATCAAGTTGGTCTTCTACCCGCTTTCAGCGGCCAGCTACAAGTCGATGGCGAAGATGCGCAAGGTGGCTCCGCGCCTGCAGCAAGTCAAAGAGCGTTATGGTGATGACCGCCAGAAGTTGCATGAGCAGATGATGAAGGTCTATTCCGAGGAAAAGATAAATCCCTTGGGTGGTTGTTTGCCGATGCTGGTTCAGATCCCGGTCTTTATCGCGCTGTACTGGGTTTTGATGGGCGCCGTGGAATTGCGGCAGGCCCCGTGGGCGCTGTGGATTTCTGATTTGTCAGCCCAGGACCCGTATTACATCCTGCCCGTCCTGATGGCGGCCTCCATGTATGTCCAACAAAAGATGAGCCCGCCGCCGCCGGATCCCATCCAAGCTAAGGTCATGATGTACATGCCTCTCGCTTTCTCGGTCTTCTTCTTCTTCTTCCCGGCGGGGCTGGTGCTGTACTGGATTGTCAACAACCTTTTGTCCATCCTCCAGCAGTGGCGCATCAATGTGGTGGTGGACCGCGCCAACCGGGTGTAAGGACGGCTGACCGCGATGGCCCGCATCGATACGATCGCCGCCATCGCAACGGCACCCGGACGCGGTGGAATTGGTGTTGTTCGGGTTTCCGGACCTTTGGCCGGGCGCGTTGCCGAAGCTTTTCTGGGCCATGCACCCGAGCCGCGCCGTGCCATTTACAGCGCTTTTCGAGATGCCACAGGCGCTGTGCTTGATCAGGGTATTGCCCTGTGGTTTCCCGCCCCGCGCTCTTACACGGGAGAAGATGTTTTAGAGTTGCAGGGCCACGGCGGTCCACACATCCTTGCTTTGGTGTTGGAGCGATGTGTGGCGTTAGGCGCGCGCCACGCTCATGCGGGGGAGTTTACGCGGCGGGCCTATCTCAACGACAAGTTAGATTTGGCGCAGGCCGAGGCCGTAGCCGATCTCATCGATGCCGAGAGCCGTGAGGCGGCGCGCGCAGCGGTGCGTACCTTGCAGGGAGCCTTTTCCAGAGAGATTGAGGGCTTGGTCGCGGGCTTGATCGAATTGCGTGCCCTGGTGGAGGCCACCCTGGATTTTCCGGAAGAAGAGATTGATTTTCTGGAGCGGGCCCAGGCCTTTGCACGATTAGCCGCGTTACGGGCCCGCTTGGCCAATGTTCTGAAAGAGGCGCGCCAGGGCGCTCTGCTCCGGGAGGGCCTCAATGTGGTTCTGATCGGCCAGCCCAATGTGGGCAAGTCCAGCCTGTTGAACGCCCTGGCTGGATATGAGGCCGCCATCGTCACGGAGGTGGCGGGGACGACGCGCGATACGGTCAAGGAAGCGATCCAGATTGAGGGCGTGCCGCTTCATGTCATCGATACAGCGGGTTTGCGCGATACGCGTGATCCGGTAGAACAGATTGGCATCGCCAGGACTTGGGCGGCTCTGGCCAAGGCCGATGTGGCGATCTTGCTGGTGGATGCACAGCACGGCGTGGGGCAAGATGAGGCGGCCATTTTGGAGCGGATGCCCGCCATCCCGCGGTTGACGATCCATAACAAGATTGATCTAACGGCGGGAGCCCCCCGGCAGTCCGAGGAGGGGGCGGAAATCTGGCTCTCTGCCAAACACGGTCAGGGCCTAGCGCTGCTGCGCGAACGCTTGCTGGCCTTGGCGGGCTGGCAAACGCAGGCCTCCGGAGCCTTTCTCGCCCGCCAGCGGCATATAGAGGCTATCCGCCGGGCAGCGGTGCATTTGCAGCAGGCTGAGGCGGCGGCCCGCGTCGCTTTGGAATTGCTGGCTGAAGAATTGCGTCTTGCGCAGGGAGCTTTGTCTGAGATCACCGGAGAGTTTGGTGCGGATGATTTATTAGGCGAGATCTTCGGGCGTTTCTGCATTGGCAAATAACACGCTCAATGGGCACAAAGAGGCCGCTGCAATGCTGACCTGGCGAGGCATCCTGAGCGAGCTGTTAACGCACCGGAAGGCGCTTTTGACGGGCAATCTGGCGGCTCTGCTCGCGGTTGCCGCCGCCGTTCCAGTCCCGCTTTTTTTGCCCATCCTGGTGGACGAAATTCTGCTCCACAAGCCCGGTTCATTTATCGCAGCCACAGGACCTTTTTTTCCGGTGGCATGGCATGGCCCCGTCTTGTTCGTTCTGGCCGCCTTGGCGTTGACCGTCGGCTTGCGCCTGATCGCCATCGTCCTGAATGTCTGGCAGGCACGGGTGTTTTCGCTGGCCTCAAAGGCGGTGGTATTTACGCTGCGCGAGCGCCTGTTGCGGCATATGGGGCGTGTGTTGTTGTCGGAATATGAAACTCTGGGAGCGGGGCGGGTAACTTCACATTTTGTAACGGACATCAATGCCATTGACACCTTTCTTGGCGCAACGGTATCGGGGTTTTTGGTCGCCGCCCTGTCCTTGATTGGTGTGGCCGGCATTCTACTTTGGATGCATTGGCAACTCGCGCTGATCATCCTGTTTTTAAACCCTGTGGTAATTCTCTTTTCGACGCGCCTTGGCAAGCAGGTTAAGCGCCTCAAAAGACACGAGAACCAAGCCTTCGAGGCCTTTCAGGAGGCCTTAACCGAGACTCTCGAGGCGATGGCCCAGATCCGCGCCATGAATCGGGAGCGCCATTATCTACAGCGGGTGATCGACAGGGCGGCGGATATTCGCCGCCATGCCGCTGATTTTGCGTGGCAGTCGGATGCCATGGGGCGCATTTCGATGTTTGTTTTCCTGATCGGCTTTGATGTCTTTCGCGCCATTGCGATGCTGATGGTGGTGTACTCGGGCCTTGGCATTGGTGAGATGCTGGCCGTATTTGGTTATCTTTGGTTCATGATGGGGCCGGTTCAGGAGATTGTGAATATTCAGTACAGTGGCCATGCCGCTAATGCGGCCATCGGGCGCCTGAATGAGTTGATGGCGCTGGGCGGACCTGAGGTGCAGGCCTCACTCGAGCCGAAGCGCGCCAAGGCGGATCCGTTTGCCGGGCAGGTGACGGTAGATCTGTCCCTGAGCGACATTCGCTTTGCTTACGGCGAAGGCGAGGCCATTCTCGACGGGGTGACCCTGAGCGTGGCCCCTGGAGAGAAGGTGGCTTTGGTGGGGGCTTCGGGGGGTGGCAAATCGACTCTGGTTCAAGCCTTGCTGGGCCTCTACCCGCTGAGTACGGGTGAGATCCGCTATGGCGGAGTGGCGGTGGCCGATATCGGCTGGGATGCAGTGCGTGAACATGTCGGCGTGGTCTTGCAGCACCCGGTTCTGTTCAACGCGAGCGTGCAGGAAAACCTGTCTATGGGACGCCCATACCCGGAGGCGGCCTTATGGCGTGCTCTTGAGGTGGCGCAACTGAAAACCTTCATTGCCGACTTGCCGCAAGGTCTGGAAACCCTCGTGGGACGCAATGGGGTGCGGCTTTCTGGTGGGCAACGGCAACGCTTGGCCATTGCGCGCATGGTTTTGACGGACCCCAAGGTTGTCATTCTTGATGAGGCCACTTCGGCTCTGGATACTGAAACGGAACGCGCCGTACATCGCGCCATGGCCAACTTTCTGCGCGGGCGAACCACCCTGATTATTGCCCACCGGTTGTCGGCGGTGCGACAGGCGGATCGCATCCTGGTTTTCGAAAGTGGGCGCATCGTCGAGGAGGGCGATCATGAAAGCCTGCTTCTCCGGGGTGGCTTATACCGAAAATTGTACGGTGAGCATTGAATGTTTCATGTGAAACATGGCCTCGCCAAAATGCGCCATTCGGGTGACGCTGCGCCTCGCCGCTATTGATTTAGAGGCGCCCAATTCGTCGCAGAACGATACATGGTGGGCCTGCATGGCGCGCCCGGATGCTTCCGGGTGCTAGTCTCCGGCAGCTGATGGTATGATCGCCACCCCTTGGAGGCAGCGATGGATTTCCCCAAAAATTTTGATGTCATTGTAGTGGGCGGCGGCCATGCTGGCACGGAGGCGGCCTTGGTCAGCGCTCGCCTGGGCTGCGAGACCCTGCTGTTGACACACAACATCGATACGCTGGGCGCGATGTCCTGCAATCCATCCATTGGCGGCATTGGTAAGGGACATTTGGTTCGCGAATTGGACGCCTTAGGCGGCGCTATGGCCCTCGCGACAGATTCGGCCGGGATCCAGTTTCGCACGCTTAACGCCAGCAAGGGGCCCGCCGTTCGCGCCACACGGGCGCAAGCAGATAGGGTGTTGTACAAACGGGCTATTCGTAGTCGCCTGGAGAGTCAAGCGTGTTTGACTTTGTTTCAGCAGGCCGTCGATGACCTCGTGTTGGAGGGCGACCGAGTCGCCGGCGTGCGTACCCAGTTGGGGGTGATCTTCCGGGCTCGGGCGGTGGTGCTGACTACAGGCACTTTTCTGGATGGTTTGATTCATGTGGGGTTGGAGCGCTTTCAGGCGGGGCGCCTTGGGGACCCACCGGCCTTATCGTTGGCGGCGCGCCTGAAGGAGCTGGCCTTGCCAGTAGGCCGCTTGAAAACGGGTACCCCACCACGTATCGACGGGCGCAGCATTGACTTTGCTGTCTTGCAGGAGCAGCCGGGCGATACCCCAGAACCGGTGTTCTCCTTTATCGGCAAGCGTGCCCAGCATCCTCGCCAATTACCCTGCTGGATGACCCATACCAACGCGCGAACACACGACATTATCCGCGCCGGTTTGGACCGTTCACCGCTCTACACTGGGGTGATTGAGGGGGTGGGCCCGCGTTACTGTCCATCCATCGAGGACAAGATAACGCGCTTTGCGGGCAAGGATGGACACCCAATTTTTCTTGAACCCGAGGGCCTGGAGACGAATGAGGTTTATCCCAACGGGATCTCGACCAGTTTGCCGTTCGATGTGCAGCTCGATTTGGTGCATTCGATCCGGGGCTTGGAGAACGCCCATATCCTTCGCCCGGGCTATGCCATTGAATACGATTACTATGATCCGCGAGGCTTGCAGCCTAGTTTAGAGACGCAGGCCATTGCCGGGTTGTTTTTTGCTGGGCAAATCAATGGCACGACGGGTTACGAGGAGGCCGCAGCCCAGGGTTTGTTGGCGGGCCTGAATGCCGCTCGTCAGGTTCGTGACGAGGCGGCCTGGTGGCCGCGGCGCGATGAGGCCTACATTGGGGTGATGGTAGACGATCTGACCACGCGTGGCGTGCAAGAGCCCTACCGGATGTTTACCAGTCGGGCTGAATATCGCTTATTGCTGCGTGAAGACAACGCAGATCTACGCCTTACGGAAGCGGGTCGGCGCATGGGTATCGTTGATGACGAGCGTTGGGAAGTCTACTCGCGTAAGCGCGATGCCGTTGCGCAAGAGACGGAGCGGCTGAAGTCTACCTGGGTCAATCCGGCCATCCTGCCGGGGCCCGAGGCCGAGCGGGTGTTGGGTCAAGCGATTGATCACGAGTACAACCTTTTTGCGCTCTTGCGCCGCCCGGCTGTGCGCTATGAGGATCTGATGACGTGGCCAGGTGTTGGGCCAGCCGTGCAAGACCCGGTCGTCATCGAGCAACTGGAGATTGAGGCCAAGTACGCAGGATATGTTGAACGGCAACGGGAAGATGTTGAGCGGGGCCGGTTGCAGGAAGAGGCGCGCCTTCCGGACGACATCGACTACGGAAAAATTCACGGTCTGTCGATCGAGGTGCGGCAGAAGCTGAACCAGTTACGGCCGGCGACGCTGGGGCAGGCCACCCGGATTTCCGGGGTCACGCCGGCGGCCGTCTCGGTGTTGCAGGTCTATCTGAAACGGCGGGCCGGAGAGGGACGGGTGGCATGAACCTGGATCAGTCTCTCAAGGCGGGTCTGAGCGCGTTGCATCTCGATCTGCCGCTTGCCGCCCGGACTCAGTTGCTGGCCTATCTGGCCCTGCTGCAAAAATGGAACAAGACCTACAATCTGACGGCCATTACGGAGCCTGAGCGGCAATTGACCCACCACCTCCTTGATAGCTTGGCCCTGTTGCCGTATGTTGGCCCCGGCCCCCTTTTGGATGTTGGGAGCGGCGCCGGATTGCCGGGCATTCCATTGGCGTTGGCACGGCCCGACCTCAGGGTGACACTGATTGATGCCAGTCAGAAGAAGGCGGCCTTTATGCAGCAGGCCGCCATTGAGCTGGGCTTGGCCGCCCGGGTGACGGTAATCCATGGCCGGGTTGAAGCTTTGCAGACCGGCCCGTTTGCGCAAATTACCGCCCGCGCCTTTGCCGATTTAAACGGCTTGGTTTGTTTGACGCGGCATCTGCTATCCGAGGACGGTTGCTGGCTGGCGATGAAAGGTGTGTATCCGTATGAAGAAGTCACAAGACTCCAGGAGGCGGTTGTGGGTGAAGAGATTGAGTTAAGCGTTCCCGGGCTGGAGGCGCAGCGTCGTCTCCTCATCTTGCGGCCACGGCCAGTGGAGGTTTGATGGCACAAATCTTGGCAATTACCAATCAGAAGGGGGGCGTGGGCAAGACCACGACCACGGTGAATATGGCCGCCGGGCTGGCGCAGTTGGGCCAGCGCGTCTTGCTGGTCGATCTCGACCCGCAGGGTAACGCCACCATGGGCAGCGGGGTTGCCAAGCAACATCTGGCGCGGTCGGTGTATCAGGTTTTGTTGGGTCAAGCGAGCCTTGCGGAGTCGCGGGTTACCACCAGCAACGGCTACGATGTCTTGCCCGCCAATCGGGAGTTGGCCGGCGCCGAGGTGGAGTTAGTTGATGAAGATCGGCGTGAATTCCGCTTGCAGAGCGCGTTGAATCAAGCGCGGCAGGAATATGACTATATGTTGATCGACTGCCCGCCCGCCCTGAATTTGCTGACAATTAATGCCTTGACGGCCGCCGATGGGGTGATTATTCCCATGCAATGCGAGTATTTTGCTCTGGAGGGCCTCTCTGATCTGGTCAATACCGTGCGACTGATCAAGGGCCGGCTTAACCCGGGCATCGAAATTACGGGGCTGGTGCGCGCTATGTATGACCCGCGCAATCTGCTGGCGCAGCAGGTCTCCGAGCAACTCAAACGGCATTTTGGTGACAAGGTATATGACGCTGTTATCCCGCGCAATGTGCGGCTGGCAGAAGCACCCAGTCACGGCCTGTCTGTCATGGCCTACGATCGTCATTCAAAAGGGGCGCAAGCCTATCTGCAACTGGCGCAGGAGCACCTGCGCCGCCATACAGGGAGCCGGCATGGCTAAACTCAAAGGCTTGGGGCGCGGTTTGGATGCCCTTCTTTCAGACAATGACAGCACCGAAGGTGAGCGCTTACTCTCGCTGCGTCTCGATCAACTCGTTCCGGGCAAGTACCAGCCGCGTACCCATATGGATGAGACCCATCTGGCGGAGCTCGCGGAGTCGATAAAAAGCCAAGGCTTGATGCAGCCAATTCTGGCGCGCGGACTCCCGACGGGAAACTACGAGATTATTGCGGGCGAACGCCGTTGGCGAGCCAGCCAGTTGGCGGGCCTGAAAGAGGTACCGGTATTGGTTCGCAATGTACCGGACGAGGCCGCGCTGAAGATGGCCTTGGTCGAAAATATCCAGCGCGAGGACCTGAATCCCTTGGAGGAGGCCCTGGGCTTGCAACGGCTGATTCAGGAATTTGGCATGACGCATCAAATGGCCGCCGAATCGGTCAGTCGTTCGCGCCCCGCGGTTTCCAATCTCTTGCGTTTGTTGCAGTTGAGTCGCCCGGTGCAGGCCATGCTGATGGATGGCCGCATTGATATGGGTCATGCGCGGGCCTTGTTGCCGCTCAAGGCGGCCGATCAGACCGATGCGGCGCATGAGATCGCCCGCCGCGGTTTGTCGACGCGCGAGGCCGAAAAACTGGCGGCGCGGATGCTGGCGCCACCGGCTGAGCCACGCCAGAAAGATCGCGATGTCGTGCGGCTCGAAGAAGAGTTGGCAGAGCGTTTTGCCACAACGGTGCAAGTCTCAGCCAATCGCAAAGGGGCCGGCCGAGTCATCTTCTATTTTGATGATCTGGAACAGTTAGATGGCTTGCTGGCGCGGATGGCGTAGGGTTGTGCGGCCCTGTTGGGCCCCGCTCATAAGAAAAACTAATGATTGCTCTGAAGTCCTGAATTCTGTAGAATGAAGGCCATTGAATGACAGCAAGCTTTACTTGGGGGCTGGTTATTCAGTCTGGTGTGGTGCTGGCGGGTGCGTTGGTTTTGGCGCTTCTGGGGCACGAAACACAGGCCATGGGATGGTTTGTCGGGGCGCTAATTGCTTTGGCTAATTCGGCCTTGCTGGTCTGGCGCTGGCATCAGGGGCGTCGGGTAATGACAAGCGACCCGGGGCGACATATGCGGTTTTTTTATCGCTCGATGATAGAGCGGTATGTGGGACTTGTAGTACTGTTGGGCGGGGCGCTGTGGTTGCAGCTCAATGCGCTAACCCTGCTGGCAGGATTTATAACCGGACAGATCGGCTGGCTCGTAGCGGCTTTGGTCTGGCGTAATAAGGCGTGAGTAGGAAGATAGACCAATGTCATCGGAAGCGCATAGCTCGGCGGAGTACATCAAGCATCACCTGCAGAACCTGACCTTTGGTCAGCACGCCGACGGTAGCTGGGGCCTGGCCCACAGCGTCCAGGAAGCCAAGGACATGGGCTTCATGGCCATCAACCTCGACACCATGGGGTTTTCCATCCTGTTGGGCGCGCTGTTTCTGTTTCTGTTTCATGGTGTAGCCAAGAGCGCCAAGGCCGGGGTTCCCGGCGGCATGCAAAATTTCGTCGAGTGGATCGTTGAATTTATTGACGGTGCCGTGCGCGGTTCTTTTACCGCACGCAACAATATGGTCGCGCCGCTGGCCTTGACCATCTTCATCTGGATCTTCCTGATGAACCTGATGGACCTCTTACCGATCGACTGGATCCCGGGCTTGGCGACGATGCTGGGTCTTCCCTACATGAAGGTGGTTGCGACCACCGACCCCAATGCCACTTTCGGGATGTCTCTGGCGGTCTTTTTCCTAGTGCTGTACTACAGCATCAAGATGAAAGGCGTCGGCGGCTTTGTTGGCGAACTCACGCTGCAACCCTTCGGCAAATGGGGCCTGCCGGCCAATCTTCTGCTCGAAGGTGTGAACCTGATTGCCAAGCCGGTTTCCCTGGCGCTGCGGTTGTTCGGCAATATGTATGCTGGTGAGATGATCTTTATCCTCATCGCCCTGATGTTCTCCGGCGGTGCCGTACTGGCCTTGACCGGTGGGGTGCTGCAATGGGCGTGGGCCGTGTTCCACATTCTGATCATTACCCTGCAAGCCTTCATTTTCATGACCCTGACCATTGTTTATATGGACATGGCGCATCAGGAACACCACTAATTAATCCCTCTTTGACTTGTTGAAACAGGAGTAACAAATGACCGAAGTTCAAGCTACGCTCTTCATCGCCGGCGCCATCATGATGGGTCTGGGCGCACTCGGTGCCGCTGTTGGTATCGGCATTCTCGGCGGCCGTTTCCTGGAAGGCGCTGCGCGTCAGCCGGAGCTGATCCCGATGCTGCGCACCCAGTTCTTTATCGTCATGGGTCTGGTCGACGCCGTGCCGATGATTGCTGTCGGTCTGGCCATGTATGTCCTGTTCGCGGTTGCGGCCTAAGTTATCGCCTGACACGCAGAAAGGAAGGCTTGGGGTATGAACATTAATATGACCCTGATTGGCCAGTCCATCACCTTTGCTCTTTTCGTGTGGTTCTGCATGCGTTTTGTGTGGCCACCCATCGTGGCGGCCCTTGAGGCGCGGCGCAAGGAAATTGCAGACGGCTTGGCGGCAGCAGATCGTGGCCGGCACGAGTTGGAGTTGGCTTCGAAGCGCTCAGTCGAGTCCTTGCACGATGCCAAGCAGCGCGCCTCCGAAATCATCGCGTTGGCCGAAAAACGCGCCGCCGAGGTGGTCGAGCAGTCCAAGCAAGAGGCGAAGGTCGAGGGCGAGCGGCAGCTGGCCTTGGCGCAGGCCGAGATTCAGCAGGAAGTGCACCGGGCCCGTGAACAGTTGCGCGAGCAGGTAGCCGGACTGGTTGTGGCCGGTGCAGAAAAGATTCTGCGCCGCGAGGTCGATGCCAAGGCCCATAGCGCCTTGCTCGAAGAGATCAAGAGCGGGATCTGATCATGGCCGAATTGACCACGGTAGCGCGTCCGTACGCAGAAGCGGTGGCCCAGCTGGCACACGATGGCCGGTCTTGGCAGGCATGGTCTGATGCTCTGGCCTTGTTGGCAGGGATTGCCTCTGACCCGCAGGTGCTGGATATGGCCCACAACCCGGCCATACCGGACGCGCGCGTGGTGGAGTTGGTCTTGGCTGTGGGGGGTGAGCGATTGTCCGCCGATGCGGCTAACTTGGTCCGGATCTTGGCCGAGAACAAGCGTTTGCCCTTGTTGCCCACGGTAGCGAGCCTGTTTGAGGAGGCCCGCGCCAAGGCGGCGGGTGAGGTGGATGCCCATATCACCAGTGCCTTTCCGCTCGATGTTGCGCAATTGGATGGCTTGCAGGCGCGCCTTGAGGCGCGTTTGGGCCGTAAGGTTCAGGTCACCACTTCGGTGGATGCGGCCTTAATCGGTGGCGTGGTCATTGCCGTGGGCGATGAAGTGATGGATGCCTCGGTACGGGGCAAGATCGCCGATCTCGCGGTAGCCATGACGAGTTGAATTTGGATTTGCCGGTTCGTGGATGGTCCCGAACGGGCTTAAAAGATTGATGAAAACCCGGAGTCAGTATGCAACTTAACCCCTCTGAAATCAGTGCACTGATCAAGAATCGAATCCAGAACATGGAGACCGGTTCCGAACTGCGTACCCAAGGTACCGTGGTGTCGGTGACGGATGGCATCGTGCGTATTCATGGCCTTGCCGAGGTGATGCAGGGCGAGATGCTCGAATTCCCGGGCAACACCTTTGGTATGGCCCTGAACTTGGAGCGTGACTCGGTCGGCGCGGTGGTGCTAGGCGAGTACGAGCACATCTCCGAGGGCGATACCGTCAAATGCACGGGCCGCATCCTAGAGGTGCCGGTGGGCCCGGCCCTGATCGGTCGCGTGGTCAATGCCCTGGGCCAAGCGGTTGATGGCAAAGGTCCGGTCGAGACAAACGAAACGGCACCGGTTGAAAAGGTGGCGCCGGGCGTGATTGCACGCCAATCGGTGGCGCAACCGATGCAGACCGGTCTCAAGTCGGTCGACGCGATGGTTCCGGTGGGTCGCGGTCAGCGCGAGCTCATTATTGGCGACAGACAAACGGGTAAAACGGCGATTGCCATCGACACCATCATCAACCAGAAGGAATTCTATGATGCTGGAAAGCCTGTGTTTTGCATCTATGTTGCCGTCGGACAAAAAGCTTCGAATGTGGCGCAAATCGCCAAGATTTTGGAGGAAAAAGGAGCACTTGCCTACACAGTGATCGTAGCAGCCTTTGCTTCTGACCCTGCTCCACTCCAATTCTATGCTCCTATGGCTGGTGCGGCTGTTGGTGAGTATTTCCGCGATACGGGTCGCCCCGCACTCATTATTTATGATGATTTGTCGAAACAGGCGGTGGCCTACCGTGAGGTTTCGCTCTTATTGCGTCGCCCCCCAGGGCGTGAGGCTTATCCGGGCGATGTATTCTACCTGCACAGTCGCCTCCTCGAGCGTGCTTGCAAGCTCAACTACAACGACGACATCATCGCTGGCATGAACGATTTGCCTGCTTCACTCAAAGGGAGAACAAAAGGAGGAGGATCGCTCACGGCTCTTCCGATCATTGAAACACAGGCGGGTGACGTTTCGGCTTATATCCCCACCAATGTGATTTCGATTACGGATGGTCAAATTTTCTTGGAGTCTAACCTGTTTAACGCGGGTGTACGCCCAGCCATCAACGTGGGTATTTCGGTATCGCGCGTAGGGGGCAACGCCCAAATCAAGTCCATGAAAAAAGTGGCCGGTACCCTCAAACTTGATCAGGCCCAGTACAGGGAGCTGGAGGCATTTGCAAAGTTTGGTTCCGATCTTGATGCGGCAACCAAAGCCGTTCTGGATAAGGGATCACGCAACGTAGAAATCTTGAAGCAGGCACAATATGCTCCATTCAAGGTTGAAGAGCAGATCGCCATACTTTATCTCGGCACCAAAGGCATCCTGATGGATGTGCCCATGAACCGGGTCAAGGAGTTTGAATCCAAATTCCTCGACCTCATGAGGGGCACACAGCAAGAAACCTTAGACGCGCTTAGGGCAGGGAAATACGATGATTCGCTGACAGCCGTACTTGAAAAGGTTGCGAAAGACTTGAAGTCACAGTTCATCGACAAATAAGCGACGGAATGCCCAATTTAAAAGAGGTTCGTGTTCGGATTGGTTCGGTAATCTCTACCCAACAGATTACCAAGGCCATGAAAATGGTGTCGGCCAGTAAGCTACGCCGTGCCCAAACGGCTATTCAGCAACTCCGGCCCTATACCCTAAAATTGTCTTCCGTCATCGATAACCTCAATGCCAGTTTGGAAGGTGAAATTGAACTTCCATTGGCCACAGTTCGCCCCGTGCAGCATCTGGCTGTCGTGGTGGTAACGAGCGATAAAGGACTTTGCGGTGGTTTCAACGCCAATCTCATCAAAACAGCGCGAAAAATCATTCAAAACTTCCAAGATCAAACAGCGGGTAAAGGTGTTTGCACGGTTATTCCCGTTGGAAAAAAGGGAATGGATTATTTTCGCAAATCAGGCCTGCGCATCGATGATCGATTTGTAGGACTGATGCACCATCCTTCCTTCGATCAATCCGCGGCCTTGGGTTCGGCCTTGATGAATGATTTTCTTGCAGGCACCTACGATTCGGTTCAGGTGGTTTACAGCGAATTCAAGAATCCTGTGGTTCAATACTACCGTACCCATACATTCCTTCCTATGGTTCAGAATGCTGAAAAATCGGGTGCAGACAAAATACGAACTGACTACATTTTGGAGCCAAATGCGGCCCAAATCATCGCTGAATTGATCCCGGCTTACCTCCGTCTGTCCCTCCACCGCGCTATTCTAGACACCAATGCGTCTGAGCATGGGGCGCGTATGACGTCGATGGATAAAGCCACTGAAAATGCGGGTGAATTGTTGAAAGGCTTGAAGCTTCAATACAACCGTGCACGTCAGGCCGCTATTACCACCGAGATCACGGAAATTGTGGGCGGTGCCGCTGCACTGGCTGGTTAAAACCCCCGAGGGTTTATTCAAATACCCTTTCAAGTTCTTATTTAATGCCATTCCGTATGAAACAGCCCCATTTCATCCCTCAGAGTAATTCAGTATTGTTCATTGCAGCCATTAAGACCCTCGTTTGCACGCTATGTTTTGGTCTTGCTCTACAGCCCGTTGCCCTTGCGCAGTCTAAGCGAAGTAAGGCAAGTAAAACCCCCGAGTCTTCGAAATCCGCCGTCGACACGAGCAAGAGGAAGGAAAAGGGCATCGAAGATAAGATCAAAGCATGTCGGACGTTCGATGGACTCTTTACCCTTTACCAGGACACTACGGATGGGAAGTTGTTTTTGCTGGTGAAAGGCGATCAATTCGAGCGTGATTACATTTATTGGAGTTATGCGGAGAATGGTCCGGTTGGAGCGGGAATGAATCGTGGCTCGTTTCGCTATAATGAGTTGATTAGGTTGCGGAAGTACTATGATCGTATTGATTTTGAATGGGTCAACAACCGTTATTTTTTCGATCCAGCCAATCCATTAAGCAAAAGTGCCGAAGCCAATATCAGCCATTCGCTCCTCTTGTCGGAGAAGATTGTGGCGCGCGACGACAGTGCCCAGCGTTATTTAATTGAAGCGGGTAATATTTACATCGATGAAAAATTGGATCGGGTTCGTCCACCCCGCATGGATGGTATGCCTGCAGGGTTACTGGGCACACTCAATAAAGGGAAGTCGCGCGTTCTTTCGATCCGTAATTACCCACAGAATACCGATGTGGTGGTTGAATTGGTTTATGACAACTCAGGATCAACTTCAGCAGGCTCGGATGTGGCTGACGGACGGGCTGTCTCTGTACGGCTACAGCACACTTTTCTGGAGGCACCTTCCGGCGATTACAAGTCACGGCGCGATGACCCCCGCATTGGGTATTTCCACACCCAGTTCGATGACATGACCTCAACCGAAACGGTCAACTACCGCGATTTCATCAACCGTTGGCACTTGGTGAAAAGGAACCCCGAACAAAAAATCAGTGAGCCCATTAATCCCATCGTTTGGTGGATTGAGAACACCACTCCGCTAGAATATAGACCCATCATTCGGAAGGCTGCTCTTCAATGGAATTTAGCCTTTGAGCAGGCTGGGTTTAAGAATGCTCTCGAAATTAAGGAACAACCCGATACTGCCACTTGGGATGCCGGCGACCTGCGCTATAATGTACTCAGGTGGACATCCTCGCCATTTCCGCCCTTCGGGGGCTATGGTCCAAGTTTTGTTGATCCAAGAACCGGACAAATTCTAGGGGCCGACATCATGCTCGAACAAGTTTTTGTCTTGAACAGGCTGCGACAATCGGATCTCTTCGGTCAGTCCCTTGTGGATGGCTCCGAGCGCGATCACCAGTTTCATGATCATCACGATCGTTCTACACAGGGCAATTCGGCTGTATGCGATTTTGGCAGGTCGCTCCATCAGCAGATTTTGTTGGGCTGGCAAGCACTGGATGGCTTAGGGGGAAATGATGCGCGAAAGAAACAGTATCTGGAGGAATCACTTTATTATTTGGTCATGCACGAATTGGGTCATACCCTTGGTCTCAACCACAATATGCGCGCCAGCCAACTTCACGCTCCAGCAGATCTCCACAACGCGGAGCGCACGCGTTCCATTGGTTTGCTCGGGTCCGTTATGGATTATCCGGCTGTGAATCTGCATATCGATACCAATAAACAGGGGCAATACTTCACCACTCGACCGGGTCCCTATGATCTGTGGGCCATCGATTATGGCTACTCGATTGCATTAATCGATTCGCTGGACGAGTCAAAACGACTTAATGCAATAGCTGCAAAAAGTACAAGGCCTGAGTTGGCATTTGGCAACGATGCTGATGATATGCGTTCGCCTGGTAAAGGGATAGACCCACGGGTAAATGTAGGCGATTTGAGCTCAGATGCGATTCAAAATGCTGCTGATCGTTTGGCTCTGGTCAGACATTTAACCAATGGATTGTTGCTCAAACAACGTGAACCGAACGCCTCATACCAGAAATTGGTACAGTCTTATACTATTTTGGGAACAGAAATGGCTACAGCTGCATCGGTATTGAGCCGATATGTTGGCGGTGTTTATGTAGATCGTGCCTGGGTTGGTCAGGAGGGTGCTGGCCGCCCATTCAATCCTGTGCCGATTACAGACCAAAAAAGAGCCCTCGATATAATTTGTTCTCAGATTTTGGGTCCCTCAGCTTTTCAGCAAACCGATACATTGTTTGCCTATTTGCAAATTCAGCGTAGGGGTTTTAACTTCTTCTCGCAAACAGAGGATCCCAAAATTCATCAAAGGGTGTGGGCAATCCAAAAGGCGGCGTTGGATCATATCCTTCATCCAACAACCCTTCAGCGTCTGGAGGATAGTCGAACCTATGGAAGCGAATGGGGTGGTGCCGATGTTTTGGCCAGGTTAAGTAAGTCCATTTACCGAGATGAACCCTTTCGCCTCAGTACATTCCGGCAAAATCTTCAGATGGAATATCTAATGATGCTTGTTGATGTTGCCCGTCCTTCTGGCGTTGCTGGACGATTAGACGGCCCTCGTTACGGGCAATTGTCCCGAACCGCTGCATTATCTGAGCTTATTCGTCTTCGAAAAGACCTCACCCGTCAGAACGAGCAAGAGCCTTTGGCCTTGAAAGGTCATTTTGATGTGCTACGCTATCGGGTTGGTCGTGCATTGGATCCGGGTAACTAGTCGATTTTTTACTTTTTCTCAGTGGTTTTGAGGCTGATTGGTTGCGCCTCTGAAGTATATTTGCATCGCGTTTTACATCCGTTTTTCCTGAATAAATTTAACCCAAACGCATGAAACCGAAGAGGTATTTTTTCTCCATCAATCGTTCTATTGGGCTTTTGCTGATCGTTTTGTTTGTTGGATTCATTCCTTCAGCACTGAATGCTCAGCAATCGGGGCAGGAGTTGTTTGCCAATAATTGCGCTTCCTGCCACAAAATTGATCAACCTATGGTTGGTCCGGCATTGGGGGGTATCGATAAACGCCGTGATGAGGCCTGGTTGCTGAAGTGGATTCGCAACTCTGCAGCAGTGATTGCTTCCGGCGATCAATATGCGGTAGACTTATACAATCAATACAATAAAACGGCTATGCCGGCCTACGATTGGTCGGATGAAGAGATCAAATCCGTTCTGGCCTACATCAAAGAAGAAGAGAAAGCCCTAGCGAACAAACCAAAGGCTGCGGATGGTGGTGCAGGTGCTGCTGCTGCAAACGGGGGTGGTGGCACAACCCGTGGAGAATCTGCACTCATGATCTTAGCACTCATTGTATTCGGCGCTTTGTTGCTGTTTGCAGGGCGCTTGTTGTCCGCCCAATACAGACTTCGCGGAATTCGGTTGTTTAATTGGAATACGATCAATGCTGGCTTATTTATTGTGTTTTTGGTAGTGGGAATGGCCTTAGTGGCCGTGCAATTTGCCCGATTAATGCGCCATACACTTCCTGTGGCCGCCTCAGAACATGGAGTGGTATTGGATCAAATGCTGGCCATCACCTTTTGGATCACCTTTGTGGTTTTTGTCATCACACATATCCTGCTTTTCGTTTATCCTTGGATTTACAGAAGGAAGGGGTCCGAGAGTAAGGCGCTACACTATGCGCACAATGATCGATTGGAATTTGCCTGGACTGTGGTTCCGGCTATTGTACTGACCATATTGGTGCTCTATGGAACCAAGGTTTGGCGGGAGATCACCCAAAGTGAACCTGGTAAGGATGCGCACGAAATCGAGTTGTTCGCTTATCAGTTTGGCTGGCAAGCCAGGCTACCCGGTACAGATGGTGTCTTGGGAAGACATGACTACCGATTAATTGGTGCAACCAATTCTATGGGGATAGACCCTGAAAGTAAAGAAGGTCAGGATGATCTTCTGGTGCCTGAAGTATATTTGCCTGTAGGAGAGCCTGTTGTACTTCGATTGAGGGCCAGGGATGTGATTCACTCAGCATATCTGCCTCATTTCCGCGTTCAAATGAATGTAGTACCGGGTATGCCTACCCAATTTGTATTTACCCCAACCATCACGACTGAAGAGATGCGGGAAAAAATCAATAACTATAATTTCAATTATGTTCTTGCCTGCAATAAGATTTGTGGTGCAGCGCATTTCAATATGCAGATGAAGTTCGTTGTGGTGACCCGTAAGGAATATGACCAGTGGCTGGCCAAACAACGAACCTATTTTAAAAAGCCTGAAACACAAACCGCTTCCATATTGTTACCCTAAAACAGTCAACTTCGTATCATGTCGCACAGCAACCCTTCTGCATCAACGGCCCACGGACACGACCACGGGCACGACCACGGTCACCACAAGGAAACCTTCATCACTAAGTACATCTTTTCGCAGGATCATAAAATGATTGGTAAGCAATATTTGCTTACGGGAATGTTTATGGCGGTAGTGGCAGCATTATTGTCGTTGCTTTTCCGTCTGCAATTGGGATGGCCCGAGGACACGTTCCCTTGGTTGGAGTCGATTTTAGGCGATTGGGCCAAGGGCGGTCGTTTGGACCCCAGTTTTTACCTCGCTTTGGTTACGATGCACGGCACAATTATGGTGTTTTTCGTGCTCACCGCTGGCTTAAGTGGCACATTCTCAAATCTCTTAATTCCGTTACAGATTGGCGCACGCGATATGGCATCGCCTTTTCTGAACATGTTGAGTTATTGGATCTTCTTCTTGTCGACCGTCATTATGCTGCTCTCGCTTTTCATTGAGAGCGGCCCCGCTGCTGCTGGATGGACGATCTATCCGCCTCTTTCCGCTTTGCCCCAAGCCATGCCAGGTTCAGGTTTAGGCATGACATTGTGGCTGATCAGCATGACTTTGTTTATCGCATCTTCTTTAATGGCCGCGCTGAACTACATCACTACGATACTCAACTTGCGCACGCCCGGCATGACCATGACCCGTATGCCACTGACGGTTTGGTCGTTTTTCACCACGGCTATTTTAGGTGTTCTCTCTTTTCCGGTATTGCTTTCGGCAGCCGTTTTGTTAATCTTTGACCGCAGTTTTGGTACCAGTTTCTATCTGAGTGAGATTTTTATTGCGGGTGAAACACTCAACCGTACGGGTGGATCCCCCATATTGTTCCAGCACCTTTTCTGGTTTCTTGGACACCCCGAGGTATATATCGTGCTCATGCCAGCCTTGGGCATTACTTCTGAGGTTATCGCCACCAATGCCCGCAAACCTATTTTTGGTTATCGCGCTATGGTCGGCTCTCTTTTGGGCATTTCTTTCTTGTCGTTTATTGTTTGGGGTCATCATATGTTTGTAACAGGAATGAATCCATTCTTGGGCAATGTCTTCATGATCCTCACATTGGTCATTGCCGTTCCTTCAGCGGTCAAAACGTTCAACTATCTGGCAACGCTTTGGAAGGGTAATATTCGATTTACCCCAGGTATGTTGTTTGCGATTGGGTTGGTTTCTTTGTTTATTTCGGGAGGACTCACCGGAATTTACCTCGGAAATGCCGCATTGGATATCAATTTGCATGATACTTATTTTGTGGTGGCGCACTTCCATTTGGTGATGGGTTCTGCCTCACTCTTTGGAATGTTGGCTGGTGTATACCACTGGTACCCCCGTATGTTTGGTCGAATGATGAATGAGAAATTGGGTTACCTACACTTTTGGTTGACTTTTGCAGCTGTTTATATGGTGTTTTTCCCGATGCATTTCATGGGGATTGATGGGGTTCCTCGTCGCTATTACAATTTCACGGGTTTCGAGTATATGGCTGAATGGATGGATCTCAATCGATTCATCTCCATTTCGGCAATTTTGGGTAGTGCGGCCCAATTGCTTTTCATCTGGAATTTTTTCAGCAGCATGCGGATGGGCAAAAAAGCCCCGATGAATCCTTGGAATTCAAATACCCTGGAATGGACTGCACCGGTCGAGCATTTGCATGGCAATTGGCCCGGAGAGATTCCCCATGTTCACCGCTGGCCATATGACTATAGCCGTCCCGGTGCTGTCGAGGATTTCATTCCACAAACGGTGAAGGACGATGATCTGCCTGAGGAATTGCGCAAACCATCGGTTCGGCCCGTTCCACATCATGCCTCTAAAGAGGCAGTGGCTTCAGAGAATATGTTGTTTAGTCGCTTGTTGCAAGCGTTGGGTCTTAGAAAAGCCTAGTAATTCCTGATTCGGTATGAGCCAACCATCCGATCGGCGCTCTAACCGTGAAGAATATCCGATTTTCATTCGGTCAAACACCATAGTCTTGGTGTTGCTCGCTTTATTGATCTTGGCGGGTGGAATTGTGAGGAGCTCTGGCTCTGGGATGGGTTGTCCCGATTGGCCTCGCTGCTTCGGTCTTTGGATCCCTCCTGTGCAAGAGATTGATTTGCCAGCAGATTATCAGCGTATTTACGCGGATCGGGGTTATGCAGACACTCGGTTCAATGCGGTTAAAACCTGGACAGAATATCTGAACCGACTGTTGGGCGCCCTCACAGGGGTGGCTGTACTTTTCCACATGATCATCGCTATTCGTTTTTTTAGTAGTAAAAAGCAGTCAGTAGCGGTTTGGTCTTTTTTGGCATTCCTGCTTGTGGTGATACAAGGCGGCGTTGGTGCCTGGGTAGTAATGACACATCTGCGCCATGGCGTTGTTACCCTTCATTTTGTGCTGGCTTTGGCCGTTGTGGCACTGATTCTAAAGGCACGTTATTCTGCGTTACCCGAACAGTCTCCCTCAGAGCAATATCAACATCAAGGGGTGTCTTCAACTCTTTTTTCCCTACGCTGGCAAGCCTGGTCTGTTTTGATTTTGATGTTGATTCAGATTGTTCTTGGGACACAGGTGCGTGAGCAAGTCGATGAGTGGATTCGGCTGAATGAAACTACCAGACTAAACACTGCGGTGCTTTTTCGCTCCTTGGGATCTGTATATGAATGGCACCGCAACTTCTGGATGGCTGTATTAATGGCTACCATTTATCTGTGTTACTCCATCGACCGGAATTTGGGGCCTGGTGTGATTCGATCGATGTCCTTTGTTGTTTTGATGTTGTTGGGCTTACAGGTACTCACAGGTGGACTTCTCTCGCGACTGGGACTCCCTGCTGTACCCCGTGCGTTGCACATCTTATTGGGCTCACTTTCATTTTCTTTCACTATGGCGCTCGCCATCAGGTTAGAGCGAACCTATACTCAATTACTCAAGTCTGTCTCTGATCCCTCCGATTCAGATGACGGCGCAACGGATTCCATTCCATCTCATCTCCATGGATAAGTTGCGCGATTACGCCCAATTCTTAAAGCTTCGGTTAGCGAGTTTGGTGGTGTTTAGCTCTGCATTGGGCTATTTAATTGCCTCTGGAGCCGATTGGAACGGGTCTACCTTAATGGGACTGACTTTGGGTGGATTTTTGATTGTAGGTGCATCCAACGGAATTAACCAAATATTAGAGCGGGAGAGTGATCGGCTGATGCACCGAACCCGGAAGCGACCGATGCCTGATGGGCGGATGAAAACGAGTGAAGCAGTCTTGGTTGCCTTTTTGGCTGCAGTCATTGGAATTGGACTCATTGATTATTTCACGCATGTGCTCACCACGATTTTATCGATTATGGCCATGTTAAGCTATGGTTTTGTATATACGCCTATGAAGCGGGTGAGTCCTGTAGCTGTGTTTATTGGTGCATTTCCGGGTGCATTGCCCGTTCTCATAGGCTATTCCGCTTTTAACGGACACCTCAATTTTGAGGCAGGAATATTATTTTTGGTTCAGTTCATTTGGCAATTCCCTCATTTTTGGTCGATTGCTTGGGTGCTTCATGAAGACTATGCGCGGGGCGGATTTCGACTACTTCCGGGTGGGGGAGACCCGGGTATTTTTGTGGCACGCTACATATTATTCATAACGCTTTTTTTAATCCCTGTTGGAATAGCTCCCGCGCTCTTGGGGTATACGCCCTACGGTTTCGCCGTTCTTTCGGTGATTATGGCGGGCGCATTTCTTTATCCCTGTTGGAAGCTGGTTCAACAGCAGCAATTGTTGCAAGCACGAAAACTCATGCTGGCAAGTTTTGTTTATTTGCCAGTTATGCAATTGGGTCATTGGCTTTTTAAATTATAGAATATGGATGCAACACTGCCAGGCGCTACCCCCCCTGCGCGAAAAAAAAATAAACTACATCCGAAGGAATTTCTGCTTTGGGCCTTTATGGTTAGCGTATTTATGATTTTTGCGGGGCTTACCTCAGCCGTCATTGTGCGTCGGGCCGATGGAAATTGGCTGGAGTATGTACTTCCCTCTGCATTTTGGTGGTCGACCGCTTTCGTATTGTTCAGCAGCATAAGCCTCCAATGGTCGGTCGGTAAAGCCCGACGCGATGAACTCGGGCAACTTAAAATGGGTTTGGCAACAACATTGTTGCTGGGCACTCTTTTCTTGTTGTCTCAATGGCTGGCATTTAAGCAGATGGTCGGTGTTGGTTTGTATCTCGTGGGCAATCCATCTTCTTCATTCTTATATGTCATAACCGGTCTACATGGACTCCATATGCTAAGCGCAGTAGTCGTTCTCTTCGTTATATTTGCGCAGGTTTTTCAATACAAGGTTCACTCAAAGAATATGCTTGCAATCCGTCTTGGCACGCTTTATTGGCATTTTTTGGGTGTGCTTTGGATTTACTTGTACGTTTTTTTCCAATTGGTTTTTTAAAATTGTCGCATGTCCGCAGCCCAAACCATTTCTTCTGAATCCAATTCCACCGCCCGCTTGTGGGGTGGCGGGGTAGAGCCCTTCGGAGCGAGTTACGGAAAACTCATGATGTGGTTTTTCCTTTTATCAGACGCATTTACTTTCTCGGCTCTGTTGTTGGCTTATGCAGCACTTAGGTTCAGTGCGGTGAGTTGGCCTGTGCCCGATGAAGTTTTTTCTGCGGTACCCCTCATACACGGTAAGTTTCCGTTGGTGTTTGTGGGTATTATGACCTTTATTCTCATAGCCAGCTCTGTTACCATGGTACTTGCGGTAGAAGCAGGCCACCGGGGGGCACGCAAAGAGGTCGTTAAATGGATGATTTATACCATCATAGGGGGTCTAATGTTCCTGGGCTGCCAGGCGTGGGAGTGGACACACCTCCACCACGATGGTGCATGGTGGGGCAGTAATCCGTTCCTGAATGCTGACGGCACACCCGGCATGGTCAATTTCACCAATTTGTTTTTCACCATCACTGGGTTTCACGGATTTCACGTATTTAGTGGGGTTGTTATCAATATAATCATCACCATCATGACCGCTACCGGTGTTTTCGATAGAAGAGGAACCTACGAAACCATTGAGAAAGTCGGATTGTATTGGCACTTTGTGGATTTGGTATGGGTTTTCGTTTTCACCTTGTTCTACCTCATTTAATCGCGCTATAAAATCATCTTCATGTCTCAAGAACATACATCAGAATTTAAAGTTAAAGACATTTGGCGTGTATTTTGGGTGCTTGCCGGTATCACTGCCATCGAGTTTGTTGTAGCATTGGCCATACCGGAGTCGGTGATGCCAAAGCCCTTTAAGGTTGGACTATATCTGGTACTCACCATCTTGAAGGCCTTCTATATTGTTGCCTATTTCATGCACCTTAAATTCGAGCGCATCAACCTCATTTACAGCATATTATTGCCGATTGTTTTTATAGCCTGGGTGATTGCTGCGCTCATTTACGAGAGTAACTACTGGCTGATGCTAGGTGTAGAATGATGAACCGCAGGGCGCGACAGCTGCTACTGCTCTTTTTGATGCTGGGTCTGCCAGTGGTGATCTATTTAGCCTACGTTAATTCGGCAGAAAATAAATACCACAAACTGCCAGTATTCGGGCCGCGTTATGTTATGCCTGTGGCCGTGGCCGGTGGACGAGAAGATACCTTGTTTCACAGTATAGCGTCCCTTATTCGTGTGGCGGATCGACAGCCCAACAGGGTCCTGGTGGTTAGCTTTTTCCCGGAGGGCGATTCCAATACAACGCGCCTGAGATACGATCAATTAAGAAGAGTGGGGGATGTGTTCAGTGAAAATCCGTTAGTTTGGTTGATGCAGGTGCATCCAAATGAACGGAATGTTCCGCAACATGATCCACCTTCAGCGTTGCGGAGTTTGGAGTTGGTTTTGGGCCAATCTCGCTTATCCGATTCGCTCTACCGGCAAGTGGCCATTTACAGATCCGATTGGCAAAGCATGTTCCCTCAATCTCAACAAGAAGAAATCACTATTTTGTTTGATAAACAACACAGAGCCCGTGGCTTCTACCGTACCATTCTCCGGAAAGAAACGGATCGCTTAATGGAAGATGTGCGGACCCTTATTGCGGAATATGCCAATACTGCACCCAAACGAAAGCGTTGATTTTTTGTTCATCATCTAACCCCATAAACGAAGAAAGAGCATTAAGTTGAACGAAGAACGAGCACTAAGATGAACGAAAAACAAGCACTAAGATGAACGAAAAACAAGTACTAAGATGAACGAAAAACAAGCACTAAGATGAACGAAAAACAAGCACTAAGGTTAATCTACACGGTTTCCGCACTGGTTTTGGTAGCCGTTGTCGTGTTGTTTAATTTGCCCAAAAATGAAGAGGTACCTGAATTGGTGCAAAAGCTACCGACTTTCAATGCTTGGATTAATGGAACGTGTACCATCCTGTTGTCGGTGAGTTGGTGGATGATTCGTGCGCGACGAATTGAATGGCACAAGCGCCTGAATATCGCAGCATTTTGCTTGTCGAGCCTGTTTCTGATTTCTTATGTCATTTTCCATGCTTTTGGTGTTGAAACCCGCTTTCCTGCCGACAATCCTCTCCGGCCTTATTATTTGATCATTCTCATCAGTCATATCATTCTGGCAGCTGTGGTATTGCCGATGGTTTTGTTGTCGTTTTATCGGGGTTTGACCGGACAAATCGAAGCTCATAAGCGCATCACCCGCTGGTCAATGCCAATCTGGTTGTATGTTACCACCACTGGGGTTGTGGTCTATCTCATGATTTCTCCCTATTATCCTTTTTGATATGAATAAACTCATGAAGATACCTTCCTGTGTACTGTTTTTGATTCTGCTTCTTACAGCCGGGAACTTCGATTCTTCTGCCCAGTGCCCTATGTGTAAGACAACGGTCGAAGCCAATCAAAAGGATGGTGGAAAAGGATTGGGAAAAGGGTTGAACTCAGGAATTCTATACCTATTATCGATGCCTTTTATCGCAGTCGGTACCATTTCCGCGGTCTATATCTACCGTAAGCGAAGGGAAAATGTATAGTTGAATTCAGCGATGCATCATTCCCCAAAACCGAGCCCTTCTAAAACGCCGAGGCCTACTCACTCGCCAAGCCCATGGTTGGCCGCAGGAAAATGCCTGTGTCCACAATGCCGTACCGGAAACATGTTCAAATACCCGGTCTGGAATTGGTTCAGGGCCTACGATATGCACAAAGATTGTGCAGTGTGTGGATTGCACTTTGAAGTAGAGCCGGGTTTCTTTTGGGGCGCCATGTACATCAGCTATGCCTTTGGGGTTGCCATCTCAGTTGTTGCGGGTGTTATCACTTCCGTTGTTCTTCAAGACCCAGAAATATGGGTATATATTGCAGCTGTCATAACACCATTGATTTTGTTATCGCCACAAAGTATGCGCTACAGCAGGGTGTTAATGCTCTATCTATTTGGGGGGATTTCCTTTCGCGGTTAATGGCAAGGGGCGTGAATCCCTTTATTTTTGCGGCACATGAATGAACAAAGATTCATAGATATAGCTGGTATCATTAAAAGCCGAAATCCAGCTCTGTACCGATTATTGCCTGCATTCGTACTCAGGTGGATCAAACAGGTATTACATGAAGATGAGTTAAATGAATTCTTGAACCAACACGCCCATGATCATCCGGCAGAGTTTGTTGATGCCTCATTAAATCGACTCGGGGTGCGATCAAAAATAATTTCCCCCGATTTCGCATATCCGGCGAGGAGTATCTATGTGGCCAATCACCCTTTGGGAGGACCGGATGGACTGATGCTCATGCAGCATTTAAATCGGGCAGGAATTGGTTTTAAGTCGCTATCCAACGATTTGTTGAGCCACCTCGATCCACTGCGTCCCTGGATGATAAAAGTTAATTCATTTGGTCGGCAGTCGCGACAATTCACCGCTGAAGTGGAAGCGGCAGTGGGTACCGATCATTCCTTATTGATATTCCCCTCCGGTTTTGTTTCTCGACCCTATCAGGACGGAATCCGTGATTTGCCCTGGAAAAAGACATTTGTACAGATGTCTATACGGTTGCAAATGGATGTCGTTCCCGTAAGCATCGGCGGTATTACTTCGAATAGGTTCTTGCGTGTGGCCCGTTGGAGAAAGCGATTGGGCTTGAAAGCCAACGTAGAAATGTTTCTGTTGGCCGATGAGATGTTTCGACTGAAGGATAAAGAATTTTCAATTTTTTTTCATCCATCTATATCTTGGCAGAGTTTTACTGACGGTAAGCATGCTTTAGCATGGGCGCGCCATATCGAGCAAATGATCTACGACAGGCACCCGAATCTCAAATACGGTACCCATGAGTATTAAAAAAGAACAATCACTTATCGATCGACCCAGCCTAGAGGCGCTCTCCAATGATCTTTCGCGTGCATTCCTGCTTCGTCGAACCCATAAAGCTGGTCGAGAAATATACATTTTTCGAGGTCAGGAGTGCCCAGCGCTGCTCACTGAGGTTGGTCGTCTCCGCGAATGGAGTTTCCGTGAGGCGGGGGGAGGAACCGGAAAAGAGTTGGATTTGGACGCATATGATCAGGGTCCGCAAGCGTATGAACAGCTTATTGTATGGGATCCGGTAGAAGCCGAAATAGTAGCAGGTTATCGCATGAGGATGGGTGCTGAGGCCCTCGAGTCCGCAGCAGGCAGTCAGAGTTTATCGACTTCGACGCTTTTTGTTTTTAGCGAAGAATTTTTGCGCGATTTTTTGCCGCATACCTTAGAATTGGGTCGATCATTTGTGCAACCCAGTTACCAGCCGGGGACGGGCGGAAAAGCTTCGATTTTCTCACTCGACAATCTTTGGGATGGACTTGGGGCGTTGTTTGTTAGCCGCCCTCAGCTGCGCTATTTGTTTGGAAAAGTCACGATGTTCACACATTATAATTCCCAAGCAAAAGAGGTTTTGATGTCTTTCTTGAAACATTTTTTTCCGGATCGCGATAAGTTGGTTTGGCCAAAGGATGAGGTCCTCCAACAATTCAGCGGTCCTGCCGATGAGTCCATACTTTGGGGAACAGATTATAAAGAGGCGTATCAGTTACTGAATCGTCGTTTGCGTAGTCTGGGAGAGAATATTCCCCCGCTCATCAACTCCTATATGAACTTGTCTTTAAGCATGCGAACCTTTGGGACGGCCATCAACGACGCCTTCGGTTTTGTAGAGGAGACGGGAATAATGGTCACCATCGCAGACATCTACCCTGAGAAGAAGCAAAGACATATGGACACTTATGTTGCCCCTTAAAGTTAAATCGACTAACGGTCGGTGAAGTTTAAAAACCCGACGAAGCTAAAAAAACCACTATTGTGGTAAGTTAAAAAACACCCATGATCAGTGAGGTGAAAAAAAAGCCCCTCGAAGAGGGGCTAGAATCGTGAACGATATCGGAGATTACTCTGCGCTTATTTTCACATCCACCGCGTTCATGCCTTTTTTACCCTCTTTCAGGGAAAAAGACACCCGATCATTCTCGCGGATTCGGTCGATCACGCCTGTAGCGTGAACGAAGTACTCGGTTCCACTATCATCACACTTGATGAAGCCGTAACCTTTGGTTTCATTGAAAAATTTTACTGTACCTGTATTCATTGGGTTAAAAAATTAAGTTGCAAAGATATGCAAAACTTTTGTTCCTCATTTATGTTTGTTGACATAGTGTACAATTGGAGGATTCCCGTTTTTGTTTATTATTTACTTTTAGGGATATTTTTTGCAGATTCACTGATTAATTGAAATGGTTTGGTTTTTGAAATCCTTAAAAATAAAATATGTCTATTTTAGTTGGCCGCATGGCACCATCATTTCGCGCTAAGGCGGTTGTTGGTGGAAATGAAGTTATTGACTCCTTCAGCTTGGATCAATTTATCGGTAAAAAGCACGTGATTCTTTTCTTTTACCCGAAGGACTTTAGTTCGGTTTGTCCGATCGAAATGCATGCATTCCAAAAAAGGCTTGCTGAATTTGAGCAACGAAATGTTGCTGTTGTTGCCTGCTCGACCGACACAGAGGACGCCCACAAGGTATGGTTAACCATGGACGCTTCAGCGGGTGGAATAAAAGGAGTCACCTATCCTTTGGTATCCGACAGCAGTAAGGTAATCAGCAAAATGTATGGTGTCCTGGCAGGCGATTATCAGGTTGAAACAGATGGAGGGCTTTCCGCCTCTGGCCCAATGATAGCCTATCGTGGTTTGTTTTTCATTGATATGAAGGGCATCGTTCAGTTTCAATTGGTCAATAATTTCCTGCTGGTTCGTTCGGTTTCCGAAGTTTTGAGAATGGTCGATGCCCATTTGTCTTTTCTCGAAAACGGCGAAATTTGCCGCCCTGAGTAGTATTGGTTAAGCTCATTGAAAAAAGCCCATTCAATCATTCTGAAAAGAAATCCGGTAGGTCTGATTCTCTGATCCGAGATGATGATTTTAAGAGGATTGTTATAATCTCTTTTCGAGTTGGGGGATGATGCCTCGTTTCCAACTGGCAAAGCTACCGTCTAAAATATGGGAGCGGGCCTGGCTAACTAGGTCTATGTAGAAATGGAGGTTGTGTAAACTGGCGAGTTGGGGTCCCAGCATTTCCCCTGCCTGGAATAAATGAGCCATATAGGCCAAGCTGTAATTTCGGTCAGATGGTAGGGCAGATTCAGCGTCGATGCGGTCGAAATTGCCGCGCCAACGCGCATTTTTCAGATTGATGACCCCATTCCATGTAAAGAGCATGCCGTTTCGGGCATTGCGCGTGGGCATCACACAATCAAACAGATCGACCCCTAAGGCTATATTTTCCAATAAATTGACGGGCGTGCCTACACCCATGAGGTAGCGGGGCTTATTGGTTGGAAGTATGGAGCACACGCGGCTGCACATATCGTACATCATGTCAGCCGGTTCACCCACACTCAAGCCACCAATCGCGTAGCCTTCACAGGGTCTTCGCTCCACGATGTAGCGGGCCGACTCCTCCCTTAATCGCGCAATAGTTCCGCCTTGAACGATCGGAAATAAGGCCTGAGGATATCCATATAAGGCTTCAGTTTCGTCCCACCGCGCCAAGCAGCGGTCGAGCCAGCGGTGGGTCCTGTGCATCGACTGCACCAAGTAGGATTCTTCGCAAGGGTAGGGCGGACATTCATCAAATGCCATGCAGATGTCGGCTCCTATGCTGCGTTGGGCATCGACCACCGATTCTGGGCTAAAGACGTGCCGACTACCATCAATATGACTGGCGAACGTCACCCCGTCCTCCCGAATTTTTCTGCGATCGGCCAAGGAAAATACCTGATAGCCCCCACTGTCGGTGAGGATGGGTCTGTCCCAACCCATAAAGGCGTGTAACCCACCAGCCGATTCCAACATCGCCCGGCCTGGACGCAGGTAGAGGTGGTAGGTATTGCCCAAAATAATGCGTGCGCCGACCTCATCACGCAATGATTCTTGGCGTACAGCTTTCACCGTAGCCTGCGTACCAACAGGCATAAACATCGGGGTGGGAATGGCGCCATGTGCAGTGCGCAAGATACCTGCACGCGCCTCAGTAGATGAATCGGTGCGTTCAAGTTCGAATTCTATGGTGTGCATAATTTTGTCCCCAACTATGGGGGCCTTTACATTATTTTTATCCCCGCAAAAATATGTTTTCCTTACCCGAAGTTTCCCCCGAGTTGGCCAAGCCCATCATGTTTGTGGCCATCAGCGTTTTCGCGTGTTTCTTTTTGCTGCAAGTCTATTATTATCTGGCTTACTGGCTCAGCGTGATTCGACGTGCCGGACGAACACCGGAATTTTTGGAGGCAGGCACTGAACCCGTTTCTGTGGTCATCTATGCGCGCAATCAGGCTGATCAAATTCTGAGAAACTTGCCCGTTTGGATGGAACAAGAGTATCCAGAGTATGAGATTGTACTGGTTAATGACCGTTCCTACGACGAGAGTCAGGATGTCATCATTTCCATGCAAGCACGTTATCCGAGCCTCCGTGTTGTAGATATTCAGGAGCAGGATAAGCACCCTACCGATCGAAAATTCGCCATGGCTCTTGGGGTGAAGGCAGCAGCTCATGCGCGTATTTTATTTAGTCATATCGACGCCCTCCCGAGCTCAAAACACTGGATTCAGTATATGCAGATGGCCTTTGATGGCGGCCAAGAGCGAGAAATCGTACTCGGTTACACCGGATACACGCCTTATCCTGGATTGATCTCGTCTCTTATGCAGTGGGATGCCCTTCGCGAAAACTTGAAGCTATTTGGTCATGCCATGCGCAGACGGGCCTACGCCGGCGATGGCAGGAATATGGGATATTTGAAAGGGCTTTTCTTTTTTCGCAAGGGTTTCATCGCACACGTCAGGCATCCTTCGGGTGAAGATGACCTGTTTGTGAATGTGGCCTCAACACCTAAGAACGTCGGTATTTGTTTGGATGCTCCGGCATTTGTGCGCATCAACGAGGAGAAGTCCTTCCAATGGTTTTGGAAACGAAAGTTGAAGTATGTGGGCAATCGAAGCTTGTTTAGGCCCGTTGATCAAACAGTATTGAACTATTGGGCATGGAATCCATGGCTGGTATTGTTCACTGCCTTGAGCGGTGCCTGGTTTTCACAGCAGCAGCCTCCATTTTTCTGGGGGGTGGTGGCGGCTTTCGCTGTTCAGCTTTTGTTGCGCTGGATTTTGCTTTCCGTGGCCATGAGGCGTTTTCAAATCCCCATTATTTTACTGATGCTGCCCATCTTGGAGTTCCTCTATCTGTTCCTCTCCATGGCATGGACCATCCGTGCATCTGCTGGTAGGCCGGTTGATTCCTAATGCTATGTTATCCGAACATTTTCCAGGATTAACACCACCACAGGTGGAGCAATTTGGTCAATTGCAGACTTTATATACCTATTGGAATGAACGGATAAATCTGATCTCTCGCCGCGACATGGAGCAATTTGAGGTTCATCATCTTTTGCATAGTCTGGCCATCGCCAAGGTGCAGGCCTTCAAGTCGAATGCGCAGATCATGGACGCAGGAACGGGTGGCGGTTTTCCTGGCGTCCCTTTGGCTATTTTATTTCCCGAAACCAACTTTTTGTTGGTCGACTCGATCGGAAAGAAGATTAAGGTGGTGCGCGAAGTTTGCCGTGAATTGAAGCTATTTAACGTGCGTGCCGAACAAAAGAGAATCGAACAGGTAGGGGAGCGATTCGATTTCGTAGTGAGCCGGGCCGTAACCCGCATGGCGCCATTTTCGGCCTGGGTCAAGGGAAAATTTTTGCGCGAATCGCAACATGCACTGACCAACGGAATATTATATCTAAAGGGGGGTGACTTGCAAGAGGAATTGGATGAATGCCAACGTCCATATCAAATTTTCTCAATCGCTGATTTTTATCGAGACGAATTTTTTCTGACCAAAAAGGTGGTACATATGCCCATGTTGGGGCAGGGCTACTCAGGATTGTAGGGAACTAGTATTTTTGGGCATGCAGTTGAGTCGCACCGAGCAAAATTACCTCAAGGCCATTTACATGATCAGCGCTTCATCAACAGAAGCCGTGGAGGCCTCCACCAACGCCATCGCAGCACGCATGGATACCCGCCCCGCATCGGTGAGTGATATGCTGAGACGCCTCAGCGATAAAGGTCTGCTCAACCACAATCGGTATAAGGGGGTAACCCTCACCGAGAGCGGAATGCAACAGGCACTGTTTATTGTGCGGCGCCATCGATTATGGGAGCACTTTCTGGTCCATTCTCTTGGCTTTCGCTGGAACGAGATTCATGAAATCGCAGAAGAACTCGAACATGTCTCTCACCCAGAACTCATTGCTCGGCTCGACGCCTTCTTAGGAAACCCAACCGAAGATCCACATGGAGAATTGATCCCCGGGGCACATTTGCAAATGCCACACAGACCCACCAAGCCTATGAACAGCCTGATCTCAGGAGAACATGCACGGGTGGTGTGTGTAGACGAAGGCAGTGATGTCTTGCTCAAGTATCTGGATGAGATCGAATTGCGACCCGGAAGCCATTTTCATGTGGTTTCGGTAGAAAAATTTGACAACAGTATGCGCATCAGAAGAGAAGATGGCAGCGAATGGCGCATTACTAGGGAAGTTTCCAATAGTGTTCAAGTTAAACGCCTAGACCGTATGCCATGAAAAGGCAGTTTCAGCCTGGGGATACCCGCCATTGGAGGCATGTTGTAACGCTAGCCGATACGGCTACTTTTGCAAACGGACCCGTGCACCCGGTATATGCTACTTTTGCGTTGGCCCGCGATGCAGAATTTGCCTGTCGGCAATTTGTTCTGGAAGCACGCGAGGACCATGAAGAAGGAATCGGTACCTATGTATCAGTCGAACATCTATCGGGTGCACTGCCAGGCGCCTTGATCGATTTTACGGCCAAGGTGGAGGAAATGAATGGCAATACCCTTGTTTGTACCTGGCAGGCATATGAGCGAGACCGCTTGATTGCCCAAGGTAAACAAATTCAAAAAATTCTCACACGCGATCGCTTGCAGTCGATCTTCGAATCACTGCCCGGTGGTACGGATTTGCATGGGATTGGCTAATTCAGGCGTACTTCTTCGCCCGGCTGTTTCGCGCCGACTTTTATACATCACCACTCTTCCGGGAACCATCTGTGCATCATCACGTGGCCATAGATTGTTGCCTGTATCAATATCAGCCGTTTCACGGTGGGGGTCAACCAAAACTGAGCGAACGGGCTTGAAATGAACAAATGTCTTCACAATCTGTTGTTCATTTTTACGCCAGACATAGGCCGAAATGCGGTCTTCTTGGCTCGTTCCGTCTTCAAACTCCCAACGAAGTATCACAGGCATCACACAGCCCCCGGCATTTCTGAGGTGTAATTCATATACGAATACGGGCTTACCATCGATTTGGGCCTGGCTTATCAGTGAGTCATTCCATTCGGAACCACGAACTGCCGATAAACGGGGCTCGTTTTCATCCACTTTTCTCAAGGAATCATTGTAGAAGTAGTAAAAGTCCCGTAAAGAGGTATCCAGATCCACCAAAAACTTCATGCCCGACGCTTTGTTGCGCAATGCACTAATGTGTTTGCCTTCTGAAGCACGCCCCATACGGTCCCTGTTTCGGTCGGTAGTTGGCGCACCGGCTAAACTACCCGGTATACTATCGGTTGGCGTGAGCACCCGAACCGAATCCAGGCTGATGTCGACCGGTTCAATATCGAAAAACCAGGCACGCCAAAACCAGTCGAGATCCACCCCAGAAGCATCCTCCATGGTTCTGAAAAAATCGGCAGGTGAGGGGTGTCTGAAGGCCCAACGCTGCGCATAGGTGCGGAAGGCGAAATCAAACAAATCGCGACCCATTACCGTTTCGCGTAAAATATTCAGTGCTGTAGCTGGTTTTCCGTAGGCATTCGGACCGAATTGCATGATGTTTTCGCTGTTGGTCATGATGGGCTCGAGTTGATCAGCAGGTAATCGCATATAATCGGCAATTCGGTGTGCGGGGCCTCTTCGCGAAGGGTACTGATTATCAAATTCTTGTTCGGTCAGAAATTGCACGAAGGTGTTGAGTCCCTCATCCATCCAGCTCCAGTTCCGTTCATCAGAGTTGATGATCATTGGAAAGAAGTTATGGCCCACCTCGTGAATAATCACCCCAATCATACCGTATTTGGTTTGCTCCGAATAGGTGCCATCCTCGAGCGTTCGCCCAAAATTAAAGCAGATCATGGGGTATTCCATGCCATTCGAGGCCTCCACACTGATGGCCACAGGGTAGGGGTATGGGATGGTGTGTTTCGAATAAACCCTTAGTGTATGCGCCACAACTTTGGTGCTGTATTTTCTGTACAGGGCATACGACTCCTTCGGATAGGCGCTCATTGCCATGACCTTCTTTCCTGCGATATCCACGGCCATCGCATCCCAAATAAACCTCCGCGAACTGCCCCAAGCAAAGTCCCGGACATTTTTGGCTTCAAAAACCCAGGTTTTTCGGCCGACAGAGCGGCTCGACTCCTTCCTGAGGGCCTCTTCTCGGGTCACAATTTCTATTGGCTCCGAAGTATTTTGGGCTTTTTGCCATCTGCGATATTGATCGGTCGACAACACTCGTTTGTAGTTGGAACAGGTACCCGTCGAAACCACTACATGGTCGTCGGGAACATTCATGCTCACTTGATAATCGCCAAATGGCAAAGAAAACTCCCCTCTTCCTGTAAATTGTTTGTGGTTCCAGCCCTGATAGTCACTGTATACACAAAGTCGAGGAAACCACTGGGTGATGGTGAACAAAATATTGCCGTCCTTCAATTGTTCGTAGCCGCCCCGTCCGCCCACTTTCATGCGGTCTGGAATCTTATACTGCCAACGAATTTTGAGCTGTGCACGTTTTCCCGGACGCAACGGTTCACGCAAATCCACCCGCATCATGGTCTGGTTGATGGTGTAGGGAAGCGAAAGGCCTTTCCCGTCACTGACTTCAAAAATTTGTACGCCGTGTCCCTCGAGCATACGGGCAGGGAGCATGCGTTCCAAATCGGATTCAGTCATACGCCTGCCGAGCCGACTTTCATTGAAATAGTTCGACTCCGCTTGCGGGTGGTGCTCATTTTCATCCAACTGAAGCCAAAGGTAGTCGAGCACATCGGGCGAGTGATTGGTGTAGGTGATTAGCTCAGAGCCGCGCAGGACCTGCGCATCTTCATCCAACTCGGCCTCGATTTTATAGTCGGCGCGCTGCTGCCAATATTCGTGCCCTGGAGCTCCAGAAGCTGTTCTGTAGCTATTGGCGTCGGGTAAAATGATACCCAACTGCTCAAATTTGTTGCCGTGGTTGGAATTCGGGTTATTGCGCAGGTTCTGAGCTGAAGCGAGAGATGAAAAAAGGGCCAGAAAACATGTGGCAAGGCTAAAAAAGCCAAATAATGGAAAGATAAGGCGATTCTGATTCAAGATATTGGTATTAACGGGCAACTCCTTTTTTGCCGGCCGGACAGTGGGTTTCATAGCGATGCGGACAACCCGCACAATCAACGCCCTTTTCGGCCAGTAGGGGATTGTGACTCGAGCAAGTGCCTCTGAATTGTCCGTTGCGCAAAACAAGAAGTCTTATTCCCATTCCCGCAAAACCCAGCAACAAAAATGAAAGGGTGAGAAAAAAAACAACGGCCATAGAAGTAGGGTGAAAACTTACAAAGATACGAAAGGATGTATTTTTACAGGATGGAAACTTCCCAGCCAGGACTCGAACCTAAGACGCCCGCAGCATCCACTGCCGCCACCTCACCTACTGCCACCGACGCGTCACCTACTGCCACCGACGCGTCACCGTCGGCACCCTCCCTCGGGGATCGCCAGTTAGCACTGATTGCTTTCGATCGATTGCTTACCATTATGGATGAGCTTCGCGAACAGTGCCCATGGGACCGCGAACAAACCATGGAAAGCCTTCGGCCACTGACCATCGAGGAACTTTATGAACTCACCGATGCAATTCTCGCACAACAGCCCGACGAAATCCGGCGCGAGTTGGGAGACCTCATGCTCCACCTGGTTTTTTACGCCCGTATTGCACGCGAACAAGGTGAATTCGACATTTCGGGTGTCTTAAATGGGGTCTGTGATAAGCTCGTGGCACGACATCCACATATTTACAGTGATGTTCGGGTTGAAGACGCCTCTGAAGTCAAGCGAAACTGGGAAAAACTCAAGCTCCGGGAGGGCACTGCATCCGTTTTGGCCGGGGTACCTGCCTCGCTTCCTTCTCTGGTAAAGGCCATGCGCATCCAAGAAAAGGCAAGGGGTGTGGGCTTCGATTGGGAACATCGGGGCCAGGTATGGGATAAGATTCAAGAGGAATGGGCAGAGCTACATGAGGCGGAAAAAGAAGGTGATCCGAATCGGATTGAAGATGAGTTCGGTGATGTTTTGTTCAGCATGGTCAATTATTCCCGATTTCTGTCCGTGAATCCTGAGAATGCGCTCAGCAAGGCAAGCCTCAAATTTATTCAGCGGTTTCAAGGGATGGAGGAATTGGCACGGGCCGACGGAATGGAACTTCAGAATTTATCCCACAATGATTGGGATAGGCTTTGGAATCGTTCCAAATCTATAAAGGGATGAGATCAACCCACTATTCAAGCCGAAAACCGGCGCTCGTGGTCGTATTTTGGTTAGCGCTTTTGAACCTGGCTCATGGTCATCATGAACAAGCTTTTTTGGTTGATGCAGCACGCGAATGGCAGGGTATTGATCATACTGAGCTATCGTCGGAATGGGATCAAACCCCCGATAGTTTGGGCTTCCATTTTGCGGCACATCAATTCGTGCAGGATGGTCGCGCGTTGGTGCTTCGACCGTTTGGCTGGACCGCTATCGAGCGAAAGAAATTCTATGGCGCAGCGGCCATCACAGCAGTTGCTTTGGCCCTCGATCCCTGGTTCAACAATTTGCTAAAACCCGACCGGGCTGTTCATGAACAACTTCGATTGAGATGGCTCGAAGCGCCAGGAAATGGCAGCTTATATCTTCCACTGTCTGCCATCATCTGGGTCCGCGGACGTGCCCACCGCGATGCCCAACAGACGAGGTTGGGCGTTGGTCTGGCCTCGGCAGTGATTTGGTCGCGCCTGCTCATCCAGGTCCCAAAATTTGCCTTCCAACGAGAACGCCCTGAGAACGGAGGGGATAATTCTTATGTTTTTCATGGGCCGGTTGGTGGATTCGTGCATGATGCCTTCCCGAGTGGTCACACCGCCACGGCTTTTGCTGCTGCCGCTTACCTTAGAAAAGTGAGGCCATCCAACAAGGCGTGGCCCGGAAATGCAGCAACTATTTTGGCATGGGGAACCGCTTATCAACGTGTACAGAGTGGCAGGCATTGGTTAGCAGATGTTGGGGCCGGGGCCATCATCGGGCATGCTTGCGGTACTTTTTTGGCCAAACGGGTGTCCAACCTACAAATTTCGGCCAGTCCGCTCGGTGCTCATATCATTGTCCCGATTGGTCAGCAGTCATCTAAATAGTCCGCTTATTTGCTATATTTCCACCCCATTCTTTATGAAAACCAATCCTATGAGAAGCAAATTACAATTGAGTGCCACTTGTCTGATTTTCATGACAAAACGTAGGAAACTTTACTATTCATCGGTTATAGGATTTCTTTTGAGCATCAGTGTCGGATGCAATTCCGAAAAAACTATCGTGTGCCCGAATACAGTAGCCGATGCGGGTAATAACACCTACGATGTGGTTAAAATAGGCGCACAATGCTGGATGGGATCCAATCTTCGCACCGCGGTTTACGCCAATGGCGACACCATCCCGGATACCCTCACGGGGACAACATGGGCCGAAGCGACAACGGGTGGAAGAGATCGCTATTTTGAGATGGGACAACCGCTCAACGATACCTTGTTTGGTTTACATTACAATTGGTATGCGGTTGATGATCCACGGGGCGTGTGTCCGACCGGTTGGCACGTACCAACCGATGAAGAATGGAGCCGCCTCGACCGTGATCTTGGTGGTAGCCCTTTGTCCGGTCCTGCGCTGAAAGACAGTGTCGGTTGGTTCAGGGGGTTGAAAGGGCTCAATTCCGTCGGTTTTGCTGCTCGACCGGCGGGATACCGCGGTTTGATTCAGTCTTTTTTTAATCCGAATCCATTTTTGGATTATGGCTTTACAGCTGCTTGGTGGAGTTCTACGACCGACCCACAGCCTGAATCGGGTGCCGATGCCTGGTACCGCAAGCTCGATGTTTACCGCGACGGACTCGTTCGGCTGAGTCCCGACAAAAACCTGGGTTTATCCGTACGCTGTGTAAAGGATAACGAATAAGCCCACCCGATCGGTTTTTTCATTTACTTTTGTGGATTGGTGCTGATTTCTTTCGGCCCAGTCTCATACTATGTTGCATGTTTTAAGGAATAACATTGTAGTCAGCAGTTCACTGCGTTGGGGGTTTGTCTTTGGGCTCTTATTTCGTCTCATTTCTGATCCATTATATGCCCAAAATAGTCAGTCGGTCATAGGCTATTTGCGCTACGAAAATGCAATACGCACCCCATTAGTGGGTGTTCCCATTCAGTTGTATGCCCTTCCAGGTTTTGTGGTGGCTCGCGATACCACCAACGCACAAGGTCAGTTTAGGTTTCAAGATATTCCAACGGGCCATTATTTTATTGATGCCTCGATCAATTACAGTTGGGGTGGAGTGAATTCCACCGATGCCTTGCGGGTCATGCAAATCTTCGCCATGGTCATTACTGTCGATTCATTTTTCATGCGTTGTGCCGATGTCAATGCAAATACAGTAGTGAACGCCACAGATGCCATCTCCTTGAGTCGGCGGGTTGCACAAATTTCCAGTTCATATGCTGCAGGTAACTTCATGACCTCACGTCCCGGATTATCTATACCCGGCACAACGGATACCCTATGGCTTCGTGCCTTGTCGGTCGGAGATCTCAATGCCAGCTACACACCCTCGGCTCAAACACCCGTATTGTATCTGGATTCCCTCAGCAGGAACGCGGATATAGCGCTGATGCATATACGCATGCAACCACCGGGATGGGGTGTTTCGGCCCGTGGTGTCTGCTGGGACCTACAATCTGGTCCAGAACAAAGCGATTCCAGCAGGTTAATGGGAAAAGGAAGCACTGATTTTAGTTTCACGAGTCCCCCGCTTGCTCGGGGTAATACCTATTATTTCCGAGGATTCGCTACAACTACTTTAGGTACCGTCTACAGCAATGAACGATCATTGTTGATCCCCTTCGAATTGCCTCAAGTCAATACCCAGACTGCGACAGCAACTGGACCGTTTTCTGCTGTTGGGGGAGGTGAAGTGGTGTCCGATGGCGGTGAAGTGGTTTCGGTTCGTGGTTTGTGTCGAAATTCCACGGGAATGCCCACTACAGCCGATGACACCTTAAGGGCTGGTTCGGGTTTGGGGTCATTCGGGTTGGTGATAAACAATTTGGCACCGGGCATTCTATATTATGTACGGGCATTTGCCACCAATTCTGTAGGCACAGCATACGGTACTGAGCAAAGTTTCGCAACGCCCCCCACCTTAGCCAGTGTATCTACCGCTCCAGCTGCATCTATTCAGGCCAATCAGGCCGTTTTAGGTGGGCAAGTATTATCCAATGGAGGATCGGCAGTCGCCTCCCGCGGGGTATGTTGGTCGCGCAGTCAGTCTCCTACGATTGCTTCTTCGAGTCAGGCGATGGGACAAGGGACGGGCTCCTTTAATGCCACAGTTGCCGGCTTAGACTCTGTTTCACTCTATTACGTTCGTGCCTACGGTACCAATAGCGTTGGCACTTCGTATGGTTCTGAAATTAGCTTCATCACTTTGTCTCGTATTCCGACAATTACTACCACCACAGTCTCGCAAATTACCCAATCAACCGCTTTGAGTGGAGGCACGATAACGAATGATGGAGGGGCTGTCGTTAGCCAGCGTGGTGTATGCTGGTCTACCACCTCAAACCCCACAATTTCGGGCAACCGCACGCAAAATGGCACCGGAAACGGCGTATTCACCAGCAGTATTACGGGTTTGACGGCATCCACTCTTTATTATGTTCGGTCGTATGCAACAAATTCAGCAGGAACAGCCTATGGCCAACAACTTCAGTTCTTAACGCCAGCCCCATTTGTTTGCGGTACTTCCCAAGCAACGGATTTGGATGGTCAGAACTATGCGACACTTTCATTAAACCTCACCATCAATGGTCAATTGCGGGCGGTTTGTTGGTTTAAGCAAAATCTACGCGTAAGCCGCTTTCGAAATGGTGATCCCATTCCGACAGGCTTAGATACAGCGGCGTGGCGGCAAGCCACATCGGGTGCCATGGCATCACCCAATGACAGCGCAGTCTATGATTCCCTTTATGGCAAGATTTATAATTGGTATGCTGTTGTCGACCCCCGAGGGGTTTGCCCTGCAGGGTGGCATGTGGGTACTGATGCTGAATATCTGGCCTTAACCACCCTTTGCCAAAACAGTGGATATCCCAATACGTTTTCCAATCGAAGTGGATCTGGAAATGCGCTTAAATCGTGTCGACAAATCAACACCCCCTTTTCGGCAACGTGCAACACCAGCATTCATCCACGCTGGGTAGCCCACAACAATACCAATCCCCACTATGGGAGAGATGCTTTCGGTTTTGCAGGTCTGCCAGCGGGAACGCGTGTTGGAGATGATGGTACTTTTCAGGCATTTGGCGGCAACTTACTCTTGCTTACCCCCCAATTATCATCCACTGACCTCCCTTATGGATATTTTTTGCGATTCGATGGGGGTGATTTCAGAAGGGCCGCCGGATTAAAACCCTGGGGGGGGTCTATACGCTGTGTTCGCGATTATTGATGGGGCTCATTTAATTGGGGGCTCATTTTAATTCTCCTATATTTGTCGAAAAGAACTGCCTATTATGCGTACAATACGACCATTGATTTCCATTTCCTTATTGTGCTTGGTTTCTATTTCCTCATTGATTTCTTGTGAGAAGAGTGATCAGCCCGAAAATATTCAGGATGCGGATGGTAATACCTATGAGGTGGTGCGTATAGGAAATGACGAGTGGATGGCATCAAACTTAAGGACTGCGAAGTTTAATAATGGTGATCCGATTCCTGTGGAGTCTGTTGATTCGCTTTGGGCTGCCGATAGTACCGAAGCTTCCCGGAGTTTTTATGCTTCTTCAGAAGCGGATGCTGAAGTATTTGGTGCTTTATATAACCGCTCAGTCATCACCGATCCACGTGGCGTATGTCCAACCGGCTGGAAAGTGCCAAATAATGCCGACTGGGATCGAATGATGGCCGATTTAGGGGGGAGTTTTCTGGCAGGAAACGCCATCAGAAGTGGGGAAAACTGGTCAGATCCTATCTATTTTGGAAGCAACTCGAGTGGATTCAACGCACAACCCGCCGGTACGCGTCAATCGAATGGTCAATTTTTTGGTCGGGGCGAACAGACCGCTTTCTGGAGCACAGATACCAACGTCCTCAGTGGCCGACAGAACATTTACTTCTTGGGTTTTAGCAATCCTTCCCCCTATCAAATGACGGCCTCCAAAACCGAAGGCTTCTCCATTCGCTGCATACGACGTCCTTAGGCATGTGCAGAGCAGACCAAGATGCAGTTTCCTGACAAGTCATTATTTCCGAATAGGTCACACTGATTCCAGACGAATCATTAATATCCGAATAGGTCATTGATTCCGGACAGATCATTGATTCCGGACCAGTCATTGATTCCGGAAAGGGCAAAATCGAAGCAATTAGAATAAAAAAGGAGTTACTCAATTTCTTCAGTAACTCCTTTTCAATTTGTGTCGGGGTGGCCAGATTCGAACTGACGGCCTCCTGCTCCCAAAGCAGGCGCGATACCGGGCTACGCTACACCCCGATGAACTACACGGTTCATATTTTGCGGTGAGACCGGGATTCGAACCCGGGGTACGGTTACCCGCACGACAGTTTAGCAAACTGTTGGTTTCAGCCACTCACCCATCTCACCGGGTCATTGCTATCAAAGAACGCGGGTGCAAAGATAACCGCATTTGTGACATAATGGGCAGTTTATTTTAAAAAATACCCTAAAAGAACGACGGCGGCGATCCCGACTGGGGTCGAACCAGTAACCTACTGCTTAGAAGGCAGTTGCTCTATCCATTGAGCTACGGGACCCGAAAGGGCGCAATGATACGGAAAATACTTCGGGAATCGCCCATGGGCTCTTTTAAGATTATACTAGACCCTTCAAGATTTAACCGGACCCTTCAAGATTTAACTAGGCCCTTCGAGTTTTAACTCGCTCTTTCTTGATGTAACTCGCTCTTTCTAGATTTGACCGGATGATACATCAGCATATAGCGCCTCATAATCTGCCTTATACTTCTCCATAATCACCTTCCGTTTGAGTTTCATGGTGGCCGTGAGCTCACCGGAGTCGATGCCCCAAGAAATGGGCAGCAAAGCGAAACGTTTAACCTGTTCCCACTGACCAAAACCCGTATTGTAGCGATCGACCTCTGATTGGTACAGCTGTACTACCTTAGGGTGACGAACGAGATCAGCGTTTGAGCCAACAACAATTCCCTCTTGCTTGCACCAATGCGCAAGCGCATCCCAGGCAGGAGTGATAAGGGCTGATGGGAAGTTGCGGCTTTCACCCGCCACCATCAGCTGTTCGATGTAGACCGATTCTTTGAATCGATTTTCCATGACCTGTGGAGCAATGTACTTGCCACCGGATGTTTTAAAAATTTCCTTCTTACGGTCGGTTATTTTGAGGTTGTCTTTTTCAGTGAAGCGACCAATATC